>OGCN01000068.1_pt1 | contig 154752 bp, 105 predicted proteins | sample 1570181 | NCBI WGS metagenome assembly OGCN01 (sample SAMEA4370584, study PRJEB24528) | human gut metagenome | reverse complement strand
CAACGTACATTTGACACACAGCTTGCTTTGTTTTGAATTCGTCGAATTCACGTTAACATACAATTCTGATAAAATAATAACAGACTATAAAGTTTTTTTGTTACTTTTGCATTTGTTATGAGTATTGTCACCAAGCTATTCTTGTTTGCATCAGCAGTTGTCATGGCTGTTTTCATGTCGTGCGACACCAGGCACATCTATCCGCGGTCGCTCCTGGTTGCTGACAGCCTTGCTGAGTGCAACGCCGACAGCGCCCTGGCCTTGCTCGACACTTTTGCCGACAGCGCCCACTCAATGCCCCTGCAAGACAGCATGTATTACGCCCTGCTGAGGGTAAAGGCCCGTGACAAGGCCTACCAGCCTAACGACACCACCGACGGTATACTCAGTATCGTGAGCTATTACGAGCATGGCGGCGACCGCCGTCTGCTGCCCACAGCCTATTATTATGTTGCCAGCGCATATCGCGACATGAACAAGCCGGCCGCTGCCTTGAGGTATTTATACAACGCCATCGATGTGGCAAAAGAATACGGCGACGTGAAGATAATGTCGCTGTGCCATGCGCAAATAGCCAATTTACTTTACATGAACAGGCTTTACGAAGAGGCCTTAAAGTCATACCGCGAGGCTTTGTTGTGTGATTCAATGCGTGGAAATTCAATTGGAATGATGTTCGATTTTCGCGACTTGGCGTGTTGTTATAGTGAACTTGGCCAATTTGACAGTGCGTTGTGCTTATTTAATAAAGGTCTAAAGTTGGCTGTAGAGCGTGGTGATGAGTCAATGAGGGCCTCAATAAGCGCTCAAAAGGCGCGTGTATACCTCGATATGAGAAAATACACAGATGCAGAACGTTTGCTCAATGTTGCTATAGCCTATGACGATTCAGTGGACAGGACTTCCGTCTTGTCTATAGCTGCGCGTCTTTACAAGGATACGAATCGCGAGGCTAAGGCTATTGAATGCTATAAGCGGCTTGTTGTAATGGGTAATCTGTATGGCAAGCAAAATGCACATGCCAATCTGTCTGAGTTTTATTCAAAACACAGCATGATGGATTCCGCCACTTACCATTTCAGGCGTTTTAAGCAGCTGACAGATTCCATTGACAGAATCAGGGCCATAGAGAGCTTGGCAAAAATAAGATTTGAAGAAGAATATAACGAATGGAAAAGAGAAAGCAAAGATCGGTATGCCGCCTTTTTGGTCACTGCCGTAGCTTTGATTGTGGCAATGTTGGTGTTTAGGTCTTTGAAGAAACATCTTCGTAAGAACCGTGTTCGTGTAGGGCATGGAATGGATGAAGCGCTAGATGGTGCCGATGTCTCTGTTTCAGAACGCAAACAGCGTTTGATGGCAACGCCGATAGTTCGGAAAATAACACGAATTAAAAACGACAATACAAAATGCTCTGCAGGCAATGAAAACAGGCTCACGGATGATGACTGGGCTGAATTGGACGACTGCGTGAACAAGATATACCCAGGATTTAAGAATTGCCTGTTGTCAAAGACGAGGATATCAGAAATAGAATATCACGTTTGCCTGCTTATAAAAATTGATTTGCAGCCGGCAGAAATAGCGCGGCTTACATTTAAAGAGGCGTCTACAATAAGCAATATACGCAGGCGATTGTTCCGTAAGATTTTCGGAGTTGACGGCAATGGAAGCGATTGGGATAATTTTATACAGTCTCTTTGACGTGTGGACATGGCTGTTATGCCATTTTTGACACTTTACGCTTACTTTGTGTTCTGCTTGTAATTATTTGTAAATCAATTAGTTGCTCTTATGAAAACACTTTTGAAAACAGTCGCAACCAATTGAAAATACTTTTGAAAACCCAATAGTTTTCCTCTTTCTTCTGAAAATGCTAACTTTACCATAAAAAAGAAAGGACTGATATGGTAAGAATTGCAACATTGTTAATTGGACTTTTTGTTTCGGCAAATTGCTTTGCTGATATAAAAGAAGTGGAACTGAATGAAAATAATGATGAAGAAACATCAAATAAAGGTCATCGCAGCGTAGCTCCCACAGTAAATTATGATGAAAACAATGTATGGATAAAATCCAAGGATTTGCTTCCCAATGTAGACATTGTCATAAAGGATTCTGCCAACAAGGTGATTTATCATGGTGCCATGCCTCTGTCACCGTCGGCAAGTGTGATACCGTTGCCTGACGACAACGAAAAATACAGCATTGAGTTGTCTTACGGCAAGAATAGGTTTAGCGGGTTCTTTGAGTAGTGGTAATCAGCTGTAGCTGTCTTTCAGCCATGGGTTGAAATGTTGGTTAAACAGTGTGCCTTTGATTTGTGCCCGCCTGCTGGCGGTCGTGGGCCTCCAGCATCTATTAAAATACAATAACCTTGGAAGGGGGAAGAGTTAAGAATTAAAGGTTGGGCGCCGAGTGCTTGCTGCATCACGCCTTGTTGGTGGCAATGTCATTTCAATGGGTCGGTAACCCGCCAAATGCTTTATAAGTATAAAAACAATGGCTGCAAAACAACCAAACTTAAAAAATTAGTTGTATATTTGCGATATATAGATATTTGACTCACGTCTGTTTGATTGATTACATGATACCGGCCCTGCGCCGCATTCGGCAGGGACAAATTCCGACATACCGACTTTTATTATTGCGCATAGATAAAAGCATGGACCAGACCACAAAGGAGCGGAAACCGAAAAGCTATATGAGTAGGTGATGACCATTAATAACCATAATAATGGAAACAAAGAAAAAGTTGAACGAGGTGGCTATAATGCAACGCCTCAGTGACGGAGAGCTGACCCATGTGGTCGGAGGAGTGGGAGGCACTTACTTTGTGCAGTGGTGCCCTATTATTGGCGATCCGACATTTAATGGTGAATGTGCGCTACACGTAAACACCAATTGTGGTTGTAAGCCAACATACGTACAGTGTTAGTACCTGCATGCCCATGATGGGCTAATAAAGCAGTGGGCCCTGCATGCAGTGGCCCACTGCCATTATCAAAATAAAAAACATAAGGCATGGACAAACTTAGTTATTATAATATTGTCGTTCCTTACGGTAACAATAAATTGGTGTACAATACGCTGACAAACTCTCTTGTGTGCTTGGAAGACGAAGAGTTTGATGCCATATCCCAATTGGTGGCCGACCTGGAACATTTCCGTTCAGAATACGGTGAGCTTTATGATAGTTTCAAGAAATGCGGATTTTTTGTTGAAGGCGATTATGACGAGTTGAACTACATAAAGTTTATGAACAACAAGATGGTGTATGAGAATCAAAAACACCATGTCACCATCAACCCAACGCTTGACTGCAACTTGAAATGCTGGTATTGTTCAACGGAATATTCCAAGACATCCCATAGTGGCCGGATGGATGAGGCAATGATTAAAGCTGTGAAAAATCACATGTCTTTATTGATAAACGACTTGCGCATACCTGCATTGCATCTCGATTGGTTTGGTGGCGAGCCATTGATGTATTTTGATGATGTTGTGGCTCCAATATCTTCCCATTGCAATGAGCTGGCCAAAGAGCACGATGTGGTATTCACGCAACATGCCACGACCAACGCAACATATATGGATGAAGAAATGATGAGGCGCATGGCAGACCTACGTTTCACGAGCTTGCAGATAGCGCTTGATGGAAACGAGAGGCGTCACGACCTGATAAAACGCAACTCGGACAAAAGGGGGACGTTCAAAAAAATAGTAAGCAACATAAACCTATTGCCTGAAATAATACCGGGGATAAGCATTATTCTCAGGATAAACTATGACAAACGGACGCTGCATGGCATTGAGGACATCATTCCGTTGATAACCGACAACGCAAAGAAGCACATCTCTGTAGACTTTCAGAAAGTGTGGCAAATAAACTGCACCTCAGCTGATTACGAGCAGCTGGCTAAAGTACAGACTTCATTCAAGGCCTGTGGCTTCAGAGTGGATAACCACCTGATGACACCAAAGAAATTTTATAGCTGCTATGCCGACAGGCTGCACCAGTATGTAATAAATTATGATGGACGGGTGTTTAAGTGCACCGCGCGCGGTTATGACGAAAGTCGGTGTGTCGGCTCGTTGTCGGAAGACGGGACTGTGAAATGGAAAGACGGCTTGCTGGCCTACATGTATTCTTCGCCTGCATTCAACAATCCCAAGTGCCTTTCTTGCAAGCTCCTGCCTGTGTGCATGGGGCCATGCATCACCAAAGGCATAGAGATGCGCAAAGGCGGCCACGGCCCAGATTGCTTCATGGATAGGTTTCCGCACTACGCCGAGAGTCATGTTGTCAATGAGGCCCGCATCAGGGGGCTGCTGCCGGGTGCTTGACATCCGGGCAAGCTAACGTTCAACAATTCAATAAAACAGCACGCATTATGGAGAAGAAGATTTTTGCATCAGTGGCGTTGGCATGTTGTTGTGCCGGCGCATCGGCGCAGACCGCCCCGGCCGACAGCACGCAAACCGCCCCGGCGGCAAATGACAGCATATACCGGCAGATGGAGCTTGGCGGCGTCACCGTAGAGGGGCGCACCGTGATACAAGACGCCGACCACGTGAGCTATGTGCCCACGCAGAAAGACGTACAGGCCTCGGCCTCGGGCATCACCCTTTTGTCGCGCCTGATGATACCCATGCTCACGGTCAATCCCATTGACGGTTCGGTGAAGGGGGTCGACAACAAGACGCCCACCATCTGCATAGACAACCGCAAGGCCAGCCTCACCGAGGCCAATCGCCTGAGGCCAAAGGATATTGTAAGGGTGGAATACTATGACCGGCCTACGGCCCGCTTTCCCGGTGAGCAGAGCGTGCTCAACTTCATCACTAAGAAATACGACCGCGGCGGCTATGTCGACCTGCGCACAACTACCACCTTCTTCTCTCCTTCCGGCTATGGCAAATATGAGGCACAGGTTGCCGTAGACACCAAGAAACTGAACGTCACGACGCTGGCAGGGGCTACGTTGAGGAACGAAGACTACCCCGGAGTGACCGGCACCGAACACTACGGACTGGCCACGCCGTTTACCAAGCACACCGCAGACATGGAGAAAACATTGAAAAGCCGCAACTACTACGGCATGGTGCGCGCCACATACCACACGGCCCGCACATACATGTATGCTGACGCGGGGCTCGACTGGACCCGCATGCCATCTGCCCGCACCCACACGGCGGTGAGCTACACCGGCGGGGCCTATGCGCCATCTGAGGCCACCACCGACTCGCGCAGCCGCAACATAACGCCCTCGGCGGCGTTCTTCCTGCAGTCGGCCGTCAGTGGCAACAGCGTGCTAAGCGTGCAGGCTGCATATTCGCATGGCGACAACACATACAACCGCATATATGCCGAGGGGGCGTTCGAGCCTGTGGCATACGGAGCCGACGAGACCTCCGACAAACTGTCGGCATCGGTGAAATACGATATCAACCTGCGCCACAACAACTCGCTCACGGCCTATGTCAAAGTTGGGCATGTCCGTAGCAGGGCAACATACGAGGGCACGCCCGACAGGCAGGGCGTTGACGACAACAGCCTGCTCGCCCTGCTTACCTATAACCATACGTTTGCGCAAAAGCTGACGCTGACAGCCCAGGCCGGGCCAATGTGGCAGTCGTACCGTGTGCTAGGCGCCACGAAGACGAGCCTGCTGTTTTGGCAGCCCAACCTGACCGTCAACTATGCCATCAACCGCAGCAACTCTGTCAAGGCCTCGTGGGGCATGATATCATCGCCGCCATTCCTCGCGTTTTTCAACAACACCGAGCAGTGGATGAGCCCTTACGAGGTGATGCGCGGCAACCCCCACCTGAAGCTCAGAAATTGCCATTCGTTCTACGTCACATACAACATCACGGCCAAAAACCTGTTCCTTGCCCTTTTCTGCCAGGGCGACGTGGTGATGGACAACTCAAAGCAGGTGTTCTTGCCCGAGGGCGAGACCATGGTGCGCACGTTTGTCACCGACGGCACGTGCGGTGACTATGTGGCCGGGGCCTCGGCCACGCTCAACCTGCTCAACCGCTCGCTAAGGCTCACATCGCAGCTCTATGCCGTGAAGCACAAGATAACGGGCATCAACCCCGAGAGCTTCAGCCGGGTGGTGTTCTCGCTCGGAGGCACTTACTATATAGGCAACTTCGCGTTCGACGTGCGCTACAACACCAAGCGGATGATGGCCGAGGCCTATGGCGAATTGTCCGAGGCTCCGCAGTTCTACTACTTTTCCGCATCGTGGTCGCACAAGGGGTGGAACATTGGGGCAAGCTGCTCCAACATTTTCGACAAGTACCACAAGGTGCACCAGTGGTACGACTTCGGGGCATACAGCTACGACAAATATGTATACGCCAACTTCAACCGCAGTGTGGGCCTTAACGTGTCTTACAGCTTCGACTTCGGCCGCAAGAAGGTGGAGCGCACAAGGCTCGATGTTGAGAAGGGGGCGTCGGGAATCATGAAGATGTGAGGAATTAAGAGTTAAGAATGCAGAATTAAAAGCTGGGCGTAGAGTGTTTGCAAATTATGACGGACGAGTGTTTAAGTGCACCGCGCACGGTTATGACGAACGTCGGTGTGTCGGCTCGTTGTCGGAAGACGGGAGTGTGAAATGGAAAGGCGGCTTGCTGTCCTACATGTATACTTCGCCTGCATTCGACAATACCAAGTGCCTTTATTGCAAGCTCCTGCCTGTGTGCATGGGGCCATGCATCACCAAAGGCATTATAATGCCGGGTGCTTGACATCCGGGCAAGCTAACGTTCATTAATTCAATAAAACAGCACGCATTATGGAGAAGAAGATTTTGGCATCAGTGGCGTTGGCATGTTGTTGTGCCGGCGCATCGGCGCAGACCGCCCCGGCCGACAGCACGCAAACCGCCCCGTCGGCAAGTGACAGCATATACCGGCAGATGGAGCTTGGCGGCGTCACCGTAGAGGGGCGTACGGCCATACAGAAAGGCGACCACACCGCCTACATGCCAACGCGTAGTCAGGTCTCTGCCTCAAGCACGGGCTTGGGCCTGCTGGCCAACATGATGATACCCAAGCTGATTGTCGACCGTCTGGGCGGTACGGTGAAGAACGCCAACAACACCGCGCCAACAATATATATAGACAACCGCAAGACAGACGCCGCCGAGGCCAACCGCCTGAGGCCGAAAGACATAGTGAGGGTTGAGTATTACGACGGGCCCTCGGCCTCGTTTCCCGGCGAGCACAGCGTGCTCAACTTCATCACGCGGAAGTATGAGCGGGGCGGATATGTCGACCTGCGTGCGCTGTCGATGCTCACCGACAGATATGGTGGCGACTTCGGAGCGCAGGCCGGGGCCGACATGGGCCGCCTGAGCCTGTCGGTGATGGGAGGGGCGAGCCTGGTAGACGACGACGGGCCGGGAGCGTCGGCCACGGAGCACTATGCCCTGGCCACGCCCTTCACAAAGGTGTCTACCGCCATAGACCGCCTGTCGAAGATGCGCTTTTATTACGGAAAGGTGCGCATGGCCTACCGCACCGGCAAGACCAGTGCCTACGCCGACCTGGGCATGAGCCTGAATGACTCACCGGCCGACAGCCGCACGTCGGTGGACTATTCGCCGCAGGCATACCCCGGTGCCGTGGCTGCCACGGCCACACGTAGCCGCGACGCCGTGGCAGCAGCCACGCTGTTTGTCGAGACAAAGCCTCGCGAGGGCCATACGCTGCGCGCCCAGGCAAGCTACCATCATGGCTACAACACATACGACCGCACCTACGCCGAAGGTGGGCTCGCGCCCGTGGTGTCCGACGCCAATGAGAGGCGCAACACCTTAGAGGCGCAGCTAAAATACTCCGTCGACCTGCGCCACAACAATGCCATCACCCTCTTCCTGTGGGGCTACAACATATGGCAGCACGCCACCTATGCGGGCACCTCGGGCGCCGAGCAAGAGGTGCAGGACGGCGGTTTGCAGCTGCTGCCCACCTATACCCACACCTTTGCCGGCAAGCTGAGCGTAAGCCTGCAGCCGGGCATCTATTTCGAGCGTTACAGCATAAGGGGCTATGGCACGGTGTTCAAGGTGCAGGGGCGGCCCACCCTGACGGCCAATTACGCCATCGGCGACAACCAGTCGGTGTATGCCGACTGGTCGATGGGCACAAGCGTGCCCACGATGTCGGCTTACAACAACACCGAGCAGCGGGTAGACCATCACACTGTGAAGCGCGGCAACCCCGAGCTCGACATCACCAAGATGCACTTTGTCAATGCGGGCTACAATCTGTCGGCCAGGGGGGCAACCTGTCGGTGTTCGGCAAGTACAATATCTTTGCCGACATGCTTAAGTCGTATTACAAGGCCGAGGGCAACACCATGGTGAGCACTTTCGTCACCGACGGCGATTACCACGACCTGATGGCCGGGGCCAACGCCACGCTGGGCCTGTTCGGCCAGTCGCTGCAGCTGTCGGGCGGCGTGTCGTATTGCAGGCAGTGGGTGACGGGCGTCAACAGCGCTTGCCACGACTTCGTGAGGTCTTCGCTCAGTGCAAGCTACAGCCTGGGGCTGTTTGCATTCTTTGCGCAATTCCAGCCACGGGTCACAGAGCTTTACGACTCCAACTTCTCTGAAACCACCGGGCAGCTGGTCTTCCTTGCCTCGTGGCGGCACAAAGGGCTTTACATGGAGCTGGGCTGCCGCAACCCGTTTGAGCGCGATTACGTCAGCCGCGAGTGGTTTGACTTCGGCGTCTACCGTTACGACCGCTCCGACGTGAGCCGTGCCAACGGCCGGATGGCGTGGCTCCAGCTGTCTTACAGCTTCGACTTCGGCCGCAAGAAGGTGGAGCGCACCGAGCTTGAGGTTGACCGTGGCTCGTCGGGAATCATGAAGATGTGAAATGTTTAAGAATTTGCATCGGGATGAGCCTTTAGGAGACAGGAGTACAGGAGTGCAGGAGTACAGACATTTGCATTTGACTATCACCGCGCAGCCTTTTCGTAATTCTTAATTCTTAACTTATCAAGTTCTTAACTCTTAATTTTTAACTCATAACTCATAACTCATAACTCAAAGCTCAAAGCTCTCAATGTCCGTTTTCCCCTTTCGCATGCAGCACGACGCCATGCAGTGCGGCATAGCCTGCCTGCAGATGGTGTGCGAATACCACGGCCGCAAGATGTCGGCGGCCGAGGTCGAGGAGCTGTGTCCGTCTACGGCCGAGGGCGTCTCGCTGCTCGGCATGAGCCGTGCCGCCGAGGCCCTGGGCCTGCACACCGTCAGCGGGCGCCTGCCGGTGGATATGCTTGCCAAGGCCCCTCTGCCCTGCATACTCCACTGGCGGCAGCGCCACTTTGTGGTGCTCTACCGCATCAGGGGGCGCGGGCGCAGGTTGCGCTACTGTGTGGCCGACCCGGCCAAGGGCCTCGTGGAATATTCGCGCGCTGAGTTTGAGGAGGGATGGCTCAGCTCGCGCTCCGATGGCGAAGACAAGGGCATAGCCATGCTCTTGGAAACCACCCCGGCCTTCGCCGAGGCAGCCACCGGCAAGCGTGGCGGCGACACCGGCTCGGTGCGCTTCCTGAAGGCCTATGTCCGCCGCTACAAGGCCGCCTTCGCCCATGTGCTGGCAGGGCTGGCCATAGGCAGCGCCATACAGCTGCTGCTGCCCCTGCTCACCCAGGCCGTGGTAGACAGGGGCATAGCCCTGCGCGACATTGGCTTTGTGTGGCTCGTGCTGGCGGGCCAGCTCATGCTCACGTTCAGCGCCACGGCCCTCGACTTCGTGCGCCGCTGGCTGCTTACGCACGTCAGCATGAGGGTCAACCTTAGCATACTGTCCGACTTCTTCGCCAAGCTGCTCAGCCTGCCCATGCCCTTCTTCGACACCAAGCACACCGGCGACCTGCTGCAGCGCATGGCCGACCACGACCGCGTGGAGCAGTTTCTCACCGGCCATGTGCTCACGGTGCTCTTCTCTACCATGACCATAGCCGTGTTCGGCTGTATGCTGCTGGCCTACGACGCCGTGTTGTTCCTCGTCTTCGCGGCCTTCAGCGCGGTCTATGGGCTGTGGATGGCGGCCTTCCTGCGACGCCGCCGCGTGCTCGACTACGAGCGCTTTGAGCGCGAGGCCGACAGCCACGACAAGACATGGCAGATGGTTACGGCCATGCAGGAGATAAAGTTGCAAGACTGCCGCCGCCGGCGCCGCCAAGAGTGGGAGCAAACCCGCCTCGGACTGTTTGGCGTCAGGATGAAGGCTCTCAGGCTGCAGCAGGCCGAAGAGGCCGGCGGGGTGCTCATAAGCAGCGTCAAAGACATCATCATAACCGTAATGGCGGCCATGGCCGTGATCGACGGGCGCATGACGCTGGGCCAGATGCTCGCCGTGCAGTACATCATGGGCCAGCTGGCCGTGCCCGTCGACAGCCTGCTCGGCTTTGTCTACTCGTGGCAAGACGTCAGGCTGAGCCTCGAGCGCATCAACGAGATACACCGCGCCCGCCCCGAGGGCCGCGACGGCGCCCAGGCGGCCTTCGCCTCGGCCGACCGCACCATACGCGTTGAGGGGCTGTCGTTCCGCTACGACCGCAACGCCCTGCGCCCCACGCTCCAAGACGTAAGCCTCGACATAGAGCAGGGCAAGACCACGGCCATAGTGGGGGCCAGCGGCAGCGGCAAGACCACGCTGCTCAAGCTGCTGCTGGCCTACTACACGCCCGAGGGCGGGCAGGTTACCGTGGGCGGGCGCCCGCTCGCCGACTACGACCCGCAGTGGTGGCGCAGCCGCCTGGGCGTGGTGATGCAAGACGGGGTGATATTCTCTGAGTCGGTGGCGCGCAACATCGCCGTGGGCGACGGCGAGATAGACGCCGACAGGCTCGTGGCAGCCGCCCGCATGGCCCGCGTCGACGACTTTGTGGCCTCGCTGCCGCTGGGCTACGACACGCGCATAGGGCGCAACGGCATGGGGCTCAGCGCCGGTCAGCGGCAGCGCATACTCATAGCGCGGGCCGTTTACAAAGACCCCGAGTATGTGTTCATGGACGAGGCCACCAATTCGCTCGACGCCAGCAACGAGAGGGCCATCGTCGAGAGCCTCGGCGAGTTCCTGAGCGGGCGCACGGTGCTCGTCATAGCCCACCGCCTGAGCACAGTGAGAAACGCCGACCGCATAGCCGTGATGGACCGTGGCCGCATAGTGGAGTGCGGCACCCACGAGGAGCTCACCGCCATGCGCGGGGCTTACTATCAACTTGTAAAAAACCAGCTTGAGCTATGAACGGAAACGAACACTCCGACAATGGGCGCCCACGGGGCGTTGAGCTGCGCTCCGAAGGCATGGTGAGCATGGCCGGCGGCGTGCCCCGGCGGCTGCTGTGGCTCAGCGCGGTTGTCATGGCTGTGGCCGCCGCGGTCGTGGGCGTGGTGGCTGCCGCGCTCACGTGGCTCTGACGCCCGGGCGGGCCACCCGAATAAACATAGGAGTTAGAGGGAGGTAGAAGGAGTTACAAGGAGTTAGAGGACAATAGTATTTGACTGTCTTCCTGCAACACTTTCCCATGCTCCCAGAGCTCCCATGTTCCATAACTATAGTCTGTACTCCGAGCAAAGAATTAAAAATTAAGAATTTAAAAAGGTCTGCGCGATGATAGTCAAATACTATTGTCCTCTACCTCCTTGTGCCTCCTTCTGATGGGCCGGGGGCAGGCCGTGTTCTTTGTTGACAATCGTCGCATATACGATTTGTCGGAGCTCGACCGTCTCTCGTCTGTTGACATCGAAAGCATCGAGATGATTGCCAATCCGGGCTCTGAATACGATGCTTCTGTCAAGGCTGTGGTCAGGGTTGCCACCTATGCCAACTTTGCACGGGGGCTGAGCGTGGATGCCCGCTCGACATGGTACCAAAACCGCAATGCCAGCGTGGTAGAGCAGTTGGGCTTGCGCTACAGCGCACAACGGTGGACGGCATACAACAACCTTGAATACCGCTCTGACAACGACCTGACATGGAAAGACCTCACCCAGACTGTATATGCCGACACGTTGTGGAATGAAGTGAGCAATGAGCAGGAGCACCTCAGGCACAACCGCATAGAGAACACCACGGGCATTGATTGGCAGATAGGCCGGCAGTCGTATGTAGGCGGGCGCTACATGTTGACATTCGATACCTACAGCCGAATGGATTTGAGCTCAGACAACAGTGTCTATGCAGACGGCAAGCCATACGACCAGCTGCTTACCACAGGGCTGCAACGTGGGCACGGCAACCGCAGCCACTTTGTCAACGCATATTATTCCGGGGCCATTGGCGGCTTCAAGGCCAATGCCGACTTCGACTACCTCCGCAGCACGACCGAGACAGACAATGAATATGATGAGGCCAGCCGGGCCGGCAGCAGTCGCGCGTTCACGGCTGTCAGCCGTGTCAACAACCGGATGATGTCGCTGCGCGCCTCGGCAGTCCACAAGCTGTGGCGCGGCGATGCAACCGTGGGGGTGGAGTATGTCCGCACACGGCGAAACGACAACTACCTCAGCACCCTTGACGAGATGCCCACAGCGCAGAGCCTGCTCAGGGAGACGCAGCGCGCGGCTTTTGCCGACTATTCGGTGCTTACCCGTGTGGGCCTCTTCGGTCTCGGCGTCCGCGTGGAGAATGCGCGGTTCACCTTTCATCCCGGCAATGGCGAGGGGGATGTGAGCCAGTCATTCACCAAGGTCTATCCCAACCTGTCGTGGGGCATCCGCGTAGGGCAGTTGCAGGCCCAGTTGCTTTACTCCACTGAAGTAAACCGCCCCACATACCGCCAATTGAGCAAGAATGTGCTCTATGGCAGCCGTTATACGTGGCAGATGGGCAACCCAATGCTGCAACCTGAGTATGTGCATGGGTTGACGCTGCAAGGTGTGTGGCGTATGGTGCAGTTTCAGCTGGGTTATTCCGACACACGCAACGCAATCATAAACTGGGGTACGCAGTCGGCTGCACAGGGCGCATTGTCAATAATGTCTTACCGCAACCTGCCTTCGGTCAAGGAGATGCGGCTGGCGGTGGTCGTCTCAAAGAGCTTTGGTGCATGGACCCCACAGGTTACTACGGTGGTTAACAAGCAGTTTCTGAACCTGGCAACGAGCATGGGCACTTACAGCTTGGGCAGCCCGATATGGATAGTCAAACTGTCCAACAACTTCCGGTTGGGGCGCACGCTTTCATTCTTTGTCACAGGCGACTACCAGAGTCCGGGCGACTACCGCAACGTGCATCTCAGCCGCCACATGTGGTCGGTCGACTTCAATGCCGTAAAGACGTTTTGCCACGACCGCCTGTCTGTACAACTCAAGATTAATGACATTTTCGACAGCAAGAAAGACGGCAACGATATTTACAACGACCGGATGGTGATGCACCTGCTTAACCGATACGACTTCAGGGCTGTTTCCTTAACGCTGGGTTACAAGCTGAACAGCAAGGACGACACTTCGCACAGCCACAGCGATGCAGACAAGGAGGTCAAGCGGTTGTAATTGATTGAACGTCGGGCATGGTTTTTTTTACTGCATATAGCAATGAACTCATTCAAATTTTTCGGAAAAAGTTTGAATGAGTTCAATAAATTGCTGCCATGCCGACAGGCTGCCCCGTGACACTGCCGCAAGGCCCGTTTAGCAAGGTGCTACGGGCGGTTTTGCCTGCCGTTACGGCCCCCGTTGCAACGGCAGGCTGGGTGGCATTTCTGTCTCTTTTCAGCGCCTTTTTTATGAATGTCTGCATTCTGACAAATGAGGAGGAAGGTAATAAGTAGTAAGTATGAGTTTTGAAGGATTAAGTAGGAGTTATTATTAGGAGTTAGAAGGAGTTAGAAGACATTACCCACAAAAGCTATTGTCCTCTACCTCCCTCTACCTCCCTCTACCTCCTACTAACTCCTATTCTACCTCCTTCTACCTCCCTCCTACCTCCCTCTACCTCCTATCTAACCATAGTCTTTATTCTTGCAATGTGTCTATATGGTGGTCAACTGGCATTAGTATATATAAATACTAATGCAGTTGACACCAGCCACATTGACAAAACAGTTTCACAGTGGGCTTTGCGATGGTTGCGAGAAAGCAAGCATTGGTTTGCTGAAAGTCGGAATTTGTGTTCGTATAGTCGGAGCAATATGGTCTAAATACAAAAACACTTGTTTTTCACGTAATGATTTTGTATATTTGTTGCATCATGCCGCGTGGCCGGTTCGCCCGGCGCAAAGCCGCCTCAGTATGGCGGCGCCCCGTTCCGGCCCTGCGGCCCTGACCATTACAGCCTAAACAACCTAAACAGCCAGAAATGAAAGAACCCCTTGCAATGGCGGCGTGCATGGCCCCGTGCCATGGCCCGCATCCCAACCACACACCGGCCTGCCCATTGGCAGGCATGGCCAAATCGGCCGCCGGTGCAGCCGGCCCTTTGTGCCGCCGCCGCCACGGGCCGCCCGGCAGCAGTGCCTGCGGGGCCGGCATAAGCATGGCGTACCCCTGTGTTATTATACGTTAACCGTGCAGAATTAGTCTGTGGCGGATATTGGGAATTTACAAAATAAACGTTATATTTGCAAGAAAGAACAATTAGTATGCAACGGATATGTGATTTCGATACGCTTACGGGCAGCCTGCGCTCGCTGCCCACACGCAAGAGGGTGGCTGTGGTCTGCCCCGGAGACTCGCATACGGAGTACGTGATACGTCGTGCGCTGGAAGAGCAGACAGCCGACTTCCTGCTTGTTGACGGCGGGCTCACCCGCTGGAACATCGGCGAGGTGTGCCGCCTGTATCCAGGCCGCGTCGAGGTGCGCCCTGCGGCCACCCCCGACGACGCCGCCCGCATGGCGGTCGAGATGGTGCGCGAGGGCCACGCCGACGTGCTCATGAAGGGCAGCATCAACACCGACAACCTGCTGCGCGCCGTGCTCGACAAGGAGCGCGGCCTGCTGGAGCACGGCCGCGTGATGAGCCACGTGACGGCCATCGAGGCCCCCGGCTACTCAAAGCTGCTGTTTGCCACCGACGTGGCCGTGATACCGCGGCCCACGCTCGACCAGTTTGACGCCATGCTGCGCTACGCCGTGTCGGTTTGCCGCAGCCTGGGCATGACCGTGCCCCGTGTGGCCCTGCTGCACTGTACGGAGAAGGTGAGCGAGAAGTTTCCCCATACGCTGAGCTACGAGGAGCTGAAGCGCCGGGCCCGCGAGGGGGCCTACGGCGACGTGTTCGTAGACGGCCCCATGGACGTAAAGACCGCGTGCGACCCAGAGAGCGGCGAGCTCAAGGGCATCAAGTCGCCCGTTTGCGGAAATGCCGACGTGCTGGTGTTCCCCAACATCGAGTCGGGCAACACGTTCTACAAGACCATGTCGCTCTTCGGGCGGGCGCGCATGGCCGGGATGCTGTGCGGCACGACGGCACCCGTGGTGGTGGCCTCGAGGGCCGACACCGGTGATTCGAAATACACGAGCCTTGCGCTGGCATGCCTGGCCTCGGCTGAGTAAAAACACATAAAGTTGCACAGATTATGAAGATATTGGTAATCAATCCGGGTTCCACATCGACGAAGATGGCCATCTTCGACGACGACAAGCAGGTGTGGACGGCAGGCGCCCATCACCCGGTGGGCGAGTTGGCACGCTTTGAGCATGTGGCCGACCAGTATGAATATCGCCGTGACTTCGTCATAGGCAGGCTTGAGAAGGCCGACATACCGCTGCGCTTCGACGCAGTGATAGGGCGCGGCGGACTGCTGCACCCGCTGCGCGGCGGGGTCTACACCGTCAACGAGCGCATGAAGCACGACCTGCGCCACGCCACCATGGAGCATGCCTGCAACCTGGGCGCCCTCATAGCTGCCGAGCTGGCCGAGAGGTGCGGGTGCCCTGCATATACGGCCGACCCGGTGGTGGTCGACGAGATGCGCCCCGAGGCGCGCATCAGCGGGCTGCCATGCCTGGAGCGCCGCTCGGTGTTCCACGCCCTCAACCAGAAGGCCGTGTCGCGCCGCTACGCCGCGTCGATAGGCCGCCGTTATGAAGACCTGCGCCTCATCGTGGCCCACATGGGCGGCGGCATCTCGGTGGGGGCCCACTGCCTGGGCCGCGTCATCGACGTAAACAATGCCCTGGGCGGCGAAGGCCCGTTCACGCCCGAGCGCTGCGGCACGCTGCCGGCCATGCAGCTGGTTGAACTGTGCTACAGTGGCAAGTACACCCTGCGCCAGATGAAGCGCATGATATGCGGCAAGGGCGGCCTGGCGGCCTGGCTGGGCAGCAACGACATGATTGGCCTCTCGGCCCGCGCCGAGGCCGGCGAGGAGCCCTATGCCACTGTGGTGGGGGCTATGATGTATACCGTGGCCAAGGAGATAGGCTCGATGTATGTAGCGCTGGGCGGCAAGGTCGACACCATCATCGTCACCGGCGGCATAGCCCACGACACCTACTGCGTAGACCGCCTGCGCCCGCAGGTGGAATACATGGCTCCGGTGGTGGTGATGCCTGGCGAGAACGAGATGCTGTCGCTGGCCTTCAACGCCCTGGGCGCCTTGCGCGGTGAGCTTGAACTGATGGAATATACGGGCGACGACTGCCGAGAAGGCATCGTGTCGCCTGTGGCTATAGATTGAGGCCCGGCGCGCGACGCGCCCCGGCCGGTTATTGTTTTTTCATACCTCAGCAGTCCTGTCCGCGGCCATGTCCGGCCTGCGGGCAGGACATTTGTTTGCCCGGGCCGCGCCGCCGTTTCGCCATCAGCGCGGCTCACGATTTAACCAATAGACATTGGGGATTATTAGGAGTTAAGGAGTTAGGAAGTTAAGGAGTTAAGACAATAGTTTTTGTGTATAATGGAGGTAGAGGGAGTTAGAAGGAGGTAGATGGAGTTAGAGGACAATAGCTTTTGTGTACAATGGAGTTAGAGGGAGGTAGAAGGAGGTAGAGGACAATAGTTTTTGACTATCATCGCGCAGCCTTTTTTAATTCTTAATTTTTAATTCTTTGCTCGGAGTACAGACAATAGTTATGGAAACATGGGAGCTTTGCTGGCATGGGGAAAGTGTCATGAAGACAGTCAAATACTATTGTCTGTACTCCTGTACTCCTGTACTCCTGTACTCCCGTACTCCAGCACTCCCGTACTCCCGTACTCCTAAAACGTCTCATGGATTTATCTGGTGAGCCATTTTAGCGCCATTTGCGCTTGCTGCCGAAGCGGTAGCCCACGCCGAGCATCAGGTAGTTGGGTTTCTGGAAGTCGTAGAGGCTGTAGCCTATGTGCAGGAACGAGTTGCGCAGCACGTCTACCTTGAGGGCCAGTATCTCGTAGGTGCCGCTGAAGTCGCCGCCGGCCCCGATGATGTTCTTGCCCACGCCGAAGTCGATGGTGAAGTAGGGCATCACAAACTCGACCCTTGCCGACAGTCCCGCCGCCATCTGCCGCGAGGGCTTGGGCTGGCGCACGTTCTCGGCCGTGGGCACGTCGCCCTCGAAGTAAATGTTGGCGCTGTTGTCGTAGACGGCGTCGAGCGACAGCCCCGCGTTGAGCCAGTGGTTGATGTTGTAGAGCGGGGTGAAGTTGATGCCCGCCACACCGTAGGTGCCCGGCACGGCATAGAGCGTGGCGCCGTCGCCCACAGCCACCCCGCGCCTGCGCCACGCCCCGAACACCACCAGGTCGTAGCTCATGTGGCGCCTGAAGCGCGGCATGGGCCCCGCCGGTTGGCGCCCGGGGCTGCGCCCGAAGTAGAACGCCGCCGAGAGCCTTGCCGCCAGAGTGTTGAGTCCGAGGTTGGGGTAGGCCGTGTTGCCATTGGAGTAGTGGGAGGCCGACACCCCGGCGCTCACGTCGAGCCACGCCGCCGGGCTGTAGCTCAGGTAGATGTCGGCGTCGAGGTAGGCCGTGGCGCGCGAGCCTATGATGTGGTTGTCGGGGTTGGTCTCGCTGTCGTAGGGGTGCCAGCCCATGGCCAGGCCCAGGTTCCACTCGTAGTTGAGCGACAGTCGGCGCCCAATGGAGGCTATGCGCGCCCCCTGGAAGATGAACACCGACACGGGGTTGCCCAGCTGTGGGTTGAAGCGGTGGAAGCCCACGCCCACGCCCTGGTAGGCCCCGGGGTATATGCGCGACTGCATGCTGCCCACGGGTGCCATGAAGGCATACTTAAGCCTCACGGCCGAGGCGTGGTTCATTATGCGCCGCTCGGCATTGCCCCCGTTGAGGTAGCTGTCGGTGTGGAATATGCCCCCGGTGGCATAGTCGGCCTCCACCCTGTGAACCACGCGAGAGCTGCTGCCGGTGACGGCAGTGTCGGCCTGCTCGGCCGCCGCGGCAGTGCAGGGCGTAGCCACAGCCATGGCCGCAGCCATGATGGTGGGCAGGAGGGTGTGGAAAACGCTGGGCATATCGCCTGCAAAGTTAATGCTTATTGGTGTAAAAGCGAAATTATGATGCCTGTTTGTTGCCCGCGTCTCGCCCGGTTTGGAATGGGGTATCATTAAAAATGCTTAAATAAACACTTAAATCGAACAGTCTGTTGGTAAAAACCTTATATTTGTGATATGCAATCAGCAAGATTTCATCAAGGAAAATTACTAAAGCCTATTAACCTTTAAAATAAGAAAGTTATGAAGAAAAATTTATTACTCACAATCGCACTCAGTTGCACGGTCGCATTGGCAAATGCCCAAATGAGAGTAAGCGGCAACGGCAATGTTACGTTGCAGTCGACAGACGTGGTAGGCAGCCTTCGTGTCTCTGGCGGGATAGACGGCATGGTTATCGGTGATGGGGCTGAGCCCGCCATAGGCAATGACTCCGAAACGGCCCATGACAAACTGTCCGCGCTCACCGCCGTGCCTTTCTACAAGTCTGTGCCGGCAGGCCAGGCAAAATCCCTGCCGCTCGGCTCTTTCGAGGCACAGAGTCTTTCAAAATTGCATTACGCCCTGTCGGCCGAGCAGCTTGGGGCAGTCTATCCGGACTTGGTGTATGTCAGGGAAAACTTTATTTTATCAACTGTTGGCTTGGGTTGGATTGTCGAGGCAGATGTGTCTGCCTGCTGAAGAGCATTGTTGGGCAGTGTGACGAAGCAGCCAGGCAAATATGACCGAAGAGACACTCAAGCCGGCAGAGTTGAACAAGGCGACTTTGATAGAATCAAGGCAGCCACTGAATTTGCAGTGAACCATTAAATGACAAGAAAGAGAAAATAATGCTAACCAATAAATGCGATAGTTATGAAACGATTGTTAGTTTATGCAATAGCCGTCATTGTTTCCTCCCAGTGCCTTTGGGCCGGATCAGACGGCATGAAAGTCAGCGTTCACGTCGACGGCAACCGTCTTGAAGACCTGCTCACCGACGAGCAGAAGGCCGGTGTCACCAACCTGAAGATAACCGGCAGCCTCGCCGAAGAAGACTATGCCTACCTGCGCAACTCGCTTTTCTTGCAGCTGGACACACTCGACCTGCTTGACGCCGACATAGACACGATACCAAGCAATGTGTTCAACTGGGAAAATGTGAAAGGCGTATTGGACCATCCGATTTTCAGGGTGGTACTTCCAAAAACATTGAGGCATCTGGCTGACTATTCATTAAATATGGGAGACGCGAGCATCGTATTTGAACTTACCGGCCCGTTCCCCACGCTTGGCAAATATGTATATGAAGGGGAAAGTGGAAGCCGGAGCCGTATAGAGCCGTCGGCAGACAACGTGGCATACAAGACGACACCAATCTATATGTATTCGGCAGATGGCACGGTGCTTTATTTTGCAGATTTCAATAGAATGTATGAATCACCTCAATACGGTGTGCGCATTATATATCAAAATGCGTTTGAGGACTGTTGGACATCAGGTAAGTTCATCCTGCCGGCATCTGTCGATTCTATTGGCGACAGGGCATTTGCCGATTTTCAGATGCCGATTCCAACCGGACATTACGACCCGCCGAAATTTATTTGTGAAGCTGTGACCCCGCCGAGGTTGGGAAAAGATGTATTCTTGAATGCAGGATATGATAGTGGCCGTCCTTTTGAAATATATGTGCCGGATGAGAGCGTCGAACTCTATAGGAATGCCGACGGATGGAAAGACATGGTTATATGGGGAATCCTTGCTGATATAGAATCTGTTCGGGCTTCATCGAAGGCCGTGCTGGACATAGACTGTTCAAGAGAAGCTTATATATTGCAAGCAGACAAGGTAATCTCCCACGCTGCCTGTTATAATGCAGCAGGGCAGACTATTAGGTCGTTGGCTGTTTGTGCAAATTCTTTTATCTTGGCAAAGAGCGAAATCCCTGGCCCATATATGCTCGTGCGCATATACTTTGAGGACGGAACGGGGCAAGTGGTGAAACTAAGTCGTTGATCGACTGTTTATAACCGAAAAGAGAAGAAAGGAACTGATTATGAAGAAGATGATTACATTTATAGCGTTGGCATTCATGGCGTTGTCCATGACGGCGCAGGAGTCGACCACCGTGACCGTTCACGTCGACGGCAGCCGCCTTGAAGACCTTCTCACCGACGAGCAGAAGGCTGGCGTCACCAACCTGAAGATAACCGGCAGCCTCGCCGAAGAAGACTATGCCTACCTGCGCAACTCGCTTTTCTTGCAGCTGGACACACTCGACCTGCTTGACGCCGACATAGACACGATACCAAGCAATGTGTTCAACTGGAATAGGACAGGTGTATATACTGCTGATTTCAGGGTGATACTTCCAAAAACATTGAAGCATCTGGCCGACTCTGCCTTTAGCATGGGGGATGCGGATCTCGTATTTGAGCTTGCTGGCCCGTTCCCCACGTTGGACAAGTATGTATATGGCGGGGCTGGTGAAAGTCGATGTAACATTGATCTATCTGAGAGCAATGAGTATTGTGTGATGGATGGAGAGTTTTTGTGCTCTGCAGATGGCAGTGTGTTGTTTTTTGTAAACGATATGGAACGTGACGGGCTTGGCGGCAGTTTGCCCGCTGGCGTTAGTACTATATACTCCAGTGCGTTTGCAAATTGTGTTATAGGCGATAAGTTGGTTATACCAGCCTCTGTTGATTCTATTGGTGACATGGCATTCTTGAATGCTGAACTTGCAATTCCTATCTCATTCCATTATTCTCACCATTTGCCCGGCCTGTTGTTTGAGGCCACAGTACCGCCGAGGTTGGGAGATGATGTTTTTATGGATGGTTCAGGGTATGGGGGTATTGACTGTGTCTATGTGCCCGAAGAGAGCATTGAGCTTTATGAGCAGGCTGAAGGCTGGAAAGATATTGGTATATTATCAATGGAAAATTATCTTAGTATCAAGGCCATTGAAGGTGAGAATGGCAGTGTGGATGTGTCAGACGGCGGCGAGGCATACACCCTTCAATCTTCCAAGCCCATCTCCCGAGTCGTGTGCTACAGCGTGGGCGGGCAAATGCTGAGAGACGTGCCCGTGATGGCAGAAACAGTTGTAATCGCAAAGAGCGAAATCCCTGGCCCGTACATGCTCGTGCGCATATACTTTGATGACGGAACGGGGCAAGTGGTGAAACTAAGTCGTTGATCGACTGTTTATAACCGAAAAGAGAAGAAAGGAACTGATTATGAAGAAGATGATTACATTTATAGCGTTGGCATTCATGGCGTTGTCCATGACGGCGCAGGAGTCGACCACCGTGACCGTTCACGTCGACGGCAGCCGCCTTGAAGACCTTCTCACCGACGAGCAGAAGGCTGGCGTCACCAACCTGAAGATAACCGGCAGCCTCGCCGAAGAAGACTATGCCTACCTGCGCAACTCGCTTTTCGACCGTCTGGACACTCTCGACCTGCTTGACGCCGACATAGACACGTTGCCTGCGCACGCTTTCCACTGCACTTTGCATACCCCAAAGGAAAATGGGCGTCGTGTGCTGTTACCTAAAAAAATAAAGCATCTGTCAGACTATTCGCTAAGCGTTGAGTGTGTAGGACGTTACAATGTCACTGGTTTTGAGTGTATATTTGAGTTGGCTGGCAAGTACCCTACGCTTGGACGTTTTGTGTATAATGGCAGAGATTGGTATGTACAAAATGAGAGGGTAACTCGTGTGGTTCCATCAATTGGCAACAAATATTGCAAGTATGATGATGGCCGTGTGTATTCGAAAGATGGCACCGTGTTGTATTTTTCACCGATATCCTATTATGAGGCTGGTACATACTCATATTTGGCTAAGGATGGAACCCGTACAATTTATGCAAATTGTTATGAAGGGATGCTCATGTCTGGCAAGTTGATCATTCCTGAGTCTGTTGATTCAATTGGTGACAGGGCTTTTGCCTATATTAAGTGGAACCTGCCAACGAGATATAGTAGGGAGTGGTATGCGCCTGAACCATCCTTGGTGTGTATGGCGTCAGTACCTCCGCGATTGGGAGACGATGTGTTCTTGACTGATGGCGACCCTCAGGCAGTCTATGTTCCCCTGGAGAGTATCGGGCTTTACGAGCAGGCTGAGGGTTGGAAGGAGCTTTCAATAAATCAAATAATATATGCAGATATTAAAGACTTGCAATGTGATCCAGGTGATTTGTCTGTTGTTGACGGCGGCGAGGCATACACCATCAAATCCGCCAAACCCATCTCCCGCGTCGTGTGCTACAGCGTGGGCGGGCAAATGCTGAGAGACGTGCCCGTGATGGCAGAAACAGTTGTAATCGCAAAGAGCGAAATCCCTGGCCCGTACATGCTCGTGCGCATATACTTTGATGACGGAACGGGGCAAGTGGTGAAACTAAGTCGTTGATCGACAGTATGGATGTTGCCCACAGGCGATTTATGTGATGAAATAATATATGAAATAATAGCTGAATGTAAAACTTAAACTAATTTGTTTATGAAAACCAGACACTTAGTGCGAATTGTGGCTGTGGCACTATTCGCAAGTTTATTTACCGCTTGCAGCAATGACGATGCTGTCAGGGGAGTGGTAGAGATCGGAAAAATGGATGGCGTGGATTTAAGCCAGTCACAGTGCAGAACGACATTAAACGGCGAGGAGGTGGCAATAAAAGGCGTGGAATTTGCCTGCGACGGCGCCGGTGGGGCGGTGACCATGACAATAAGCGGGCTCACTGCCGAATTGGCGAAAAGTTTCACCGTAGACATCGATGCCGTGCCCGGCGAAAGGACTGTCGGCTTCACCGGCAAGAGCGATGCGCCGGGATACGAGATGACCGTGAGAGGCACATACACCCCGCCGAGAAATATGTGACCGACGGCTATGTGGTCTTGGACATTGCCTATGCGCCGAAAGGCATTGAGACGGGCCGTACATTTGTGTTCAAGACGGGCGATGGATTTCTCAACGTGACCAAAGACATCTTGGGAACTACAAAGTATGACGGTATTGTTTACCCCAACGAGATGACCATAAGAAACGCATTGGTAAGCATAGGCAAATATCTTGGAACCAAGCACGACGAGATAGGCATGAGGTTTAACGAAGACCTCACGCTCGACATCTGGATAAAGCCCGCCGGCGGCGATGAACCGGCGCATTGGATGACAACGAGATACTGGTTTACGGAAAATGACGGCGAGCTGATATTGGAACTTACCGGCGAGCAATGCGACGCCTTCTGCGAGGCGTGGACGGGCATACCGCAAGTGCCTTATACCCCGATATTCATCTTTGGCCTCGACGACCGCGTGCCGTTGGCCATGTTTTATGAAATGGACGGCGGGCGATTGAGCATAGGCATTGCAAACACGCAGAATGCGGCTGCGCTCTCAATGTTTGCCGACGGCTTTGGGAGGACATGGCCCGAAAGCCAGGCCAAGACCGAGCTTATGGTGGCCAGGGACGCCATGTGGAATGCCATACGCGACGGGCAGCAAGTGGAGATAGCCATGACATCCGAGCCCGGAGATTGACGTGGGTTGCCGGCCCTGTTGGCGTTAGTCAGTGCCGATTGCCTCCCCTTGGCGCAGACTGTGGCGCAGGCAGCCGTGCATCCGATTTTTGCGTTGATTTAAATCAATAAATTGCGAGGGCGTCGAAAAAACATGCCCCGCAATTTTGTTTTCCCTTATATATATTGTATCTTTGCGCTACCATTGCGACAATGGTACTGTTATTCATTAGGTTAGTAGTTAATAGATTTAAGGTAAAGATTATGTTATTAGATTTTCATGACGACGGTTGTGCCTTTGTGGGCATTGATATTCAATGACTTCAACGGCATCCGTCCGAGGGAATAGCGCGGGGTGAGTGATTCATACCGCGCTGTTTCATTATGGGCTCGCCCCGCGCCGGCATGCGGTTGCCGTAACGATGCGGAGCACAGCCTTTTGCCGCTCTGCCTGCGGGTCGGCAAGGGGCCTTGGCCGGTACGTCGGCATAAAACGGCTATTTTGAACTAACAGAACTTAAAATGCCCCGTTTTAGTATGTTTTTTATTTAATAAAGACAGAAAGATGCCGCTATTTACGGAAATGTGATTAAATTTGCAGCTAAAAATAAAAATAAATACCGAATGAGTAAGAACATTGGTCATCTGTGCCTGCTGTTCGCGGCGGCAACATTACTTGTGTCGTGCTTAGACACCGACTATACCGATGATGTGACGCTTTATGATGATATTGCCATTACCCAGTTTCAGATAACAAGCGCTAAGATAACCAAGCACACCACTTCCTCGACGGGGGAGGACTCCACGTATGTGGTCGACGACCAGAGCGTGGCCGACTATCCGTTCTACATCGACCAGCTCAAGGGCGAGATTTACAATGTAGACTCGCTGCCCGTGGGGGTCGACGCCACCAAGCTGCTCTGTGGCGTTTATACCAAGAACAACGCCATGGTGTATATCGAGAACGCCGCCCGCGACTCGATGAAGTCGCTCTCGTCGACCGACAGCACCGACTTCAGCAAGCCCCGCTACCTGAGGGCATACGCCTCAGACGCCCGCTCGTACCGCCTGTACAAGGTGACGGTGAACATTCACCGCGAGGTGGCCGACGAGTTCCGCTGGACGCGGATGGCCGACAACGCCTCGCTCGCAGCCATGGGCGGCATGCGCCTTGTGGGGCTTGGCGGCAGGATGGTGCTCTTCGGGCTTGAGGGCGGCTCGACGGTGGTCTACACCACAGAGGCCTCCGACGGCAACACGTGGACTGCTACCGGGGCGGCCTTCGGCCCCGACGCTTATAATAATGTGGCGGTGAAGGGCGACACGCTCTTCGTGCTCGACGGCGGCACGCTGCGCCGCACCACCGACGGCACGGCCTTTGAGGCCGTGGCGGCACAGGGGGCACCGCAGCGGCTCGTGGGGGCCAGCACTACAGAGCTCTATGGCATCGACGCCAGCGGCGTGATGGTGGTGTCGGCCGACGGTGGGCGCTCATGGCGCAACGACGCCACCGACGCTCCCGGCACGCTGCTGCCCGTGCAAGACATGACATCGTGCACGGCGCCCTACGGCTATGTCGACAGCACCGACTACGTGATGCTCGCCGGCAACCGCTCGATAGAGGCCTACCCCGACGACTCTACGGCCGTGGTTTGGCGCAAGATAGTGGAATACTCGAATGGCAGCGAGCAGGGCAAGTGGGTGTACATGGACCAGGACGGCCGCAACAACTACCTGCTGCCGAGGCTCGCCGGCCTCACCGTCATTGCCTACGGCGACAGCGAGCTGGCCTTTGGCGGCGCCGGCATAGGCGGGTGCAAGGAGCAGCCGTTCTCGCGGATATACGAGAGCCGCGACGGTGGCATCACATGGAAGGCAAACTCTTCGTATGCCTACCCCGATGCGTTTGACACCTCGGCCACGGCCTTTGCCGCGGCAACCGACGCCGACGGGCATATATGGATAGTGTGCGCAGGCACCGGCCAGGTGTGGCGCGGACGGCTCAACAGCATGGGCTGGCAGCAGTGACGGGAGGGGCCGATGAAGAAGCTGCTCGTCATAGCCATGGCCATGGCCGCCGCCATCACGGCGGGGGCGCAGACCGACCCCGAATACAGGGCCGAGATAGGCGGTGGGGTGGGGCTGCTCTCTTACCAGGGCGACTTCAACGGCAGCATCCTGGCCAACAACCAAGTGGCCGGCGGATTGGTGGCCAAATATCGGTTCAACCCGCGCATGGCCCTGGGGCTCGACATTACATACGGCAAGCTGAAGGGCTCGTCGGCCGATGTGAGCACGTGGTATCCCGGGCTGCAAGACTCGGTGGTGTCGTTCAGCAACACGCTGATCGACGCCGGGCTGCGGTTTGAATACAACTTCTGGCCCTACGGCACCGGCCGCGAATACTTCGGGGCAAAGCGGCTCACGCCATACGTGGCCGTAGGCCTCGGGCTGACATACGCCAAGGCACCGTCGGGAAGCGTGGTGACAGGCAACCTGCCAATAGGCGTTGGCGTTAAGTACAAGGTGGCCACAAGGCTCAACCTGGCCCTGGAATGGGCCATACACTTCTCGCTGAGCGACAAGCTCGACGGCACCGACGACCCCTACGGCATCGACAGCAGCGGGATGTTCAAGAATACCGACAGCTACAGCATGCTGCGGCTATCGCTCACCTACGACGTGTGGGCAAAATGCCGGACATGCCATAACGATAGATTTTGACTCTATGACAGAACAATTGGATATGAAACGCATACCACGCCACATTGCCATCATCATGGACGGCAATGGGCGGTGGGCCTCGGAACGGGGGCGCCAGCGCAGCTACGGCCACCAGGCCGGGGTGGAGTCGGTGCGCCGCATAACGTCGGAGTGTGTGCGGCTCGGCGTTGAATACCTCACGCTTTACACCTTCTCGACCGAGAACTGGAACCGTCCTGCCGACGAGGTGGCGGCCCTGATGGGGCTGGTGCTGTCGTCGCTCGAAGACGAGATATTCATGAAGAACAACGTACGCTTCCGCGTCATAGGCGACATCGGGCGGCTGCCGCAGGAGGTGCAGGACAAGCTCAGGCAGACCGAGGAGCACACGGCGGCCAACACGGCCATGACCATGGTGGTGGCGCTGAGCTACTCGGCACGGTGGGAGCTGGCCAAAGCCGCACGGCAGATTGCCGTCGACGCCATCGAGGGGCGCATAGATCCGGCGAGCATCACCGACACCGACATAGAGGCGAGGCTCGAGACGCGTTTCATGCCCGACCCCGACCTGCTGATACGCACAGGGGGCGAGTTGCGCATATCCAACTTCCTGCTGTGGCAGATTGCATATTCAGAACTGTATTTCTGCGATACCTACTGGCCCGACTTCGACGAGGCGGCCCTGCGCCAGGCCATTGCCAGTTACCAGGGACGGCAGCGCCGGTTCGGCAAGACCGAGGCTCAGGTTGAAGGGGATGAACATTGAACGAAACTCATACATTATCATATTTGGGATGGAATATATGAAGAGGATGCTTGGGCTGCTTGCCGCGGCTTTGTTGGCTGGGTTATACGCCACGGCACAGGACAAGATTGTCAAACCGGAGATATCGTACGCCGGCACACCGCGCTCGTGCGAGATAGGAGGGCTCACCGTCAAGGGGGTAGAGGGCTACGAGGACTATGTCCTCACGGGCATCTCGGGCCTGTCTGTGGGCCAGCGCGTGACAGTGCCCGGCTCGGAGATAACTGAGGCGGTGAAGCGCTATTGGAGGCACGGCCTGTTCTCGGATGTTTCCGTCACGGTCGACTCCATTGTGGGCTCCAAGGTCTACCTGTGCTTCAACCTGTCGGTCAGGCCCAGGGTGAGCACCATCAACTACAACGGCTTGAAGAAGTCGGAGCGCGAAGACCTCGAGGCACGGCTGGGCATCATGCCCGGAAGCCAGATCACGCCTAACGTGATAGACAGGGCTAAGATACTGGCCAAGAAGTATTTCGACGAGAAGGGATACAAGAACGCCGAGATAGACATACAGCAGCGCGACGACGTTGCTGCCAAGAACCAGGTGATACTCGACATCAATGTCGACAAGAAAGACAAGATGAAGGTGCGCCACATCTACCTCGTGGGCAACAAGAACCTGTCGGACAAGAAGATAAAGGGCAGCCTCTTCACCAAGGGTGCCTTCGCCAAGACGCACGAGGCAGGCAAGCTGTCGTCGTTCCTCAAGTCGAAGAAGTTTACCGAAGAGCGCTACGAGGCCGACAAGCAGAACCTGATTGACAAGTACAACGAGCTGGGATACCGCGACATGGTCATCGTCAAGGATAGCGTGTGGAACCACGACCACAACCATGTAAACATCTACGTCGAGATTGACGAGGGACAGAAATACTACATACGCAACATAACGTGGGTGGGCAACACCGTGGTGTCTACCGACAACCTCAACATGCTGCTCGGCATGAAGAAGGGCGATGTGTACAACCAGAAGCGCCTGAAGAAGCGCCTCGAGGAAGACGAAGACGCCGTGGGCAATTACTATTGGAACAACGGCTACCTGTTCTATCAGCTCACGCCGACCGAGGTCAACGTGGTGGGCGACTCCATCGACCTTGAGATGAGGATATCCGAGGGGCAGCAGGCCCACATCAGCAGCGTGCGCATATTCGGCAACGACCGCCTCTACGAGGAAGTGGTGCGCCGCGAGCTGCGCACAAAGCCCGGCGACCTGTTCTCGAAAGACGCCCTGATGCGTTCGGCGCGAGAGATTGCGTCGATGGGATTCTTTGACCCGGAGAAGGTCAACCCCGACATAAAGCCCAACATCGAAGACGGTACGGTGGACATCAACTGGGAGCTCGAGCAGAAGTCTAACGACCAGGTGGAGTTCTCGCTGGGATGGGGACAGACGGGTGTGATAGGCCGTGTGTCGCTCAAGCTCAACAACTTCTCGATGCGCAACCTCTTCGGCAAGAACAAGATGCACCGTGGTATCATGCCGATAGGCGACGGCGAGCAGCTGGCGCTCAGCGCACAGACCAACGGTACTTACTACCAGTCGTACAGCATAAGCTATTCGGCACCGTGGTTCGGGGGCAAGCGCCCCAACGCGTTCAACGTGGGAGCGTTCTACTCGAAGCAGACCGACGTGAACAGCAACTACTACAACAACAGCTGGATGAACTATTACAACTACTACGGCAGCTACAACAACTATTATTACAACAACTACGAGAGCTACCTCGACGACGATAAGTATGTGCAGCTGGTGGGCTTCTCGGTGGGATGGGGCAAGCGCCTGCGCTGGCCCGACGACTACTTCCAGCTGTCGGTGTCGCTGGCATACCAGCGCTACATGCTCAAGGACTGGCAGTACTTCATCATTACCAACGGCAACTGCAACAACATCAACCTCGGCGTGACCCTGTCGCGAACGAGCACCGACAACCAGCTCTTCCCGCGCCGCGGGTCTGAGTTCCTGGCCTCGGTGACACTCACGCCGCCATGGTCGCTGTGGGACGGCAAAGACTATGAGCATCTGGCCACCGACGCCAACTCGGCCACGTTCCAGAGCGAGCAGGAAGACAAGTACAGGTGGATTGAGTACCACAAGTGGAAGTTCAAGTTCCGCAACTATACGGCCCTCACCAGCGGCCAGAAGTGCTTCGTGCTCATGTCGCGCGTTGAGTTCGGATTGCTCGGGTCGTACAACCGCTTCAAGAAGTCGCCGTTCGAGACCTTCTACATGGGAGGCGACGGCATGAGCGGATACTCGTCGGGATATGCACAGGAGACCATAGGCCTGCGTGGTTACGAGAACGGTTCGCTCACGCCATACTCGGCGCCGGGCTACGCATACGACCGTTTCACGCTCGAGCTGCGCTACCCGTTCATGCTCGGCAACACCACCATCTACGGACTGGCGTTCCTCGAGGGCGGCAATGCTTGGTACGACACCAAGAAGTTCAACCCGTTTGACATGAAGCGCTCGGCAGGCGCCGGCGTGCGCATCTTCCTGCCGATGGTCGGCCTGATGGGCATCGACTGGGCCTACGGCTTCGACGAGGCCCTGTCTACCGGCACCAAGGGCGGCAGCCAGTTCCACTTCGTGCTCGGCCAGGAGTTCTGACGCCCGGGGTCTCGCGCCCCATGGCTACAGCATATATCATAACAGCAAAAAGAAATGGAGGAAAGGAGATTCTTATGAGGAAAGTATTGGTGATGATGGCCATGATGTTATCGGCCGTGGCCGCGAGCGCGCAGAAGTTCGCGCTTGTCGACATGGAATACATACTTAAGAACATACCTGCCTACGAGCGCGCCAACGAGCAGCTCAACCAGGTGTCGAAGAAGTGGCAGGCAGAGGTCGAGGCACTATCGACCGAGGCGCAGACCATGTACAAGAACTACCAGAACGAGGTGGTGTTCCTCTCGCAGGAGCAGAAAAAGGAGCGGCAGGATGCCATCATGGAAAAAGAGAAGCAGGCAGCCGAGCTCAAGCGCAAATACTTCGGCCCCGACGGCGAGCTGTTCAAGAAGCGCACGAGCCTCATGACGCCCATACAGGAGGAGGTATACAATGCGGTGAAAGACATTGCCGACCTGCGCGGCTACCAGCTCGTGCTCGACAGGGCAAGCGACACGGGCATCATCTTTGGCAGCCCGAAGATAGACATAAGCAACGAGGTGCTGCAGAAGCTGGGCTATTCATACTGATGCGGCCCACGTTTGCAGCAGGCCTGTCGACGGCCGTCCCGAACGCCCTGTGGCGGCGTCCGGGGCGACCGGTTACGGCATTTGCACGGACAAACATAATTAACAACAATAAAAAGGACAAAGAACAATGAAAAAGTTATTCTTGGCGCTCATGATGTTTGCGCCATTGGCTTCATTCGCACAGAAGTTCGGACACGTTAACTCACAGGAGATAATACAGGCGATGCCCGAGTACAACAAGGCCAAGACAGAGGTAGACGCCCTGCAGAAGCAGTATGAGGACGACCTGAAGAGCATGCAGGACGAGCTCACCCGCAAGTCGCAGGCTTACGACTCCACACGCACCACGCTGCCCGAGAACATCCGCCAGCGCCGTGAGATGGAGTTGCAGGAGATGTACCAGAAGATACAGCAGAGCTACCAGGACAACCAGCAGGCTCTGGCCAAGGCTTCGCAGGAGAAGATGCAGGTAATCACCACCAAGGTGGTCGACGCCATCAAGCAGGTGGGCCAGGCCGGTGGATATGTCTACATCATGGACGTTGCCGGCGGCATACCTTACATCAGCACCACGCTGAGCACCGACGTCACTGCCGACGTGAAGGCCAAGCTCGGCCTGAAGTGACGCTGCCACGGCCGGCCCTCGCCCTTGCGGCAGACTGCCGGCAGCGGCCAGGCGCCCCGGTGCCCGGCCATGTGGCAGCCATCAGCCCCTTGGCGTGGCGCCACATATTATTTTCTGACAACTACGGGATAGCGCAACGCCCTCAGCGGCTGTTGCGCGCCCTTGTTTAAAAAGCGTAGTGACACATGACGATTATTTTCAAGACTGCATTGCGGTCGGCGCTTATGGCGCTGTTGGCAGCCCTGCCGCTCTGTGCGGGCGCCCAGGTAGAGGTAGACACGCTGGCCGTCGACTCAATGGTAGTAGTGTCCGACGAGGGCCACGAGCCCCGGCCGGCGCTGCGCTTCGGCTACGTGAGCTATGAGACGGCCCTCAAGGCCATGCCCGACTATGCCACGGCAAGCAAGCGGCTGGCCGAGCTCAAGGCTAAGTACGACGATGAGGCCCGGCGCGTGGCCGACGAGTTCAACGCCAAGTACGAGGAGTTCCTCGACGGCCAGGCGGGCTATCCGGCCACCATCCTGCACAAGAGGCAGGGCGAGCTGCAGGAGCTGCTCGAGCGCAACGTGGCGTTCAGGCAGGAGAGCCGCCGTCTCATCGAGTCGGCCGAGAAAGACATCTTCGCCCCGCTCCACCGGCGGCTGCGCGCGGCCATACGCACCGTGGGGCGCCAAAACGGCTACGCCTTCGTAATCAACATCGACGGCAACGCCTGTCCCTTCATCGACAGCTCCATGGGTGACAACGTGACCCTGATGGTGATAGATATGCTAAAGTGAGCCCTTGGCGCGCATGAGCCGCGCCCGGGGCATGGAGGACCCACAGACATGGACAAACTGAATGCCGCCCCCGGCCCCATAGGCATATTCGACTCGGGCTACGGCGGGCTTACCATATTGCACGGAATACGCAAGCTGCTGCCGTGCTACGACTATCTTTACCTTGGCGACAATGCGCGCGCGCCATACGGGCCGCGCTCGTTCGACGTCGTCTACGAGTTCACGCGCCAGGCCGTGGTAAGGCTGTTTGAGCTCGGGTGCCACCTCGTCATACTGGGATGCAACACGGCATCGGCCAAGGCGCTGCGCACAATACAGCAGAACGACCTGCCTGGCATAGACCCCGACAGGCGCGTGCTGGGCATCATCAGGCCCACGGCCGAGGTCATTGGCTCGCTCACCGAGACGCGCCACGTGGGCATACTGGCCACCGAGGGCACCATCAAGAGCCACAGCTACGACCTCGAGATACACAAGCTCTTCCCAGACATCAGTGTGTCGGGCGTGGCCTGCCCCTTCTGGGTGCCGCTCGTGGAGTACAACGAGGCCGACAGCCCGGGCGCCGACTATTTCGTAAAGAAGCGCATCGACCAGCTCATGGCGCTCGATGCCGACATCGATGCCGTCATACTCGGATGCACCCATTACCCCCTGCTCATGCCAAAGATTGTGAAATACGTGAACCCCGGGGTGCGCATAGTGGCCCAGGGCGAGTATGTGGCCTCGAGCCTGCGCGACTATTTCGTGCGCCATCCCGAGATGGAGCGCAAGTGTACGAGAAACGGCAGCGTCCACTACCTCACCACCGAGAACGCCGACAAGTTCCGCGATTCGGCCCGGGTGTTCCTGCACGAGCATGTCGACGTAGAGACAATAGTGCTGCCTTAGGCCCCCGGTGGCCGCAGGCAGCGCGGATGAGTAGCTGTTCAAAATTAACCGATACAATAGACCTTGCAGGTGTCCTCTATATCTTTGCCACCATCTTGTGTGCTCTTTCGGGCCGCATACCAAAGTCTCATCGGTCGCGTAGCCCGCTACGCTCTCTCTTCGGACTTTGGCATGCATCTCCGAAATAGCGCACAATTTGATGGCAATTAATTTTGAACACCTACTTATCCATAAATGTTACTGATATGTTAGCATATACTTATGTAGACAAGGGGCGTTTCGAGCTTCTCGATAAGCCGCGCCCCACCATCGCCGACGACCGCGACGCCATAGTCCGAGTCACCCTGGCCAGCATTTGCACGAGCGACCTGCACATAAAGCATGGCAGCGTGCCGCGTGCCGTGCCTGGCATAACCGTGGGCCACGAGATGGTGGGTGTGGTCGAAGAGGTGGGCACGGGCGTCTCGTCTGTTGCCCCCGGCGACCGCGTAGTGGTCAATGTCGAGACGTTTTGCGGCCATTGCTATTTCTGCCGCCACGGCTATGTGAACAACTGCACCGACCCCAACGGGGGGTGGGCCTTGGGCTGCCGCATCGACGGAGGGCAGGCCGGGTATGTCAGGGTGCCTTATGCCGACTGCGGGCTTACGCCCATACCGCCGTCGGTGACCGACGAGCAGGCCCTGTTCGTGGGCGACGTGCTGGCCACAGGCTTTTGGGCTGTGCGCATATCCGAGCTGCGGCCGTCAGACACGGTGCTCATAATCGGTGCCGGGCCCACGGGCATCTGCACTCTGCTGTGCGCCCTGCTGAAGGGCCCGAGGCGCATAGTGGTGTGCGAGAACGATCCTGTGCGCCGCCGTTTTGTGGCTTCGCGGTGGCCCCATGTGGTGGTCACCGACTCTGCCTCGTGCCAAGCTTGCGTGCTGGCAGAGAGCGAGCATGGCGGTGCCGACGTGGTGTTTGAGGTGGCCGGCGGCGCCGACACGTTCCGGCTGGCCTGGCAGTGTGCCCGGCCCAACGCCGTGGTCACTGTCGTGGCGCTTTACGACGGGCCGCAGGTGCTGCCCCTGCCCGAGATGTACGGCAAGAACCTCACGTTCAAGACGGGTGGCGTCGACGGCTGCGACTGTGCCGAGATACTGCGTCTCATTGCCGAAGGGCAGCTCGATGCCACGCCGCTTATCACCCACCGCTTTGCGCTGAGCGACATCGGGCGGGCCTACAGCCTGTTTGAGAGCCATGCCGACGGGGTGATGAAGGTGGCTGTCGACTGTTCGCGCTGAGTGCCGCCATTAGGTCGCACCAGGCGACTGGCTTTTGGCCTGTCGGCGTCGGCCTGTGCCATACGGGCCATCCTGGCTTCCCGAATGGCCCGTGCTATTAACCGTTGCGCCCCGTTTCGCAATGCGAAACGGGGCGCAACGGTTTTTCTTTTCCCGCCTGCCGGGCTTGTGCCTGGGTGGCGCGGCGGTTCGGGCGAGCTATTGTCTGCCGTATGCAGCGCCAGGCTATGGCTGTCATCTTTTTGGCAAGTTGTGTTCGAAAGATTTGAGCTCCATGTCTCTCTCGTTCATCTTGAAGTCAACCATCCCTGTGCCGAAGAAGTGCATCCCGGCCGCCATCATTCCGTTGTGTACTGCCATTAAGGTGTATTTATTGCGCGACTCGATGGCCTTGGTGCGGTCCATGTCGTAGTCGGCGCACAGGTTGAGGTCTTGTATCTGCAGTGGCAGTCCGTGGAACAGGTCGCCCATTATCATTACCCTCCCTGCAATGTAGACAGTGTGGCCCGGCGTGTGTCCCGGTGCTGCCATGGGCTTGACACCGAGCGGCAGCTTGTCGCCGTAGCCGAAGCGGTGGAGCCTGTTCCCGTAGGCCCCTACGGCCTTAATGGCCGTGCTGCCTTTGCCGCCGGCTCCGGCCCAGTAGGCATATTCGGCCTCGGGCACGTAGAGCTGCGCCCGGCTGAATGCAGCCTTGCCGTTGTCGGTAAGGCCCCCTGTGTGGTCGTTGTGGAAGTGGGTTATGAATATGTAGTCTATGCTTTCCGGCTTTATTCCCAGGCTTTTCAGCCTATCCATGAGCACCCCTCCGTTGGCCTTGCCCACGCCGGTGTCGAAGAGAGCCCTCTTGCCTTGCGTCTCTATGATGAAGCAGCTCACCGACGACGGCACGCTGCCCTCGGGCGACAGTTTTTCAACCTCGGCCGAGTCGCCCTTGCCGTAGAACAGCCTGTTGGGCATTTTCTTCTCCGTGGCATTGTCGCGTATTGACACCAGGGCCATGGCCGAGTCGATGTTGATGCGCACGAAAGGCGACATCACCGCAGTCTGCCGACTGCTGTCGCCACTGTTGCCTCCGTCGCCCTTTTGGTGGTTGCCGCAAGCGGCCATTATTGCGGCCACGGCCGCTGCAGCGATTAGTCTGATGGTTGTGGTTGTCTTGCTCATGAGTTGTTGTTGTTTTATGTTGTCGGTTGGTGTGCCATGCCCGTGGGTGGCGGCGCTCACAGCAGTCTGCGGGCGAAGTAGTGCACCGGGTACCACACGGCGATGAAGCCCACGGCGAGCACGGTGACGAATATCAGCGCCACGTCTTCCGGATGTACGCTCACGGGGTAGGCGTCGATGATGAACGAGCCGCTCGAGCGGCCCAGCCCCACCAGTCCGTAGGTTTGCTGCAGCCAGCACAGCAGCAGTCCGACGGCAATGCCGAGCACTGCCCCTATGGCCGAAATCATTCGGCCCTCGAATAGGAATATGCGCACAATCTGCTTGTCGGATGCCCCGAGGTTGCGCAGCGTGGCCACGTCGGCCTTCTTGTCGATGATGAGCATCGACAGGCTCCCGATGATGTTGAAGCACGCCACGGCCAGTATGAACGTGAGGAAGATGTAGGCAATGAGCTTCTCAATCTTCATTATCCTGAACGTGTCTTCCTGTTGCTCGAATCGGTCTTTCACCGTATACTTGCCGCCGGCCATCTGCCTTATCTTCTCCTTTGCGGCATCGAAGTCGGTGCCGGGCTTGAGCCTTAGCTCGAGGGCCGACACCATGCCCTGCTGCCCGAACAGGTTGCGGGCAAAGCCTATCGACGTAACTATGTAGCTCTTGTCATACTTGGCTTGCTTTACGCTGAAGAGCACCCCCGGCGAGTAAAGCTCGTCTTCCACAAACCCGTCGGTGGGGTTGGCCATGTTGAGCTGCCCCTCGCGCTTCGGGGCGTAAATCTTGAGCGGCCGGTCGTAGCGGTATCCCGTGCCCAGCGCCTCGGCCAGGCGTATGCCCGGTATGCCGTAGTTCAGGCCGGCTGCGTGCAGCTCATACTCGCCCTCGCCCACAAGTATCTCGCGTATGTGTGTCAGGCTGTCGAAGTTGTCGTCAACCCCCTTTATTGTCACCATGGCCTGGCGGTCGCCGTAGATGGCCAGTGCCATGTCTTCAACGGTCTCCGTGGCCACCTCCACCTCGGGCAGGTGCCTTATCCGGGTTAGCACGGGGTCGTCGGCAGGGGCCGTCTTGCCCACTGCGGGCGTCACCTTAAGCTGCGGGTCGAAGGCCGTGAACAGCGATGCCACCAGGTCGTGGAAGCCGTTGAACACGCTCAGCGTCACCACCAGGGCCATCGTGGCCACGGCCACGCCCACCACGCTCACCCCGCTTATCACGTTGATGGCGTGGGTGCTTTTCTTCGAGAACAGGTATCGGCGCGCTATGTAGAATGGGAAATTCATTGTTGCTTTGTTCCAGAATTAAACTTGATTATGTCGCTCCATCTTATTGTACCGTCTACAGTGTTTTCGTGAGATTGTATGTTCGTTGTCCAAACATAATTGCAAAATCCCTGTCTGTTGTGTTCTTGTACCTTGAATGAGGTATTTTGTTGCGGGCTTCTTCGTTTGCGCTGGTCTGTCCGTTGATGAATCTCATTATCTGTTGCCCTACGGCCTGGCCCAATCCCACGTGCACGGCGTTGCCAATCTGTTTGTATATGGTTTCCAGGCGCCCGTTGAAAGTCCATGAGTCGGGAAATTGCTGTATCCTTGCATATTCTTCTATCGACAGCGGCCTTAGCTGTGTGGGGTGGCACAGCAGTGTGGCGGGCATGGTCGGACTGGTGACAAGCGTTGGCGATGGCTCGTCGAATTTGAGCCGCCTTAGAAATCCTGTCTTGCCCCCGGACAGGAAGTATGCCTTGCCCATGGCCTGCATGGCCATGTCTTCAGGCTGGTTGCGCCTGTTTTGGCCTTCTTTCAGTATTTTCATGTACGGCCGGCTCCGTTTGCGCAGCTCGGTGTAGTGCAGGTCTGTGCGGTGTTCCATGTCGCCGATGCAGTTGCGCAGCGTGTTCCACTTCTTTGTGCCTAACTCACCGTTTTCCGAGTGCGTGGGGCTCGGTATGGGCACCCTTTCGCCCCGGTGCCCTATCACCACTATTCGCTCGCGCTTTTCCGGCACACCGTAGTTTGCGGCGTTGAGCAGCGCGTGGCTTATGCTGTAGCCCAGTTTCCTGAATTCGGCTACCATAAAGTGGAACGCACTGCCTTTGACATCCTTTATCGGTTCGTATTCGGCATATTCTGCAGGCACGCTGTTTAGTTTGGCCGACTGCAGCCCCCTGAGGTTTTCCATTATGAAAAACTCTGGCATGATGTCTCTAACCACACGCAGGTATTGCAGCATCACGTTGCCCCTGAAGTCGGCAAATCCCTTTTGCTTGCCCGCTGTCGAGAATGCCTGGCATGGCGGGCCGCCGATTACGAGCGTCACGTCTTGCCTGCCAATGCCGGCAGCAGCCAGAATCTCGTCGGTGTGCACGTCGTTGATGTCTCGTTCTATTACGGGTATGCTTGTGTTGGCCCTTATTGTCTGGGCGGCCCATTTGTCTTTCTCCACGCACACCCGTATTTTGAACCCGACCTTTTCAATGCCGAGGTCGAGCCCCATGGCCCCCGAAAACAGCGATATGGTGTTGTAGGCCGTCATTTCTTGAGCAGCTCGTCGATGTGTTCGATGTAGTCGAGCGAGTCGTCGAGGAAGAAGCGCAGCTCGGGCACAATGCGCAGCTGGTGGCGCACGCGTGTGCCGAGCTCATAGCGTATGGTTTTCTCGTTTGAGCGTATGTTGGCCAGGATTTCCTCGCCGCGCTCGCTCGGGAATATGCTTACGTAAGCCGTGCATACGCTGAGGTCGGGCGAAATCCTTGCCCGTGTCACCGATACCATCACGCCGTGGGTGGCCCGTGTCTGTTGCTGGAATATGAGGCTGAGCTCTTTTTGCAGTAGCCGGGCCACTTTGTTTTGTCTTGTCTCTTGCATATTATGTTATGTCTTGTTGCGTAGTTTAGACTACAAAGTTACACCAAATAGGGCGAAACACAAAAATAAACTCCCTTTTTTTTGTTATTTCGGCATATTTGCTGTATCTTTGCAAGCTGAAAAACAGATTGCCCTGATAGTTCAATGGATAGAACAACTCTCTCCTAAAGAGTAGATCCGAGTTCGATTCTCGGTCGGGGTACTCTTGTTTTCGTCTTCCAACAGCTTTTTCGACTCCGTGCCCCGGGTGCCCCCGCATTCGGGTAGGGAAGGTTGTTGCCTTGCCCCAGGGCTTGGCCTGTAGTGCCGATGTATTCACAGTTTTTGCGGCAATCATCTTTTCGGCAAGCTTTTTCTTTTGGTTTTTCTTGCCTGTTTAATATTTATGTATATATTTGCAAGACCTAAATCCTTTTGTTCCATCAATATAAGAGTGCTTATGATCAAAACATTTACCCATTCGTGGACGTCGTTCCACAGTCGGGCCATCTTGCTTTTTCTGGCATCGGTTCTATCCCTGTCGGCATCGGCGCAGAGCCGGCAGCAGAAAAAAGCCATCAAAGCCCAGTCGCGCTTAGTGCTCTTGCAGCGAACACAGCAGCTTGTCACGCCAAGCGAGGAGCAGCGCAAGCTCATCCGCCGGCGTGCCCAACGCCTGAAACTCCCCCTCGACACGGTGGTCGCAGGGCGCAGCGTCAGGCTCGACGGCTTTTGGCCCGATGGGCGTCCGCGCTATCTTGCCACCTTTTCCCGTGCTTCGGCGCAACTAATGCACACTGCAGACCTCTGGCAAGGCAACAGTATATACGACCTCGAAGGCGAGGGCATTACGCTTTTCCAATGGGACGGCGGCATGCCCTTGGCAAGCCACAGGGAGTTTGGTGGCCGCGTCATGGCGATGGAGCCAAACATAGAGGCAATCGACCATAGCACATCTGTTGCTTCAACGATGGTGGCATCGGGCGTAGACCCACGAGCCCACGGCATGGCCCCGCGAGCCCTCCTCAAGGCCTACGACTGGGACAACGACCTGTACGAGATTGCCGGCGTAATGGCCGATGGCAACTTGCTTGCCAACGCTTCCTACGGGGCATTGTGCGGATGGGTATTTGGGGATTATGGCCCGGGCCCGGGATATTACTGGGTAGGCCTCGACAACCAAACGGAAGACCCTGCCTTTGGCGCCTATACGGACCGCGACCAGCTCTTCGACCAGCTCACACTCCTTTCGCCATATTACCTTCATGTGCTCGCCGCCGGCAATGCCAACGGCGACGGCCCAGGGCCGAGAGACGACCGCTACGTGTTCGACACGGTAAAGCAGCGGTGGGTGGCTTCAACCAAAGAGCGCAGCCGCAATGGCGGGGAGCATGGATTCGATTGCATACCGACGGGGTCGCTCTCGAAGAACGCCCTTGTCGTCGGGGCGGTGTCGAAAGAGGATGCCCTCGGGGGCACGTGGTCCCCGGCCGACTTCTCGAGTACCGGCCCCACCAACGATGGTCGCATAAAGCCAGATATCTCCGCCATAGGCACAAGCGTATTCATGGCCACGTCTTATGGCGACAAGGCGTATGGCTTCAACGGCGGAACCTCGTTTGCAGCCCCCATAGTGACCGGTTCGCTGGGTCTTCTTCAAGAGTTCTACAGCCGCCGGAATCAAGGACAGTTCATGCGTGCCGCCACGCTTCGCGCCCTTGTCATTGGTACCGCCGAGGAGGCCGGTGATGCAGCGGGGCCCGACTATAAGATGGGGTGGGGCATACTCAACACCCTCGCCGCAGCCAACGCAATTGCCGACGACCTGAAGCGTAGCCTTATCCTCGAGGAAACACTCGCCGAGGGGCAAGGCTTTGAAAAGAAAGTGACCGCACGCGGCGGCGAACCTCTACGGGTGACCATTGCCTGGGCCGATGCCGCTTCAGACAAGCTGACCAGTCTTGGCGTGGTAAACGACCGTACGGCAATGCTCGTCAACGACCTCGACTTGCGCATCATTGCCTCCGACGGGGTGACGATGCTTCCATGGCATCTCGATGTCAACAACCCGGCTGCACCTGCCACACGGGCCGACAACAACGTCGACAATGTAGAGCAAGTCGTTGTCGACAATCCCATCGCCGGCGGGCAATACACTATAAGGATTACTCACAAGGGGCAGCTGCAAACCTCGCAGATAGAGGAGGAGGGCGGCGACGGAGATGCATATCACGTATCCCTTGTTCCTGTCGAATCACAAGACTTCTCGCTCGTGGCAACGGGCATAGATGCCGTAGGCAGCGATGTCGGCATTGTGGCGTTGAAGCCCGGCGTCGACCCCGACGGCTTTACCGCGTCGACCCCTGTGACGGTCGAGGTGGCCAATATGGGGCATGAGGCTGTGGGGCAGGTAGTGGTCAACCTGACCGTCGAGGCCGAGGATGCCGACATTGCTGCGCAGACTCTGCGCAGTGAGGCCTTCGGGCTGGCTGTCGGCGAGAAGAAAACGCTGACTTTCATGGCCGACCTCAGCATGGGTTTCGTAAGATTCAAGCTCAAGGCTACCGTTGAGGCAGCAGCCGACGAGGTCGTTTCCAATAATTTTGCTGCCCTTACGACCATGGGAACGGCCGTAGACATGTGCCCCCCTGCTGCTGAGTGCCTTTTCGACTTTGAGAAACCGCTCGACCAAAGCGGCTGGACCGTCGTGGATGTCAATGGTGACAAGTCGACCTGGACAACAGAAAGCAATACCCTCATGGCCTACAACGGTGAGGGATATGCGCTCAACTACCCCAACTTCACGCGGGGAGCCAGCGACTGGCTCATCAGTTGCCCTGTACGTGTAAATCCCGGGCAGACCTACAGGCTGTCGTTCTGGTCACGCCGCTTCGACAAAGCATCCGAGCAGCTCCTCGTTGCACTTGGCACAGAGGCCAAGCCTGCGTCTATGACCAAGCAACTGGCTAAGGTCAACGTAGAAAGCGACAAGAAATATGGCCGTACGGTAGTGGCCTTCACACCCGAGAGCAACCTCGTCTACATCGGGTTCAACCATGCCGACGGCGGAAGGGGAAAGGCGTTTGCAGTCGGTCTCGATGACATTCGCCTCGAACACGCCGCCTCAAAGCCCGACCCGGCTTTTGAGACGAATGACAGGAAAGTCTCCCGATATGACGATGTGCACCTCGTCAACACCACTTACTCAGACCCGTCACACCCCGTGACGCGATGGGAGTGGAGCTTCTCGCCCTCAACTGTGACGTTTGTCGATGGGAATGCCGGGAGCATGTCGCCGACAGTGCGTTTTACAGCCGACGGGAAATACTCGATAACCCTCGTCGCAACCAACGACATGGGGTCGAGAACATTCACCCGGACAGACTATTGCGAGGCTTATACACAGCCGATAAAGGCCGATTTTGAGGCTGCAGCGCGCGTCATCACGGCCGGCGAAGCGGTTTCGCTTAAAAACACTACCACAGGATTCCCGGCCGCCGACACTTACGCTTGGACAGTCACGCCAGCAGACGGTGTTGCTTTCGAGAACGGTGGCGCCACCGTGCGCGATCCTTTGATACGCTTCAGCCTTCCGGGCAAGTATACCATCGCGATGACAGCAACCGGCCGCAGCGGGTCGAATACGGTGACAAAGCAAGACTTCATCACCGTCAACGATAACCACGCGATGGTGCGCAACCTCACCGGAAGCCTTGATGCCGAGACAGGGATGGTCACGCTCTCATGGGTGAAACCCTTGCTTCAGCCTATCTACAAGGAAGATTTCGAGGGATATGGCGCAGCCGGCTTCCCGGCAGACATACGCGTCATAGACGCCAACAACGACGGGAACACCTTCAAGATAAATACTCAGCAAGCTTATGAGGGTAGGGCTGCACTGTGTTGTTACAACTATGATTTCAACACCAGGGAAGCCGTCGACATGGATGATTGGGCGGTGTTGCCGAAGATGCCAGCCGGTGCTGAAGAGCTGAAGCTGGCGATGAAGAAAGGCTACGAACGCTTCGATGTCTATGTGGTAGAGGCAGACGGCGACAGGCAACCCACGGCAGGTGACTTGGAGAAAGGCCACAAGATTTTGTCGGGCGACGGCGACGATACATCATGGGACTGGTCAAGCCAGACAATCGACCTCGCGCCATACACAAGCAAAGATTTCTATATCGCCTTCCATCATAGGTCGACAGCAAAAGACGCCTATGCGCTGGGCTTTATGGTTGACGACGTCACCATTGGCTATCGTGACGAATTGGCTGTCGCTTCTTCAGCAAAAGCGGGCAGACATGGAAACCATGCCGCCATTCCAACTACGCTGTCGGAGAAACTCATCTTCCACATGGAGAAGGCCAGAGGCCACGGCGCCACGGCGCAGCGCTTTGAAAAGGCCGCCGTGAAGGCGGTGCGGAGCATGGCGGATAATCCTGTGCTTATCGGCTATGACGTCAAGCATGGCGGTTCGACGATATTCACTACCAACGATATCCATGCAACCCGCTATCAGGTAACCCACAGCGGAGAAGACGGCCGCTATTATGTCGCTGCGCTTTATGCCGACGGCCACCGCTCCGAAGCGGCCATGGTCGATGTAGTGGCTACCGGTATGGCGGCCTTGCCCGAGAAGAGCGCCCTCAGATGGGAGCAGACAGGCAGCCGCAAGTATCGTGTGTCGGTGGAAGGCCGCGTCATCGAGAAGCTGGAAATATGGAATCCAGAAGGGCAAAAGGTATGTCAGCTATCTCCCGGGGCCGAAGTGGCGCAGGCAGACTTGACAGCCCTTGCGTCAGGGGTCTATGTCATACGTATTACTACAGATCAAGGGGCAGCCATTGTCTTCAAGCAGACTGTCCGTTAATATTCCTTTCCTAAAACCAATTTAGTTATGAAGCATTTTATCAAGAAAACAGTTCTTATGCTGCTGGGCACTATGATGGCCGTAGTGGCATCGGCGCAAGACTTCTCTAAGCGCGAAGCTTCGCTCTCGAGCTTGGTAAGCCTTTCAGTCACACGGAGTGACGTTGGTGACAACCAGACAGCCTTCCCCGTGGCGAGTGATGAAATCATCAGCGAAGAGAATCCTCCTGCCGGCACCGTCGTTGACAACCTCACGCGCTCTGGTTTTGGACTTTATTCGGATGGGTTGAGCATCAAGCCCAATTTCCAGGAGGCAAAGAAGGCTGAGATTATTCTCGGAGAAGACGGCAACATCTACATCAAGCGTTTCTTCTCTAAAATATTCACCTTCTCATATCTGAAGCTGACACACCTTGAAGGCGACCGCTATGTGGCGCATACGCCGCAGCTGATGTATGTCAAATACGATGGCACGAAGCTGTATGCATCGCGGCTTGTCCTCACGCCTGTCAATAATAATCTTACGTGGGCGCTCGAATACAGCGACGATGGGAAAACTGTCAATGGCGACGTGTTCTTTACATACAAGGACGGTGTGCTGACTATGGAGGGTGAAGGGGAATACCCTAACACTGTGTTGCCCAAGATGATCATTGGCGAGGTGGAACAGACGGGCGATTGGGACGGCTACGGTGATACCGATCTCGTATTTGAGCCATTCGACGAAGAAAAGACCGTTCTTCCAGAAGGCGTGGAGCCCCAGAAATTCATACTCACCTATCAAAACCAATTGATGGAAAACCGTGCGGTCAACATCAAGGCTTATCTGACGGACAAGGATTTCTATTTCATCAATCCCTTCTGGGAAAGCGTCAAAAAGGAAAGAGATGAATCCCAGTGGATTCACGGAACGATAGAAAACGGGCGTGTCATCCTTAAGTCACAGTATGTAGGCTACAACCGGGACGATAATGCGTATACCTTTTTTGTTCCTTCCACGGTGACAGTTGAGACGGACGAGGATTCGGGAGAGAAATACTACAGGCATCGCGTAGCTCCACTCTTGGAAATGGAACTCGACCTCGCAAGTCAGAGGGTCTCGGCGACAACCAACGCCGGCTTTTCTATCAACGAGGGTAAAAGGCTTATCTACCCCTTCGAGCTCTACGCCGGGCCTGTTATCCAGGCCGTGCCCGATGTTGCGCTTACGCCAAAGGCCCCCGTTATCCATGAATCGGAATTTGACGAAGATTTTGGAATCGGCGTCATGTTTGATGTAGACATGAAGAGCGAAGAGGGTGAATTCATGGCACCCGAAAAGCTTTACTTCAATGTCTTGATGGGTGAGGGCAATACTCCTGTAGTCTTCACGGTAACAGATGACAATGGCGAAAACGAACAGCGCGTCATCGACGTTCCTTATGGAATGAACGACAGGGAGAATTTTTACTATAAAAACGAAATGCAAATCTTTTATGTAGAGGCCAGTGAGCCACAACGAGTAGGCATCCAAATGGTCTACAAGGGTGGAAACACATCTACTAAGTCGGCAATCACGTGGCTTGAAGACGCGGCGGGAATAGAATCGCTGACCAGTGACGGAAAGGCAGAATTCTTCGATCTCAATGGCAATGCTGTCAAGAATCCCAAGAAGGGTGTCTACCTGATGCGCTCCAAGGGTAAGGATGGAAAGACCGTGGTTAAGAAGGTTGTCCGTTGAGGAAAGGCTTTGCAGCGTCGTGATGGCGGGGATAAGCGTCGCCGCACGATAGACATGATGTAGCGCGATTGCCAGTAAGGTGTCATTACTTTACGGCAATCGCGCTTATTGTTGTTGCAGGCTCGTTTGCATAGGGCTCTTCCTCGGGGACGTTGCCCAGTGCAAGAGGGGAAGGGATCGTGGCGGGCAGCCCCTCAATTGTTTGCTCCGCTAATCTTGGAGCGTCGCTTTCTGTACTCAGTTGCATTCTTGCCTGTGTCGACGGCCTGGTTGACGCATTGTTGCCCGGCCCTGGGGCAGGCGCCGTTTGGCTTGCCGTTTTACGGCAACGATGCTTCCGGCGTGGCTTTGCAATTCGCAAGGGCGCCTTGCCGTAGCCCGAAGTGTCTCTGCCGGGCTTGTATGCCACATAGAGATACAGCCGAGTTACCTCATGGCGTATGCTGCCGTTTACGGCTCGGCAGGCATATTCCAAGGCGTTGTCGGCAGCCTCTTCTTCATAAGCCGCACAGGCAGTCCCGCAAGCCGCTTGGGGTAGAGGGGCGTCGTTTTTAGCGTGGCGGCGTCTCTTCCGGGTGTGGTGAGCTATGCAGGGTTGGCGTACAGCAGCGCAGGATGATATGCGCACCATGAAAAATAGAGCCATTTAGTTTGTTGGTATGAGAAATAAAGGCTATCTTTGCAAAATGCAAGCACACCGCAACCATGCTGTCACCCGAAGCCGGTTTGGCAGCGTTGAACAGTTCCTGGCACAGGGGCATGCAGCGGCGTTGCGCTTGCAGGGCTTATGTTTCAAAATGAAAGTGGTGTGGCGCGTATTTCGCTTCATCAATAACCTGTTGACTTAAAAATACATCAAGATGTAGTATTTGTGGCTGTTTTATTGTCATTTTGCAATAATATGTGCATAAAAGGCCTCTTGTCCAACTTTTTTATTGGAAAACATTTTGCCGTTTCGCTAAAGTTTGCTTACTTTGCATTTTGATAACCGTGGCGCTTCGGCTTTCGTCGTGGCCCGATATGGTCACCGTCCGGCGATGCGCCTGCTTTGATATTGTTTATAACAAAAGATACGAAAGACTTATGGCAGAAAAATTGGAAGTAAAGGAACTCGACCAGGTGGTGGTGAGGTTCTCAGGTGATTCCGGCGACGGCATGCAGCTGGCCGGCAACATCTTCTCCACGGTGTCGGCCACTGTGGGCAACGGCATATCCACGTTTCCCGACTACCCGGCTGACATACGCGCCCCGCAAGGCTCGCTCACGGGCGTGTCGGGTTTTCAGGTGCACATCGGAGCGGGCCGTGTCTACACCCCGGGCGACAAGTGCGACGTGCTTGTGGCCATGAATGCCGCCGCCCTGAAGACACAGTATCGCTTTGCAAAGCCGCAGGCCACGATCATCATCGACACCGACAGCTTCGGCCCGAAAGACCTTGAGAAGGCCAAGTTTGCCACCGACGACTACCTCGGCGAGATGGGCATCGACCCCGACCGCGTGGTGGCCTGCCCGATGACGCAGATGGTTAAGACCTGCCTGGCCGACAGCGGCATGGACAACAAGAGCATGCTCAAGTGCCGCAACATGTTTGCCCTGGGCATAGTCTGCTGGCTGTTCAACCGCGACCTGAGCTTTGTCGAGGCTTTCCTGCGCGAGAAGTTCGACAAGAAGCCGCTCATTGCCGAGAGCAACGTCAAGGTGGTGAACGCCGGCTTCGACTACGCCGCCAACACCCACCAGAGCGTGCCGGCCACCTACCGCATCGACTCCAGGCACAAGGTGCCGGGCCGCTACATGGACATCACAGGCAACAAGGCCACTGCCTATGGCCTCATTGCCGCCGCCGAGCGCGCGGGGCTGAAGCTATTCCTGGGCTCTTACCCCATCACGCCTGCCACCGACATATTGCACGAGCTGGCCAAGCACAAGTCGTGCGGGGTCATCACCGTGCAGTGTGAAGACGAGATATCGGGCTGCGCTAGTGCCATCGGGGCTTCGTTTGCCGGAGCGCTGGCCGCCACTTCCACCTCGGGCCCGGGCATATGCCTCAAGTCGGAGGCCATGAACCTGGCCGTCATCGACGAGCTGCCGCTCGTGATTGTCGACGTGCAGCGCGGAGGCCCATCCACCGGACTGCCCACCAAGAGCGAGCAGACCGACCTGTTGCAGGTGCTCTTCGGCCGCAACGGCGAGAGCCCCATGCCGGTGATAGCGGCCACAAGCCCCACCAACTGCTTCGACGCTGCCTACGCCGCCGCCAAGATTGCCCTCGAGCACCTCACGCCCGTGGTGCTGCTCACCGACGCCTTCGTGGCCAACGGCTCCGGCGCATGGCGACTGCCCGACATCGCACAGCTGCCAGAGATACACCCCCACTACGCACCGGCCGAGCAGAAAGGCCACTACACCCCATACAGGCGCGACCCCGAGTCGGGCGTGCGCTACTGGGCCGTGCCTGGGCAGGAGGGATTTGAGCACATCCTCGGCGGACTGGAGAAGGACGGCGATACCGGTGCCATATCCACCGACCCCGAAAACCACGACAAGATGTGCCGCCTCAGGGCCATGAAGGTGTTCAAGATACCCGTGCCCGACGTAGAGGTGCAGGGCGACGCCGACGACGCCGAACTGCTCATCGTGGGCTTCGGTGGCACCTTCGGCCATCTATATTCGGCCATGGAGGAGCTCAGGGCCATGGGCAACAAGGTGGCGCTGGCACACTTCAGCTACATCAACCCGCTGCCGCGCAACACCGACGAGGTGCTCATGCGCTACAAGAAGGTGGTGGTGGCCGAGCAAAACCTCGGTCAGTTTGCCGCCTACCTGCGCATGAAGGTCGACAACTTCGTGCCCTACCAGTTCAACCAGGTCAAGGGCCAGCCGTTCGTCGTGGCCGAGCTTGTGAAGGCGTTCAGTAAGATAATTAAGAATTAAGAGTTAAAAATTAAGAGAATATGCATTGCGAAAATCTCATGGAAGACCGTAGCAACGCCTTTGCCTTGCGTATAGTCGAGGCTTATAAGATGAAATATGACGCGCATGGCTCTTAGCGGAGCTGTATTCTTTGATATTCATCTCTGATTTTTTTAATTTTTAATCTTTAACTTTTAACAATATGGAATATTTACCAAACGATTATAAGAAGGGGCAACCGAGGTGGTGTCCCGGTTGCGGCGACCATTTCTTCCTGGCTTCGCTGCACAAGGCAATGGCCGAGCTTGGCGTGCCGCCTTACGAGACTGCAGTGATATCTGGCATCGGGTGCTCAAGCCGACTGCCGTATTATGTCAACACCTATGCAATGCAGACCGTCCACGGGCGTGCCGCTGCCATTGCCACGGGGGCCAAGGTGGCCAACCAGAAGCTGGCCGTGTGGCAGGTGAGCGGCGATGGCGACGGCCTCGCCATCGGCGGCAACCACTTCATCCACGCCATGCGCCGCAATGTCGACATCAACATCATATTGCTCAACAACCGCATCTACGGCCTGACCAAGGGCCAGTATTCGCCCACGTCGCCGCGCGGGTTCGTGTCGAAGTCGAGCCCATACGGCACTGTGGAAGACCCGTTCCGCCCCGCCGAGCTGTGCTTCGGAGCCCGCGGCCATTTCTTCGCACGCTCCGTGGCCACCGATGCGCCCGAGACGGTGGACATACTCAAGGCGGCCTACCGCCACAAGGGAGCCGCAGTGTGCGAGATACTGCAAAACTGCGTCATCTTCAACAACGGCACGTTCGAGAGTGTCTACACCAAGGATGGCCGCAAGAAAAACGCCATCTACGTGCGCCACGGCCAACCGCTGCTATTCGGCGAGAACAATGAGTACGGCCTCATGCAGCAGGGCTTCGGCCTTAAGGTGGTGAAGCTCGGCGAGAACGGCGTGACAGAGAAAGACATCCTCGTGCACGACGCCCACTGCATGGACGACACGCTGCAGCTCAAGCTGGCCATGATGGACAACGAGCACGGCTTCCCCGTGGCCCTCGGCATCATACGCGACGTTGAGGCCCCGGCCTACGACGATGCCGTAAACCGGCAGATAGAGGAGGTGAGCGCCAAGAAGAAGTACCACAACTTCATGGAGCTGCTCGAGACCAACGACATCTGGGAGGTGAAGTGACACTGCGCCTTCGCCCGGCGTGGGCCCTCAGCGTGGGGCGCCGTCGTGGCAGAAGGGGCTTTGGCGCCATTCAATACGGGCCGTTTCACATTGTGAGACGGCCCGTATCGTGTTTCTGTCTCGTTGCCGTGGCAAATGGCGGCGCACGATGGCGGTTGCCCTCGGTGACTTAGGGCGGGCCCGGGCTTTGCGGCCGGTGGCCTGCCGATGGCTTCGGCCCGTTGCCGCAGGGCAGGCCTGGCCAGAAGGCCGTTGCGGGTTTTCGGCGTGCTGCCGGCGTCATTCAATGCTCGATATGGTCACGTCGTCAAACTCGTCCATGTAGTCTATGAGGCGTTCGTTGTGATTGCCGCGCTTTACCTTTATTTCGATGCTCGCCTCAAATATCTCGCCTTGCGACGTCCGCCGGTCGCGCAGCTCATAAGAGTAAAGTTCTATGCAGTCGTCCTTTATCTGGTCTACAACCCTTTTGACGCTTTCTTTGGTGGTGGCGGTGAATGTCAGTTGCACTGTGGTGGTGCCGACGGTCGGTATGAATGAGTTTATCACTTCCAGCCCGACAAGCACCAAGGCCGTGGCTATGGCGGCCGCAACATACATGCCTGTGCCACAGGCCAGCCCTATGGCCGCCGTCACCCATATCCCGGCAGCTGTGGTAAGGCCGCGCACCACGTTTTTTTGGAATATTATGGTTCCTGCCCCGAGGAATCCAATGCCTGATACCACCTGTGCCGCCACCCTTGACGAGTCTTTTGTGTCAATTCCAAATCCGTATTGCGACACTATGCAGAAGAGCGCACTGCCCAGCGCCACCAGGAAGTGCGTGCGGAACCCCGCCTCCTTTGAGCGGTATTCGCGTTCAATCCCGATTATTCCTCCCAGCAAAAGGGCTATGAAAAGCCTTAGCGTTATTTCCAATGTCATATCCATATTGTGTGTGTTTTGTTTGGTTTATTGGGCTTTCTGTGCCTGGTGGCCGTTGTTTGGCAATCCCTTTTTGGTGCAACGCACAATCAGGCTGTGGCATAGGTGGTATGTTCCCGTGCCATTTGCCATCGCGCTGCCGCCATCCGTTGTCGTCGGTCCTTGTCGGCAGTGTTGCCCGTCGTGTCGTTTTAAAGTGCTTAATGGGGTTGGCCCGTCTTGCCGACAGGCCAACCCCTGTTTGTCAAATCCCGTTTTGTCTGTTGCGCCGGGGCCGTTGTCCGTGTGCAGCGGCCGTCTTTCGACCCACGTTTGCGGCTAAAAGTCTTTTTGCCGGTGCCCCCTTCCGGCTCATGGCCCCATGTTTGCGCCATGTCCCTCGGCTGGCGTCCTTGCCCCAGGCCGGTTGCGCCTCAGCCTTTGCCTTGGCGGGCAAGCTCAGCGGTCAGTTCCCTCATGCCCTCCGACGCTCCTTTCATTATGTGCATGAACCGTCGCCCGCCGCCCGCCATCACTGGCTTGGGGTCTATGAGGTAAATTGGCGCCGAGGGCCTGACATACTGCACCAGGCCTGCTGCGGGATATACGTTGAGCGACGTGCCGATGATGATGAATATGTCGGCCGCGGCCGCCTCCTTCGCCGCCGGCTCAATCATGGGCACCGCCTCGCCGAAGAACACTATGAACGGGCGCAGCAGCGAACCGTCGGCAGCCAGCGTGCCGGGCTTCACATCGCAGTTGTCGGCCGTCAGCGTCTGTATGTATCGCGGGTCGTAGGGGTCGCGGCTGGAGCACACCTTCATCAGTTCGCCGTGCAGGTGGATTACCTTTGTCGAGCCCGCCTGCTCGTGCAGGTTGTCAACGTTCTGCGTCACCACCGTCACGTCGTAGTCGTTTTCCAGGGCGGCCACCAGCCTGTGGCCCTCGTTGGGCCTGGCGGCGGCGAGCTGCCTGCGCCGTTCGTTGTAGAATTTCGTCACCAGCGCCGGGTCGGCCTCCCAGCCCTCGTGCGACGCCACCTGCTGCACCGGATACTCCTCCCACAAGCCTCCGGCGTCGCGAAAAGTCTTCAGTCCGCTCTCGGCCGACATGCCGGCCCCTGTAAGCACCACAATCTTCTTCATGTCCATGTTGTTTTTGTCGTTTGTCGCAGCGCGGCCGCGCATCGCCACCGATGGTAGGCTGTGGCTGCCTGCACTCCTTAACAATGCACAAAAATAGTAATTTTTCGCGAAATATGTCCATCGAATCGGATAAAATAAGTATCTTTGCACGCTTTCAAAAACATTGCACACATATAATAAGTATAAAATGGACAAACTAAGCTACGCTTTGGGCTTGGGCATAGGGCGCCAGTTGGCGCAGATGGGCGCAAGCAACATGAACATAGACGACTTCGCTGCGGCAATCAAGGACGTGATAGCCGGCGGCGACCTGAAGATGACCAACCGCGAGGCACAGGCCATCGTGCAGGACTACTTCGCCAAGCAAGAGGAGAAGCTCAACGCCGAGCGCGCCGAGCAGGGCAAGGCCGCCAAGGCCGAAGGCGAGAAATACCTGGCCGACAACGCCAAGAAAGACGGCGTGGTGGTGCTGCCCAGCGGCCTTCAGTATATGGTCATAAAGGAGGGCACGGGCCGCAAGCCCAAGGCAACTGACAGCGTGAAGTGCCACTACGAGGGTTTCCTCACCGACGGCACCCTGTTCGACAGCAGCCTTCAGCGCGGCGAGCCGGCAGTGTTCGGCCTGCAGCAGGTGATAGCCGGATGGACCGAGGGCCTGCAGCTCATGCAGGAGGGCGCCAAGTACCGCTTCTTCATACCCTACAAGCTGGGCTACGGCGAGTCGGGGGCGGGCCAGTCCATACCGCCATACTCGGCCCTGGTGTTCGACGTAGAGCTCATCAAGGTGATGTAATCCCAATGTGGAAAGAAGAAAACGAAACAAACATAAATCAATGAAAAAGCTAACAGTTGTAGCCTCTATGGCTATCGCAGCCGCAATGTTGTCTTCTTGCGGCAACTCCACTCCTAAGGCCAGCCTTAAGAGTGACGTCGACTCCATGAGCTATGCCATCGGCGTTGGGCAGGCCCAGGGCCTGAAGGAGTATCTCGTTTACCGCATGGGTGTTGACACCACCTACATGGACGAGTTTGTAAAGGGCCTCAACGAGGGCGCCAGTGCAGGCGACGACAAGAAGAAGGCCGCCTACTATGCAGGCATACAGATTGGCCAGCAGATATCAACCCAGCTGGTTAAGGGCATCAACCACGAAGTGTTCGGCGACGACTCCACACAGACCGTCTCCATGAAGAACCTCATGGCCGGTTTCATCGGCAGCGTCACGGGCAAGAAAGGCCTCATGACCGTCGAGCAGGCCCAGCAGGTTGCCAACATGAAGATACGCCAGATAAAGGCCAAGAGCATGGAGAAGATATACGGCGACAACAAGAAGAAGGGTGAGCAGTTCCTTGCCGCCAACGCCAAGAAGCCCGGTGTGAAGGTGCTTCCCAGCGGTGTGCAGTACAAGGTGATAAAGGAAGGCACGGGAGCCATGCCGGCCGACACATCAATGGTGAAGGTAAACTATGAGGGCCGCACCATCGACGGCAAGGTGTTCGACAGCTCCTACAAGCGCAACAAGCCCATCGAGCTGCGCTGCAACCAGACCATCAAGGGATGGACCGACGCCCTCGTGCACATGCCCGTAGGCTCCGTGTGGGAGGTTTACATACCCCAGGAACTGGCCTACGGCGAGCGTGAGCAGGTAGACATCAAGCCTTTCTCTGTCCTCGTCTTCAAGATTGAGCTGATATCAATAGGCAAGTAACTTTAATTTAAAATACAGTCAGAGGCGGGTGGTGCATCCGCCTCTGACCTTATTCCTACAAACCGTATGAAGAAAACACTTATGTTGGCGCTTGTCGTGCTGGCAAGCGCATCGTTCAATGTGGCCTATGCCGCAAAGAAAAAGAAGAAAAAGGCAGAAGAGATGGTGCAGCCGGTGCAGCTGGCCAGTCCGTCCGACTCGCTGAGCTATGTGGTGGGCATGGTCATGACCAACGGCCTCATACCCTACCTGCAGCAGGCCGAGGGCGTTGACACGGCCTACATGGCCGACTTCATCCGCGGCTTCAACGAGATGATCAAGTCGGGCGACGACCCCAAGGTAAAGGCCTACTCGGCCGGCATGGGCATAGCCGCACGCCTGAAGGGCCAGATGCTCGAAGGCATGAAGAAAGAGTTTACCGACACGCCCGACACCATCGTGGACCCGCTCGTTTACCGTGGCTTCACCGATGCGCTGCAGGGCGACACCACGGTGATGAAGGCCGATGAGGCCGAGGCCGCGTTCAAGGCCAAGCGCGAGTACAACAAGGCTGCCAAGGACGAGAAGCTCTACGGCCCCAACCGCGAGGCCGGCAAGCAGTTCCTGGCCGAAAACGCCAAGAAAGACAGCGTGGTGACGCTGCCCAGCGGCCTGCAGTACAAGGTGCTGGTGAAGGGCACGGGCGATATTCCCGCCAAGAGCGACCGCGTGCAGGTAAACTATGAGGGCCGGCTCATCGACGGGACGGTGTTCGACAGCTCGTCGAAGCATGGCTCAAAGCCTGCCACCTTCCGTGCCGACCAGGTGATAAAGGGATGGACCGAGGCGCTGACCATGATGTCCGTCGGCAGCAAGTGGCAGCTGTTCATACCCCAGGAACTGGCCTACGGCGAGCGCCAGGCAGGCCAGATCAAGCCCTACAGCGCGCTCATCTTCACCGTCGAGCTGGTGGGCATCGACAAGCCCGAAGCCAAGTCGGGCACCAAGGCCGGTGTCGACGAGGGTGCCAAGGTGAAGAAGGTGGCTCCGAAGGCCAGGAAATGAGCTTTTTTTACGCCGGCCATGCCATATAGTGTGGCAGCGGCGTCAACAGGCAGTGTCGGCCGGTGTCGGCCTCGCGGCAGAGCGATTTGCGGCGGGCCGCCACCGGCCGGCGGTTGTTTTTGTTCGGGCCATGGTGCTGTCGGCGGCCCCCTTTTCGTACGATTTTACCTTTTTCCGTACGATTAACGCCCCGTTTCCAGCCCCATTGTCAGTATATTTGCATGGAAAACGATAACAAGCAATGTATATGTCAAAGAGCAGAATGTTTACTATGGCGGCCGCGTTGCTCATGGCAGCCACGGCTACGGCGCGCGAAACCTACAACTTCAACGCCGGGTGGATGATGGGCGACAGCCGCACCAAGGTCACCCTGCCGCGGGCGTGGAACGAAGATGAGGCCTTCAGGGTGTCGGTATACCAGATGAGCGACTCTGTGGTGTGGTACCGCAAAGACTTCAGCCTGCCTGCCGATGCAGCAGGCAAGTGCGTGTTCATAGAGTTTGAGGGGGCCCGCCAGGCAGCCGAGGTGTGGCTCAACGGCCACAGGGTGGGGCTGTCTGAGAACGGCGTCATGGCCTTCGGCTTCGACCTCACGCCATATATTAGGAAAGGCAAAAACCGCATCGAGGTGCGCACCGACAACAGCTGGGACTACCGCGAGCAGGCCACGGGCTGCACGTTTCAGTGGAACGCCAAGTCGTTCAACGCCAACTATGGCGGGCTTACGCGCAATGTCAGGCTGCACATCGTGGGCGACGTCTACCAGACGCTGCCACTCTACAGCAGCCTGGGCACCACCGGCACCTACGTCTATGCCACGCAATACGACATACCCGGGCGCGAGGCCACCGTCAGCGCCGCCACCGAGGTGCGCAACGACGGCAGCACACCGGCCACGGTAGACTACACCGTGATTGTTGAAGAGATGGACGGCAGCGAGCTGGCGCGCTTCAGCGGCGGGCGCCACACACTGGGCCCGCACTCCACCCGCACCCTCGTGGCCTCGCAACGGGTGTCGGGGCTGCACTTCTGGTCGTGGGGCTACGGCTACCTGTATCGCGTGAAGACCATCGTGGGCACAGACACCGTGGCCACCACCACGGGCTTCCGCAAGACCGAGTTTGCCCGCGGCATGATAATGCTCAACGACAGGGTGATGCAGGTTCACGGCTATGCGCAGCGCTCAACCAACGAGTGGCCTGGCGTGGGGTCGGCCGTCCCGGCGTGGCTCAGCGACTACTCCAACTCGCTGCTCGTTGAGAGCGGCGGCAACATGGTGCGCTGGATGCACGTCACGCCGTGGCGGCAAGACGTGGAGTCGTGCGACCGCGTGGGACTGCCTCAGGCTCTGCCGGCCGGCGACGCCGAGAAGACGCCTTCCGGGCGGTGGTGGGAGCAGCGCATGGAACTGATGCGCGACGCCATCATCTACAACCGCAACAGCCCCAGCGTGATGTTCTACGAGTGTGGCAACAGGCGCATCACCGCCGAGCAGATGGCGCTGATGAAGGCGCTGCGCAACGAGTACGACCCCTATGGAGGCCGCGCCATAGGCAGCCGCGAGATGCTCGACCAGCCCGAGGCCGAGTATGGCGGCGAGATGCTCTACGTCAACCGGAGCGACACCAAGCCCATGTGGTCGATGGAATACTGCCGCGACGAGGGTCACCGACTGTACTGGAACTCATGGTCGTACCCGTTCCACAAAGAGGGCGACGGGCCGTTGCACCGCGGCCATCCGGCGCGCGAGTACAACCGCAACGCCGACGAGTTTGCCGCCGAGATGGTGCGCCGGTGGTACGACTACTGGCGCGAGCGCCCCGGCCAGGGCACGAAGTCGAACGCCGGGGGCGTGAAGATAGTGTTCAGCGACACGCAGACCCACGGCCGCTCGGCCGACAACTACCGCGTGAGCGGCGTGGTCGACGCCATGCGCATACCCAAAGACGCGTTCTACGCCCACCAGGTGATGTGGGACTGCTGGGTCGACGACCTCAAGCCGCGCACCCACATTGTGGGCCATTGGAACTATGACAGCGGGCAGGAGGTGCCCACCGTATATGTGGTGTCGAACGCAGCGCGCGTCGACCTGGTGCAGGGCGGCAAGGTGGTGGCGTCGGCCTATGCCCCCGAGAGCCGTTTTCTCTTCACCTTCAAGGGCGTGAGGCACACCGCCGACACGCTGACGGCCATGGGCTACGACGCCGACGGGCGCGAGGTGTCGCGCCACTCGCTCGTAAAGGCGGGCGCGCCGGCGCGGCTGAGGCTGACGCCCATTGTCAACCCCACGGGCTGGAAGGCCGACGGGGCCGACGTGGCCCTGGTGCAGGTAGAGGTGGTCGATGAGGCCGGCCGCCGCTGCCCGCTCGACAACCGCACGGTGAGCTTCAGAGTGAAGGGCCCCGCCGAGTGGCGCGGGGGCATAGCCATGAACAAGCCCTTCGGCACCGTGACCAACCAGCTGGCCCTGAACACCAAGACCATCGACGACCAGGTGGGCAGCAGGGCCTGGGGCGACAAGTCGCTCTTGGGCCTTAACCACGTGCTGGCCGACACGCTGCCTGTGGAGTGCGGCGTCAACCGCGTCATGCTGCGCTCGCTGCCCAAGAGCGGCAGGGTGAGGCTTGTGGCGCGCGCCGAGGGCCTGCCCGAGGCCGTGATAGAGCTTGAGACCCAGGCGGTGGGCGTGGTCGGCGGACTGTCGAGGCAGATGCCGTCCGACGGGCTGATGCCTGTGCTCACGCGGGGCGAGACCCCGGCCACGCCGTCGTTCGTCCCGAGCCTGCGCGAGGTGGCCGTGATGAGCGCCAAGGCCGGCAGCAACAGTGCCGACGCCCGCCTCAGCTTCGACCGCAACGAAAACAGCAGCTGGAGCAGCAAGGCGCATGCCGACTCGGCCTGGATAAGCTACCGGCTGGTGGAGCAGGCAGCCATCGACCAGCTGTGCATGAAGATGAAGGGCTTCCGCACCACCTCTTACCCCATAGCCGTGTATGCCGGCGACTCGCTGGTGTGGCGGGGCGTCACGCCCAAGGGACTGGGCTACGTGCACATCCGGCTGCGCAATTGCCCGCCGGCGCAAACATACACCATACGCCTCACGGGCATGTCGGAGGCCAAGGACGCCTTTGCCGGTGTCACCGAGCTCGACAGCAGCAACGACGAGAAGGCCGTGCGTGGCAGCCGCTCGCTGAAAATCATCGAGGCCGAGTTTCTGAAGAAGATTGAGTGAGAGCCGCCGCCGGCCCTTGGACGCAAGCCCGGGGCCGGCCGGCGGATATGCCGGGGCCGGCCGTTGCCGGCCAAAGCGGGAAGCCGCGAAAGGCGCCAAGGTGGCATCCACGGCCGTAGGGCGGCCGCTTTGGCAAAACGCCTATGAGCCGTAGGGCCGCGCAAGGGCGGCTTTACGGCTCATAGGCGGCTCATGGGGTGTAAACATGTGGCCCCCGCCTGCACCGCCGGCACTTGTGAGCCGGTGGCAGGCGGGGGCCACACATTATTATATAACGCAGGTTGGCGGCTACCGGGCCGAGCCATGTTTCTCGGCCCACGTCTTGTAGCGCTTGTAAACGTCGAGCCCGTCGGAGTTATACCAGCTGTAGCCCGTGCGCCGCTCGTGGCCAATCTCGGCTATGTCGTAGCGCACCACCCCGTCGCGGTCGCTGAAGAAGGGGCGGTTGGTGTCTATGGTGTAGAAGCGGGCCCACAGCGGCGGGCAGTCGCTGCCATCGGCACAGGGCACCATGCGGTAGTCGCGCTGCCCGTTGCCGTCTTTGTAGAACTCAAACGTCAGTCCGTGTATCTCGCTCTTGCGAAACCACGCCACGGCCGACTCGACGCACCTGACCACCTCGGCCGACGGGTTGGACAGCGACATGAGGAAGAGCACGATGTCGTCAGACTCCTGCCCGCTGAGCGACACCAGTTCGTAGGCCCGTGCCGGGGCGGGCTGCAGCGTGTGCTCGTCGTACTGCGCGCACCACACCGTAGGGCTGCCGTCCTGCACCACCTGCGTCTTCACTATGCACTCCACGCCCTTGTCGAGCGCCGCCTGCGCCTTGGCCTTGGTGCTGTCGGGCATGAAGGCATAGGGCTCCTTGCCCTTGGCCACGTCGCGCATCACCTTCAGCACGTTCACCATGGCGTCGTCGTTGTAGGTTATGTGGGTGTAGTAGCCTTTGGGGCGTGGGTAGAACTGCGGCCACCCCCCGTTGTCGTATTGCGCCTCAAACAAGTATTCCATGCCGCGCAGAGCCCCCTGGCGGAAGCGCTCCTCGCCCGTGGCGTTGTACAGCCGGCACAGGTATGTTATCTCGGTTGTGGTGGCCTTGTTGTCTATGGTGCTCTCGTTCACGTCGTCCTTGGCCGCCTTGACCTTCGACAGCGCTTCGCCTTCGAGCGGCAGCTGCATGTTTACGTTCTTGGGCCAGCCGCCCGTGGTCTGCTGGTATAGCAGCACGTTGTCGCCTATGCGCGTGGCCTCGGCGGTCTTGAAGAAACTGTCTTTCAGTTTCGGGGCCATCGACGTCCATTTCTTCACCTTTGCCTTTGGCGCCTTGCCTGCGCCGTCGGTCTGTGCCTGTGCAGTGGCGGTTGCCGCACATATCATGGCCAGGCAACCTAAAATGATTCTCTTCATGACATATAAACTTGTTGTTGGGGGGCGTGCCTGCCCCTCGGATTAGTTTTAGTTATGTGGTGTAAAGGTAGCCTTTTTTTTCAAACGGTGTATGCTGCCGGGCCCGTTTTTGTCGTTTTTTAACCCAAAAGCGCCCTCTTGGCCCTGCAATCAGCTGCCCGGCTGCCCGGCCCTGTGCGGTGGCCGTGGCTTGGGCGTGGCGCTCAGGTTACAGGCCGTTGCCCGGGGCGCTTTGCCGCGGCGGCCGTATTGCGTTCTGTTTTGGCCCGTATTGGCTTGCCAAACGGCCTGTTCCAGACCGCCAAACGGCCCATTCCGCAATAGGCTGCGGCAACGGCCGCCCGGCGTCGGCGTCAGCTGTCGGCGCGAAGCCGGCGTTTTGTGCCGTTCAGCCCACGGCAAGTGCCGCTGCCATGTAGCCGCCGCGCAGGTTTCGGTTTTGCCCCGTTCTGGCAGGCTGCGGGCGCGCCCCGGCCGGAGGTTGGCGGGTGTTGTTTCTTAGCGGAATTGTTTTGGCCTCGACGTCTTATTTTAATTAAACGATTTTATGGTGTAATACGAACATTCAAAAAGGAGGTTTTTGTCAATGAAAAGTGCCTTTTTGATGCAAAAATGTGATTTTTTCGCCTTTTTCCTTTGATAAATCGGATATAATCACTACTTTTGTAGCGGGTTGATAATTTGTTTTGCCCGTTGCAACTATAGGGCACACTCATGATGTAATTATATAAAGAATATATAAATTTAGGATTAAAGAGTGACATAATGAAAAGAGTTTTACGCTACTTGCTTATCGGGTTTATCATGTTTCCTGTGTGTGCTTCGGCGCAGACACGAATTGGTTACACAAACGGCGATTTCAACCGCACCGACGGAGTGCGCCTGAGCAGCGGCACCACGCAGAGTGCCGCCATCAAGATTCCGGCATCCAAGCTGGCCAAGCTGGCCGGCGCCAAGGTCACCGGCATCAGGAGCGTGTTCGGCACGCGCAGCCTTGACAATGTGACATTCTTTGTCAAGGCCGACCTCGACGGCGAGTCGCTCTACGAGCAGCAACTCAGCGGATTCTCTACTCAGTGGAGAGACTACGACCTTACCACCCCCTTTGAGCTCACGGGCGAGCGCGACCTTTACTTCGGTTTCGAGATAACCTGTTCCGAGGCCTACTCGCCACTGGCTTTCGACCGTTGCTACACCGAGCCGGGCTGCATCTACGGATACCTTGCCGACGGCTGGGCCGACCTCTCGTCGAGCTCTTACGGCAACCTCAACATGCAGCTTCTGGTCGAGGGCGTGCCCTCGTTCACCGACGCAACCGTGCGCATGTTCAATGCCGACGGCTACTACAAGGCCGGCCAGGAGTATTCGTTCCAGGGCCAGCTGTTCAACTTCGGCACCGAGCCCATCACCAGCTTCGAGGTGACCAGCTCTGTGACGGGCGGCAAGGAGAACAGCAACACAGTGTCAGGCGTGAACATCGGCCCGGGCGAGGTGTACAATTTCGACCTCACGAGCATAACCTCGGATAGCGAGGGCTACAAGGACGTGAGAGTGACGGTGGGCAGCGTGAACGGCGCCGACGACGAACTGGCCGACGACAACACGCGCAGCGGCAAGATGTATTTCTATCCGGCCGACATGAAGCGCAGCTACCTTGTGGAGACATTCACCGGGCAGCAGTGCAGCAACTGCGCCGAAGGGCATGCCGTGCTCGAAGAGGCGCTCGAGGAGTCGGGCGAGAGCTTCGTTCAGCTGTCATACCACTCGGGCTACAGCCCCGACGACTTCACCATGCTCGAAGACTACTATTACCAGCAGTTCTTTGGCGTAACGGGAGCCCCGTCGTTCATGGTCAACCGCTATGTCAACCCCAACATCAACCCCTTGACACCGGTGTTCTCGCTCATGTCGCCCACAACAGTCACCAAGGCCTACATACTCGAGAACGTCAGGGCGCAGTCGGAGCAGCAGCCATACGTGGGCGTTGACATCAACACATCGTACGACGAGGCCACGAGGCAGCTCACCGGCACGGTGACGGTCAAGGCATACCGCACCCCCGAAGTGTCTAACCCAAGCCTCATCGTGGGCATCATGCAAGACTCTATCGTGGCGTTCCAGATGCCGTCGTCGTCGGGCCTGGGAGGCGCCAACTATGTTCACCGCCACGCATTCCGCGGAGGGCTCAACGGGCTTTTCGGCGAGAAGATGAACATAACCGAGGGCGAAGAGGTGGTGAAGGAAATATCCTATACGCTGCCCGAGTCGATAACGTCGACCTACGACAACGCGACGTCGATACCCACCGACCTGAAGAACATGCACATCGTGGCCATCGTGGCCAACTATGAGTCGGGCGACGTTACCGACTGCGTGGTGCTCAACTGCGCCGACGCCAAGTTCGGCAGCAGCAGCACGGCGGCAGCCATAGGCGGAGTGACCGCCGCCGACGGCGCGAAGCCTGTGGCACGGCTCACGGGCACGGCCGACGCGCTCAGGGCCGAGGGCAACTTCGACTGCCTGTACATATACAACGTGGGCGGGCGCATGGTAAAGAAGTGCTCGGCCGGCGACACATTCGCACTCACACCGGGCGTATACGTGACACGCGCCGTCAAGGACGGGCAGACCGCAACGGCAAAAGCCGTGGTGGCACGCTGATGACACAAGAAACCGGGCGTTGCGCCGTGGGCACACAACACGGCGCAACGCAAACTATAAAACAAACTCACTAACTAAATACTTTCGCCTATGAATAAGCGATACGCAGCTGCCGTCATGGCGGCATTGGCAATGGCCGGGACTGTGCATGCACAGACTGCCGACCAAAAGTTGCGGTCTTATGAGACCTGGGGAAGCGTCATGGGAGACTTCAACGGTGTCTCGGGCAAGGACGTGACTTATTTCGGGGCCAACGGGCAACCCGTGGCCGAGGTTAATTACGACGCATATCAGGATGGCACGTTCGAGCCGTCAGGATATACATACTATGGCTACGACGACAACGGACGCGTTGTCAAGGAGTGGTCGCAGGAATACAAGATTGGCACGGGCAACGTGATGGAGTGGAAAGACAAAGACTCCATTGTCTACCAGTACAACGATGCCGGCTACCTTGTGTCGGAGCGCAACTACCAGCTGGGCGACTCCACTGCATACGAATACGACGCCGACGGCAACAAGGTGGCCATGGTGAAGTATCTGCCCGACTACCAGGGAGGCTACACCGAGCTGTCGCGCGAGACATACAGAAACTTCGCCGCCCCCAACTGCCCGCAGACCATCGTGGGCGACGGCGCCTATGCGTCGTACAAGTTTACGGCCAGCGCCACCTACGACGCCGAAGGCAACATGCTGGAGAAGCTGACCTACGACGGCGAGACGCGCACCCTCGAGCAGAGGGAGGCCTGGACATACACCGACGGGCAGCTCAGCCTCTACCAGGCGTTCAGCGTCGACGAGGACGGAACGGAGACGCCAACGCGCAAGATTGTATACAAGGTGCTTGGAACCGACCCGTTGCGCATACAGGCAAACGACTCAACGTATTTTGACGGGGAGTGGGGAGAGAAGTCGCTGCCGTCGGTGAGCGAGTATTTCACGCCGCAGCCGGCCAGCGCCCCCGAGCTAAGCATAACGCTCTCTGACGAGAAGCCCAACACGGCCGTGCTCACATTCAACGCAACGACAATCGAAGGAGCGTCAAACGTGGCCTACGACGTGTTCCGCCACGGCATCAAGCTGGCGCGCATCATGGCCTCGGAGGCTGTCGACGGAATGATAACCTATGTCGACGAGGGCGTGAAGAACGGCACATACGACTATTTCGTGCAGGCCGTTGACGCCGACATCGAAGACGTGATAGGCGACGGCGAGGTAGGGAACGACCCGCTCAACTCTTACGGACACGGCATGAACTCGTCGCAGCGCATCCGCATGGTGTTCGCTACCGAGCTGCCCGCCCCGACCAACGTGAGGGCAACGAAGGTGGAATACGAGATGGGCGAGTGCTTCGTGACCGTTTCGTGGGACGAGCCCGCAGGCGACGGACAGTACGGCACGCCCACCTACAACCTCTATATCGACGGCTTGAAGTTGCCGGTGAACTCGGAGGCAACCATGTCGGGCCCGGTAATCAAACCGATAACGGGCAACAGCTACCGCATGTCGCTCGGAACAGGGTCGGCTGCCAGCGACCTCTCTGAGAGCGTCTACGTCGAGGCTGTCTACGGCATTGGCTCGGCCAAGAGCGAGACGGTGACCGTGACCAACGACACCTACGACATGACCGGGCTCGTGGAGAAGGTCGTGGAGCAGTGGGGCAACGCCCTCGGCGATGTGCCCGAGACGAAGATATCTGCCAAGACCGTCAACTATTACAACGCCGACAACGAGGTGAGCTCGGTGGTGAGCTACGGCGCAAACCTGTCTACGGGCATCTACGAGCCTTCTTACTACGAGGGTGTGATATTCAACGAGAAGGGTCTGCCAGCCAAGAGGTTCCACCAGCAGTATGGACTGTACGACGATTACGACCTGGCATACACCGAGGCCAACGACACCACATATTACAAGTATGACGAGAACGACCGCCTGGTGGAGGAGAAGAGCACCCAGTCGCTCGACTCCATCGTCTATGAGTACGACGCCGACGGCAACATGGTGTCGAAGATGAGGTATGTGCCCGACTCTTACGGCACGCATGGCGGTGTGCCCTATGTGATGGAAGGCTACACCTACAGCGACTTCGTGGCCCCCAACTGCCCGCAGACCATCGTCGGCACGGGTGCCTACGCCTCGTACATGAACTCGTACAAGGTGTACTACGATGAAGACAACAACATCGTGAAGAAAGAGAAGTACGACGAGGGCGGCACGCTCAGGCAGGTGGAGCACTGGACTTACGAGCTGGGCATACTCGCCAAGTATGAGATAAACACCGTCAAGTCGGCCACAGGCGACGACGGCGAGGTGACATACACAGAGAACCCGAGCAAGAAGACCATCTATACCGTGGTGGGCACCAACCCGCTGCGCATCAAGGATGAGCAGATGACATACACTTACGGTGAGTGGGCCGGTTACACATACCACCACGTGACGGAATACTGCAAGCCCGACGCTACAACGGCGCCGAAGCTGGTTGTTGAGCCCGTGGCAGACGAACTCAACACCGTGATGCTGACGTTCGACGCAACAGACGTTGCCGGCGCTTCAAGCGTGGCATACGATGTTTACCGCCACGGCATAAAGGTGGCACGCGTGCCGGCGTCGGAGGCCGTCGACGGCATGGTGACCTATGTCGACAACAATGTGTACAACGGTTCCTACGACTACTTCGTGCAGGCCGTTGACGAGGCTGCCGACCAGAGCGGCGAAGACCCCCTCAACTCTTACGGCTACGGCGAGAGCGTGTCGAACACTGTGCGCGAGTTGTTCGACCTCGACCTGCCCGCACCGTCAAACGTTCGGGTGACAAGCGTGGAATACTCGCTCGACTCTTGCTACGTGACCCTCGAGTGGGACGAGTCGGCAGACAAAGACCGTTACATTTTGGAGCAATACAACGTGTTCGTGGCCGGCGAGAAGTACCCGGTGAACTCTGTTGCCACCATGGCTGGGGTGGTTGTCAACCCGATAACCGAAAACAAGTACCGCATGTTCCTTGGCATTGGCAACGCGGCAAGCAAGCTGTCGGAAGACATCTACGTGCAGGCCGTATATAAGATGGGCAAGGCCAACAGCGACACCATAGCCGTGACCAACGACCCGAACAGCGGCATTGCCGACGTCGAGGGCGGTTCGTGCATACGCTTCAGCCACGGCGTGATCACAGCCGGCGAGGGCGTGACGTTCGATGTCTACTCTGCCGACGGCAAGGCCGTGGCAGTAGGCTGCGAGGGCTCGCTGTCGATAGGCAACCGTCCTTCGGGCGTCTATGTGGTGAGGAGCCACAGCAACGGCCGCACCACAACCCAGAAGGTGGTGCTCCGCGGCGCCAACTGATGGCAGTGGCCCCGCCGGAGGGACATGACAGACAAAGGAATAAGTGTGTGCCTGCAACGGGGCACACGCTTATTCCGGTTAATACAAAGAAATGAAAGCATGCGGGCTGGGCCCACCGCCGGGCATAGCCTGCTAAAAACAAGCAGTAACAGATGAATAAGATAACAACAGCAATAATGGCCCTGGCCGTGTCTTCGGCGGCCACGGCACAGCAAAAGGTTTACTTGTCCGACGATTTCGACAGTGGCATACCCTCGGGCTATACCACGCTCGACCGCGACGAGAACCCCATCGTGTCGGCCCTGTACAAGAACATCGGCACGTCGGGGAGCTGGGCGGCCAACGAGATAGAGCGCTCTGGCAACCGGGCCGCCTTCAGTTTCTCGCGCAGCACGTTTGAGTTTGCGCAGGACAACTGGCTCATAACGCCGGCCATCACCCTCGATGCCGACGCCGATGCCTACCTCACTTGGACGGCCAAGTCGGTGCATTCCGATTTCCGCGAAGACTACAAGGTGATGGTTTCTGAGGCAGGCACCGCCGTCGACGACTTCCACGAGGTGTATTCAGTCAAGCGGGAGGGCTATTCGTGGACAGACCATTCGGTGTCGCTGGCCGACTACGCGGGCAAGACCATCTACGTGGCTTTCGTCTGCACCACATCCAGCGGCTACATACTCGCTGTCGACGATGTGTTTGTGGGCGGGCTCGACGGCCACAGCTACGACGTCAGGAACACGTCGAGCAGGTTCTGCGGCAGCGTGGCCACGGCTCCCGTGAGCGGCGTCATACGCAATGTGGGGCGCAAGGCCGACATCGCTGCCGTCAACTGCATCTATGGCGGCGGCTCGCTGACCATGGAGCCGGGCCAGGCAGAGCTGGCGGCCGAGGGCACGCTGGGCTACAGTTTCGACATGCCTGTCGAGCCGCACAGCGTAAACCGATACTCTATAAGCCTCGACTACACCGACGGCACGAAAGACACTGTCTACACCGACAGCATCATCAGCTCTTACTACAAGCGCACGCTGCTGCTCGACGAGGGCACGGGCAACTGGTGCAACCAGTGCCCCGACATGATGCCTTACCTCACTAAGGTGAAAGAGAAGATGGGGAGCGACGTCATAGTGGTGTCGGCCCACATGGGCTACGACCCCCTCATCTGCAACGAATACGCCAATGGCATAGGCTACTGGCTGCTCAACTGGCCGTCGTTCATATACAACCGCGACCGCGACTTGAAGTGCACAGACAGTTACCACACCGACGGCTACCTTGAGGCGGCAATGCTTGAGCCTACCACGGCCATGGTCAACGCCACGGCAGAGATAGAGGACGGCAAGGTGAAGGTGGCCGCACAAGTGCAGTTTGCCGAAGACTGCGACAACTCGCTCGACGACTACCGCGTGGGCTTCGCCATCATCGACAATGAGTATTCGCAGGGCGACATAGCCCAGTCGAACAACTGCACCACCTTCGGGGGCGGCGAGTACATGTACTTGCCCGTGGCCATACCGGGCGAGCTCATGCGCTACCACGACATGCCAATAGAGGGTTCGACAGCCGCCAACGGCATCTCCGGCTGCCTGCCCGTTGACATCAAGGCCGGCACTACATACGATGTGAGCTGCGAGCTCACCATACCCGAAGACCGTGTCTACGGCGACGACAGCCTCAGTGTGCTGGCGTTTGTCATCAAGCACCCGCTGCGCACGGTGCTCAACGCCACCCGTTGCGACTTCGTGGTGTCGACAGGAGTGGCTGACGCCGTGGCCGACGGCAGCCAGGTAGGCGTCGAAGCGTCTGCAAATGGCGTTGTCAGCGTGACGCTGCCCGCCGGAAAGGCCGGCGCCACAGTGCGTGTCTACAGCCTCGACGGCCGCCTTGTCAAGTCGGCAGCCACAATGTCGGGCGCCGTGAGCATAGACTGCGGCTCGCTGAAGGGGTGTTATCTCGTCAACGTGGGCGTTGAAGGGAAGACCGTGGTTAAAAAGATTGTATTTTAAAACCTAACAGTGTTATTTATAAATGAAAAGAGTTTATTTTCCGATTTGCCTTTCCTTGCTTAGCATGAATGGCTTGGTGGCGGCGGCGCAGGACGCCCAGCCCGCTACCAGAACGGTGGTAATGTACGGCGGGCCTAACCAGATTCTGACCAATGTGTCGTCCAACGGCAAGTGGGCCTGCGGCGCACAGACCGACGGGTCGAGCGACCCCATCGGATTCATCTGGAATCTCGAGTCGAACGAAATCACTACCCTTGGTGTCAACACGGCTGCCTACGCCGTGTCAGACAACGGTGTCGTAGTTGGAACATTCCTCGACTCTGAGGCTTCGGGCAACGGCGCGCCTGTCGAGGCTGCCGGATATTGGGTTGACGGACAGTGGCATCACCTCGAGAACTCCAACGACACGTTCACCGGCATCGGCTCGGGCAGCAGTGCCATGAGCATCAGCGCCGACGGCCGCTACATAGGCGGTGCCATCTACTCGGCCAGCGGAGTGATGACGCCGGTGGTGTGGAAAGACTACAAGCTCATGGGCGCGCTCGGCGACGGGCACACGGGCTCTGTGCAGGCCGTGGCCAACGACGGCTCTATGTTTGGCGGATGGGCGTATACAGCGCAGTATAGCGACACGCGCCAGCCGGTGCTTTGGGATGTCAACGGCATAAAGCAGATATTCCCCGGCAGCCAGATCAACCCGTACCAGGGCGTTTGGGACTTCTCGAGCGACTGCACCAAAGCCCTTTGGGTGGGCGTGATGGAAGACGGCGACAGGGAGGCCGCTGTCTGCATACATGACTTCGAGACAGGCACCAACATAAGGGTGAGGCCCCAGTCTGACCAGTATTTCGACTACGTGGTTTACGGAATGAGCGACAGTCTCACCGTGGTGGGCTACCAGCAGAACGACAACACGGCTGCATTCCCTATCTATTACAAGAACGGCGAGACGGTAAAGCTCGAGGCTTACCTCATAGAGAATGGCGCCGACTTTGCCGCCGACGGCATAATTGCCGAGCGCACGGCCGACACCGAGGGCCTTTTCAACATCCTGCAGTGTGTGGATGTGTCGAAAGACGACAGCACTTTCCTGCTGCAGGCTGCCAGCAAAGACCAGTTTGAGATACCCGTCATCGTCAAGCTCAACGCCAATGCGGTCAACCCTACGCCGGCCGGTGTGAAGGCTACGGCCATGAGCGGCCTCAATGTGGCAAAGGTTGAGTGGAGCTCTCCGCTGTTGAGCAGCGTGGCCGTGAAGGGCTATAATGTATACCGCGACGGCGAGAAGGTCAACACCGAGCTCGTTGACACCACGGTTTACTATGACAACACGGTGGCCGCAGGCGCAGAGTACACCTACAGCGTCGAGGCCGAGTTTGAGGGCGGCCAGGTTTCTGCCAAGTCCGAAGGCGTTTCGGTGGCTGTGCCGTCAGACGCTGCCAATGCTCCCACCGACCTGTATGCCCGCATGAGGGGTGCCAACGACGTGCTCATGACTTGGAGCGCGCCCCAGACCAAGAATCCCGTGCTGAGATACTTCGACGACAGCCAGGAAATCAACGGCGGCTTCGGCGGCGGCAACGTTTCGTTCGAGGCTGCGGTTCGCTTCGACAAGAGCGACATGCAGCAGTATGCCGGCTACAACATCACGTCGGTCAGCTTCTGCCCGAAGGAAGAGGTTGAGTCGTTTGCCGTCAACATATATTCGGGCGAGACCCTTGTCTACACCCAGCCCGTAAGCCAGGAACTGCATTACGGCCGTGTCAACAGCGTCAAGCTCGACAACCCGCTGGCTGTTCCGCAAGACGGCGACCTCTACATTGCCATCGAGGCCGACGTGGCAAGCACGGCTACCAGCAGCAACGTAGTAGGCATGATCTACGACAATTGCGTGCCAGGCTACAGCGACCTCATCCGCCGCGTCGACGAGGGCGTGTGGTTCTATTCGCTCAACGACGAGTCGGAGCAGAGCGGAGGCACCAGCTATCCGGTCATCTTCACCATCGGGGCCGAGTTCCAGAGCGCATCGGGCTCTGCCGACGTGAGCAACGTCAGCCAGTACAACGTCTACCGCGACGGCGCCATGGTTGGTTCGTCAGATGGGCTCACCTATGTTGACAAGGCTGTGGCCGAAGGCGACCACTCTTACGAGGTCGAGGCTGTGTATGCCAATGGCGACGTGTCGGGCAAGACGGCCGTCGACTTCACTGCCGTGACCAACACCAGCGTGTTCCGTGCGATAGACAATGTGAACATCGACGTGAAGGATGTGGACACCAGGACAGTGCTTTTCAGCTGGGATGCACCGCTCGACAACGATGCAACCAACATACAGTACTGTGGCGAGACACCGCAGGGAGGCCTCACCGGTACCGCCGACCAGCTTTACGGCTACCAGGCCCGCACCACCTACCTGCCCTCAAAGCTGCACAGCTATGGCGGCTACAGCGTGAAGGAGCTGCGCTTCTACCCGATGGCACAGGCCGAGTTTACGTTCTACGTGCTCAAGGACGGCCAGGAGATAGTAAGCCAGTTTGTTGAGGGAGTGGTGCCCAACAGGTGGAACACCGTGGTGCTTGACGAGCCCTTCGTGCTCGACGACAAGTCTACTTACGACATCATACTCGACTGCTTCGACGTTGAGGCCGAACAGCCCGCCCTTGCTTACGACAACAACCCGGCTTACAGCGGAGTGTCCGACCTCGTTTCCTACGACGAGGGCGATACCTTCCAGACCCTTGCCGCCAGCTACGGCACACTGTCTTCGCCGGGCAACTGGCTCATGGGCATGGTGGTCAGCGACTCTGAGGGCCAGCCGATGGCTGTCGACGGCTACCAGGTTCGCGTGAATGCGGCCAACGTTACTCCCGAGCCCGTCAGCGAAACGTCGTTCACCTATGAGATGGGCGCCAGCGTCGACCCGTCGTCGACATGCCGCGTCAACGTCGACGTGATTTACACCGTCGGCGGCAAGGTTGAGGGCACGGGCGTGTTCTTCACCATCAACGATGTGGTTGCCGGCATCGGCGAGAACGTGATCAACGACATCAAGATCACCCAGGATGGCGACAACTACGTGCGCGTAGAGGGCGATGGCATCCTCGGCATCGATGTCTACAGCCTCGGCGGCTCGCTCGTCGACAGCACCAACGGCAATGTTGTCAATGTGTCGGCCGTGCAGAGTGGCCTTTACATATTGAAGGTAAAGACCAACGATGGCACCAAGACCTACAAGGTACGTGTCAGCAGGTGACCTGATGCCGCTTGCGGCATGACAAAGGCGGGGGCGCATCCGGATGAGGATGCGCCCCCGCTTCGTGTTTGCCGCTTTGCGGCCCGGGTGGTCTCGGCTGTCAGTAAGCCTGGTCGTGCACCCCGCTCACGGCCCTGCCGCTGGGCTCGTTGAGCCCGGCGAAGGCAGCGTCCCATGCCAAGGCCTCGGGCGTGCTGCACGCCACGCTCGGCGAGCTGGGCACGGTGAGGGCGGCCGAGCGGCTGGGAAAGTGGCTCTCGAACATCTCTCTGTACATATACTCCTCCTTGCTGCGTGGCGGGTTGACGGCAAAGCGCTCTGCGGCCCGGCTCATCTGGCTGTCGGTCACGGCCGTCTCGGCCATGCCCCTCAGCGTGTCTATCCACGAGTAGCCCACGCCGTCGCTGAACTGTTCCTTCTGCCGCCACGCCACCTCGTCGGGCAGCAGGTCGGCGAAGGCCTCGCGCAGCACGCGCTTCTCTATCTGCCGGCCGGGGCACATCTTGGCCTTGGGGTTCAGCCGCATGGCCACGTCGAGGAACTCTTTGTCGAGGAAGGGCACGCGGCCCTCGACGCCCCACGCCGCCAGGCTCTTGTTGGCCCTGAGGCAGTCGTACTGGTGCAGCCTCGACAGCTTGCGCACGGTCTCCTCGTGGAATGCCCTTGGCGTGGGTGCCTTGTGGAAGTAGAGGTAGCCGCCGAACACCTCGTCGGCCCCTTCGCCCGAGAGCACCATCTTGATGCCCATCGACCGTATGAAGCGGGCCAGCAGGTACATGGGCGTCGATGCCCTCACCGTGGTCACGTCGTAGGTCTCGGTGAAGTATATCACGTCGCTCAGCGCGTCGATGCCCTCCTGCAGGGTGTAGTTTATCTCGTGGTGCACGGTGCCAATGTGGTCGGCCACGAGCCTTGCCTTGGCCAGGTCGGGCGCGCCCTTGAGGCCCACGGCAAACGAGTGGAGCCTGGGCCACCAGGCCTCGTCGCGGCCTCCGCTCTCCACCCTCGTGGCCGAGAACTTGCGGGCCACGGCGCTGATGACCGACGAGTCGAGCCCGCCCGACAGCAGCACGCCGTAGGGCACGTCGCTCATCAGCTGTCGGCGCACGGCCTGCTCGAGCGCCTGCCTCAGCTCTTCCGTGTCGGCTCCGTTGTCTTTCACGGCGTCGTAGTCGGCCCAGTCGCGCTTGTAGTATTGCTTGGCGTGGCCGTCGCGGCTGTAGTAATAGTGGCCCGGCGGGAAGGCCTCATACTGCTTGCAGAAGCCCTCGAGCGCCTTGAGCTCGCTCGCCACGTATACCGTGCCGTCGTCGTCGGTGCCCATGTAGAGCGGTATCACGCCAATGGGGTCGCGCGCAATCAGGAACTCGTCGGTCTGCTCGTCGTAGAGCGCGAAGGCGAAGATGCCGCTGAGCTCGTCGACGAGCGCCGGGCCCTTGTCGCGCCACAGCGCCAGTATCACCTCACAGTCGCTGCCTGTCATGAAGGCGTAGCGCCCGGCGTAGCGGCGGCGAATGTCGCGGTGGTTGTAAATCTCGCCGTTGACGGCCAGCGCCACCTTTCCGTCGGGGCTCATCAGCGGCTGCCGTCCCGACTCGGGGTCGACGATGGCCAGCCGTTCATGTGCCAGTATGGCCGACCCGCCGCAGTATATGCCGCTCCAGTCGGGTCCGCGGTGACGTATCTTCCTGCTCATCTGCAAGGCCTTCTGCCTCAGTTCCGCCGTCTGTTGGCGGATGTTGAAAATTGCTACTATTCCACACATATTGCTTTGTTTATGGTTTGGTATGAAGTCTGTTGCGGTGCCCGTAGGCTATGTTGCCGGGGCCGGCAGGCCCGCCCTGGCTTACTGGTGTAAGGTGGTGGCCTGCCGGCTCCGGCTTGGTGGGGCGGCTGGGCGTAGGCCCCGCCGCCCGGGGCTTGTCGCGTCTTGTCAGTTGTAGCACGACTCGCCGTGCTCGTATATGTCGAGCCCCTCTTCCTCCATTCGCTTGTCGGCCCTTATGCCTACAAGTGAGTCGACAATCTTGTAGAGAACATAGGTGACCACGGCGCTGAACACTATCGACACGAGCGTGGCCACAACCTGTACCCACAGCTGGTGCCAGTCGCCGTAGAGGGCGCCCTCGGCCCCGGCCTCGCCTGTGACGGCCCTGGTGGCGAACACGCCCGTGAGCAGCGAGCCCACTATGCCGCCTATGCCGTGTACGCCGAAGGCGTCGAGCGCGTCGTCATACTTGAAATATGGCTTCACCACGGCCACCATCATGAAGCATACCAGGGGCGTGATGACGCCTATGGCGATGGCCCCGCCCAGGCTCACCGAGCCGGCTGCCGGCGTTATGGCCACGAGCCCGGCCACGGCCCCGGTGCATGCGCCCACGGTGGTGGGCTTGTGGTTGACGGCCCAGTCGGCTGCCATCCAGGTCACGGCGGCCACGGCTGCGGCCACGTGGGTGACGAGCAGCGCGTTGGCGGCCAGCCCGTCGGCTGCCAGTCCGCTGCCGGCGTTGAAGCCGAACCATCCAATCCACAGGAACGACGTGCCCATGAACACAAACGTTATGTTGTGGGGCAGTATGGCGTGGCCCCGGCGGTAGTCATCGCGCGGGCCTATCATGAGCGCCATCACCAGCGCCGAGATGCCGGCGTTGATGTGCACCACGGTGCCCCCGGCAAAGTCGATGGCCCCCATCTGCTGCAGGAACCCTCCGCCCCACACCCAGTGGGCCATGGGGAAGTAGGCCAGTATCACCCACAGTACTATGAACACGGCATAGCCACTGAAGCGTATGCGCTCGGCGAAGGCGCCGAGGATGAGCGCCGGCGTTATCAGCGCAAACATGCACTGGAACATTGCGAACACCAGCTCGGGTATGCCGCTGGCCATGGTGGCCGACGTGCCCACGCCTGCCATGAATGCCTTGTCGAAGCCGCCCATCACGGCCCACAGCGGGTTGCCGCTCTCGCTGAAGCCTGTGCCGAAGGCCCACGAATAGCCGAAGGCCACCCACAGTATGCTCACCACGCCCACTATGAACAGTGTCTGCATTATCACGCTGAGCATGTTTTTCTGCCTTACCAGCCCGCCGTAGAACAGGGCTATGCCCGGTATGCTCATCAGCAGCACGAGTATGGTGGCCATTATCATCCAGGCCGTGTTGCCCGTGTCGGGCGTGGGCTCGGCGCCCGCGGCCTCGGCGGCTGCCGCCGCCGTGGCGCCCATGGTTGCCATGGCGGCTGTGGCCATGGCCCTTGCATGCGGTGCATGCGCTTTCATTATAGTTTTCATCGTTGTTTGTTTTTGTGTCTTGTCCTGAATATGTGTTTGCTCTAGTGGCCCGCCGCGCCGGCCGTGGCACGGCTGTCGGAGGCCGACGCCGCGCAGTGCCCGCCAAACGGGCCGTATTGCGGTTCGATACGGGTCGTTTCGCGCCCTGAAACGGGCCGTTTGGTGGTGCAGGACGGGCCGTTTGGCGCGCGCCCCCTGCCGCCGGGCGTCAGCTTTCCTGCTCGGCGTTGTACAGTGCCACGTCGCCGTGCTCGCCAGTGCGTATGCGTATGGCGTCTTCTACGGGGTAGACGAATATGCGGCCGTCGCCAATCTCGCCCGTGCGGGCGGCGCTGAGTATGGCCTTGACGGTCTTGTCAACGTTTTTGTCTCTGACCACCAGCGATATCATGGTGCGCTCAATGGAGCTCGTGTCGTAGACCACGCCACGGTAAATCCTGCCCTGCCTTGACTTGCCTATGCCTCTCACGTCGTAGTACGACAGCCATTCGATGTCGGCGTCGAGCAGGGCAGCCTTCACGTCTTCAAACCGCGATTTCCTTATTATGGCTTCGATTTTTCTCATGTCTGGCTCTCCTTTTTATTTAATTGTTTTCTGTTTGAGTTTCACTTTGCAAAGTTTACGCTGCAAAATTACAACAAAATGTAACTTGATAAGTCTTAAATCGAGCAATATGTACTTCTGTTTTGTATTGTGCTTACACTTAGCTTGCTATAGGCCGCGGTTGGTTTCAGATTGTAAACGCATAGCGGCAATATGATGACAATTTAAAAGTTTCCTGTCTGAAGTAGATTTAAAACGTCATTTGTAGCAGTGGTTTCCTTCCGAAATATCGTATCTTTGCAGCGTGAAATGAGCCGCATGGTGTGGCCCGTAGATAAAAGAAAGGAAGCAAGCTATGGCAAAGACGGTCAGATTTACCAAGATGCAGGGCGCAGGCAACGACTATATATATGTAGACACCCTGCTCAACGACGTTGCCAACCCGGCCGCGGCCGCCGTGGCATGGAGCTCGCCCCACACGGGCATAGGGGCCGACGGGCTGGTGCTCATAGGCTGCTCCCGCGTGCCCGAGGCCGACTTCACCATGCGCATATTCAACGCCGACGGCTCCGAGGCGCTCATGTGCGGCAACGCCTCGCGCTGCGTGGGCAAGTACCTTTATGAGAAGGGCATCACCGACAGCACCACCATACGGCTGCTCACGCTCTCGGGCGTCAAGACACTCAGGCTGCACCTCAGGCACGACAACACCGTGGAGAGCGTCACCGTCGACATGGGGGCGCCCGTGCTTGCCGACGCCGGCCTGCTGTCGGCCCCGGGCGGGAGCATGGTCAACGGTAGCGTGGCGGCCGGCGGTCGCGAGTTCTGCGGCACGTTCGTATCGATGGGCAACCCCCATTTCGTGGTCTTCGCCGACTCGCTCGACGGCCTCGACCTGGCCCGCTGGGGCGCGCTGCTCGAGCGCTCGGCCCTGTTTCCGCAGCGGTGCAACATCGAGTTCGCACAGGTGCTGGCCGACGGGATCATCAGGGCGCGCGTGTGGGAGCGGGGCAGCGGCGTGACCATGGCCTGCGGCACGGGAGCCTGCGCCACCGCGGTGGCCGCCTCGCTCACCGGCAGGGCCCCCAGGGCATCGCGCATTGTCATGGACGGCGGCGAGCTGGGCGTCGACTGGGCCGGTGACGACGGCCACGTCTACCTCACAGGACCCGCGGAGTTTGTCTTCGAGGGCGAGGTGCAGGTGGCCGGATGAGGGCCCGCGGCAATATCGATCACAACTTCAACAATCATAAAAAAAGACAGGACTTATGGCATTGGTAAACGAACATTTCCTCAAGTTGCCGAACAACTACTTGTTCGCCGACATTTCCAAGAAGGTGAACGCCTTCAAGGTGCAGCACCCCACGGCAGGCGTCATCAGCCTGGGCATAGGCGACGTCACGCGGCCGCTGTGCCCGGCGGTGGTCGAGGCCATACACAAGGCTGCCGACGAGATGGGCACCGAGGGCGGCTTCCACGGCTATGGGCCCGAGCAGGGCTACGCCTTCCTGCGCGAGGCCATAGTGAAGAACGACTTCCTGCCGCGCGGCATACACCTCGACCCGTCGGAGATATTCGTCAACGACGGCGCAAAGAGCGACACGGGCAACATACAGGAGCTGGTGAGGTGGGACAACAGCATCGGCGTGACCGACCCCATCTATCCCGTATACATAGACTCTAACGTGATGATAGGGCGCGCGGGGGTGGTCAACGACGGCCGGTGGAGCAACGTGGTGTACATGCCGTGCACGGCCGGCAACGGCTTCGTGCCGCAGTTGCCCGACCGACGCGTGGACATCATCTACCTCTGTTACCCCAACAACCCCACGGGCACCGTGCTGTCGAAAGACGAGCTGCGCAAGTGGGTGAACTACGCCCTGCGCAACGATACGCTCATTTTCTTCGACGCGGCCTACGAGGCTTACATACAGAACCCCGACATACCGCACTCCATCTACGAGATAAAGGGGGCGCGCAAGGTGGCCATCGAGTTCCACAGCTACTCAAAGACAGCCGGCTTCACCGGCGTGCGCTGCGGCTACACCGTGGTGCCCAAGGAGGTGACCGCGGCCACGCTCGAGGGCGAGCGCATCTCGCTGCACAAGCTGTGGTACAGGCGCCAGTGCACCAAGTTCAACGGGGCGAGCTACATAAGCCAGCGCGCGGCCGAGGCAACATACACGCCCGAGGGACGCGAGCAGGTGCGACAGACCATTGGCTACTACATGGAGAACGCAAGGCTGATGCGCAATGCGCTCACGGCACTGGGCCTGAGGGTCTACGGGGGCGAGGACGCGCCTTACCTGTGGGTGCAGACACCCGACGGCGAGGGCAGCTGGCGGTTCTTCGAGCAGATGCTCTACAACGCCCACGTGGTGTGCACCCCCGGCGTGGGATTCGGCCCGAGCGGCGAGGGCTACGTGCGACTGACGGCCTTCGGCGACCGCGACAGCTGCCTCGAGGCGCTCGACCGGATAGGCCGGTGGCTCGGATAGCAAACCAACACAACACAAGATAGCCAACACTTAAAAACGAGACGACAATGAGAAAGGCAAGAAAAATGGGCATCGCGGCGGTCATGCTTACCGCCGGGGCCGCAGTGGCGAGTGCGCAAGACAGAGTGGAAGCCTCGGCTTCGGCCGACTTCGTGAGCCAGTATGTGTGGCGTGGTCAAGACCTTGGCGGCATCAGTGTGCAGCCATCTCTGGGCCTTTCGTGGCGCGGGCTTTCGCTAACGGCATGGGGAAACGTGGGCTTCGACTCGGGCGACACCAAGGAGCTCGACCTCACCCTGGGCTACAGCGTGGGCGGATTCAACGTGGGAGTGACCGACTACTGGTTCAACAGCGGGCCCGACGAGCGCTATTTCTACTATGGGGCACACTCCACTGCCCATGTCTTCGAGGCCAACGTGGGCTACGACTTCGGGCCCTTGGCACTGCAGTGGTACACAAACTTTGCCGGAAACGACTACAAGCCGGGCGACGACGGCAGCCAGAAACATGCTTATTCGTCGTATGTCGAACTGTCGGCCCCGTTCCGCCTCGGGGGCATGGAGTGGCTGGCCGCCGTGGGGGCGGTGCCCTATGAGGCATCGGCAATCTACGCCGACGTCGACGGGTTTGCCGTGACCAACGTGTCGCTGCGGACCACCAAGGAGGTGGCGGTGACGCCGCGGTTCACCGTGCCGCTCTTCGCGTCGGTCAGCGCCAACCCCGCCACGCAGAAGGCTTACTTCGCCTGCGGTTTCACGCTGCGCCCCTGACGTGAGGCAGGCAACTAACGTATAACACAAAAAACATAATATCTATGGACAACCTCAGATTCCAAGTTGTGGCAGAGGCTTTCAAGAAGAAGCCCCTGGAAGTGAAAGCACCGGCTGAACGGCCCTATGAGTACTTCGGGAAATATGTGTTCAACCGGGAGAAAATGTACAAGTACCTGCCCAAGGACGTCTACGAGAAACTGACAGACGTCATTGACAACGGGGCCAGGCTCGACCGCTCGATAGCCGACGCCGTGGCCGCAGGCATCAAGCAGTGGGCCACCGAGATGGGCGTGACGCACTATACGCACTGGTTCCAGCCGCTGACTGAAGGCACGGCCGAGAAGCACGACTCGTTCATCGAGCACGATTTCAAGGGTGGCATGGTCGAGGAGTTCTCGGGAAAGCTGCTCGTGCAGCAGGAGCCCGACGCCAGTTCGTTTCCCAGCGGGGGCATTCGCAACACCTTCGAGGCGCGGGGCTACTCTGCATGGGACCCCACGTCGCCTGTCTTCATCATGGACGACACGCTCTGCATACCCACCATCTTCATATCCTACACGGGCGAGGCGCTCGACTACAAGGCCCCGCTGCTGCGCACGCTGCATGCCGTTAGCGTGGCCGCCACCGACGTTTGCCACTACTTCTACCCCGACGTCAAGAAGGTGCAGAGCAACCTCGGGTGGGAGCAGGAATACTTCCTGGTAGACGAGGGCCTTTACTCGGCGCGCCCCGACCTGCTGCTTACGGGGCGGACGCTAATGGGCCACGACTCGGCAAAGAACCAACAGATGGACGACCACTACTTCGGCGCCATACCGGACCGCGTGCAGGCCTTCATGAAAGACCTCGAGATACAGGCGCTCGAGCTCGGAATACCGTGCAAGACGCGCCACAACGAGGTGGCACCCAACCAGTTTGAGGTGGCGCCGATATTCGAGGAGACCAACCTGGCCGTAGACCACAACATGCTGCTCATGTCGCTCATGAAGAAGGTGGCGCGCAAGCACGGCTTCCGCGTGCTGCTCCACGAGAAGCCGTTTGCCGGCATCAACGGCTCGGGCAAGCATAACAACTGGAGCCTCTCGACCGACACCGGGGTGCTGCTGCACGCTCCCGGCAAGACACCGGTAGACAACTTGCGCTTCGTGGTGTTCATCGTCGAGACGCTGATGGGCGTCTACCGCCACAACGGACTTATCAAGGCGAGCATCATGAGCGCGGGCAATGCCCACCGGCTCGGGGCCAACGAGGCGCCGCCGGCCATCATCTCGTCGTTCCTCGGCACGCAGCTCAGCGAACTGCTCGACCACATCGAGATGTCTGACAAGGACGACCTCTTCGCCATGGCAGGCAAGCAGGGCATGAAGCTCGACATTCCCGAGATACCCGAGCTGCTCATAGACAACACCGACCGCAACCGCACGAGCCCCTTTGCCTTTACCGGCAACCGCTTTGAGTTCCGCGCCGTGGGCTCCGAGGCCAACTGTGCCAGCGCCATGATTGCCCTGAACTCGGCCGTGGCCGAGGCGCTGACAGACTTCAAGAGGCGTGTCGACGCGCTCGTGGAGGGCGGCGAGGAGCTGACAAGGGCCATCGTCGACGTGCTCAGGGAGGACATCAGGGCGTGCAAGCCCATACGCTTCGACGGCAACGGATACTCGGAAGAGTGGGTTGAGGAGGCTCGCCGCCGGGGCCTCGACACCGAGGGCAGCTGCCCGGTGATATTCGACCGCTACCTCGACGGGTCGAGCGTGGAGATGTTCGAGAGGCTCGGGGTGATGACGAAAAAGGAGCTTGAGGCGCGCAACGAGGTGAAGTGGGAGACTTACACCAAGAAAATACAGATCGAGGCGCGCGTGATGGGCGACCTGTCGATGAACCACATCATACCCGTGGCCACCCACTACCAGAGCCAGTTGCTCAAGAACGTGGCCAACATGCGCAGCGTGTTCGACGCCGGGAAGGCCGACAGCCTGTCTGTGCGCAACGTGAAGCTCATAGAAGAGATAGCCGAGCGCACCCAGGTGATAGAGCGGGGAGTAGACGAACTCATCAATGCACGCAAGGTGGCAAACAAGATTGAGGATGCCAGGGCTAAGGCAGTGGCCTACCACGACACCGTGGCGCCCAAGATGGAGGCCATACGCTACCAGATAGACAAGCTCGAGCTGCTTGTGGAAGACGACCTCTGGACGCTGCCAAAATACCGCGAACTGTTGTTCATCAGGTGACGTGGCCCGTGCGGGCCTGCGTTTCCTGCCGATGATAATGCTGGCGTGAGGCCTGCCGCGGCCTGTTTGCGGCGGCCTGCCGGATGTGCGCAAGCAATCTATTTCTTTTTTGGTTGTTTGAAGTTTGTGACGGGAGACCATAGTGATATGGCCTCCCGTTTTCTGTGTCAAACGGCAGCGGGCTCACCGCCGGCGTGGCGTTTCCTGTCGCGCATGATGGCGGCCATGTTGCTGTGTGCCCAGTCTACCAGTTCGTCGAGTATGGGCAGCAGCGAGCGTGCGCGCTCCGTCAGCCCGTATTCCACGCGCGGAGGCACCTCGGCATACACCTGCCTGACTACCAGCCCGTCTTCTTCGAGCGTGCGCAGCGTGGCTGTGAGCATCTTCTGGGATATGTCGGGCATGGCGCGGCGCAGCGTGTTGAATCGCAGCGTGCCCCTTTGGCTGAGTGTAAACAGCACCAGCATGGGCCACTTGCAGCTTATTCGGAACAGTACGTTGCGTATGGGGCAGTCGGGAAACAGTTCTTCCCTTACTCTTGTATGTTGCATTTCTTGACTCGTTTTGTTTGGGCTACAAAAGTAACCAATATTCCCCGATGCACCAAAGGTGCATAGTTAAATGAAGTTGAGAAGACAAATGCATTGGGAGTTAGAAGGAGTTAGGGGAAGTTAGCTCCCTGCGCTCGCTGGAGTTAGAAGACAAATGCATTGTGAAATGGGAGGTGTTGGAAATTAAATTTTGCCGCCTTTGTTGGCAGTGTGTAAGCCCGCTGCATCCAACGGGCTTTGGTATACCGTGAAAGCTCGCGTTGCTTGCTCTCAATGGCAAGGCTTTTTATTGCTGCATTCACGTAACATTCGTCCTCTACCACCCCCTAACTCCATATACCTCCCAATGCATATGTCCTCTAACTCCAGCGAGCGCAGGGAGCTAACTTCCCCTAACTCCATATACCTCCCAATGCATATGTCTTCTAACTCCAGCGAGCGCAGGGAGCTACCTCCTCCTAACTCCCTCTACCTCCTTGATACATTAGTAATTAAAACTTGCCCGAGCCTGCTTCTACTCCCCATATCCGCCGAAGCCGGTTGCCTCGGTGTCGCTGCCGCCTATGGCGTTTTCGGGCCGTTTTTTCTCGCCGTTCATGTTGCCGAAGTTCCATGTCAGGGTGACGTTGACGCGCGGGTCGCGCCAGTTTTCCTGGTATCTCTCGAAGCTGTCGTTGCCGGTGTGGTTTTTCCATCGGCGCGTTCCGAGCACGTCGCGCCAGTTTACCGACAGCGCCAGTGCCTTGTTTAGGAACGTCTTGCGCACGCCCAGGTCGAGGCTTGCGTTGGGTTCGCGGTAGCCTTGCGTTATCACCCGTCGCGAGTTGTAGCGCCCGGTGGCCTGTAGCGATATGTCGTAGGGCAGGATGACGCTGGCCAGCAGGCGTGCGTCCCACGAGAAATTCTCGTCGGCCTCGCCCGTGACGGTCTGGTTGTCTATGACATAGCTGAACCCGTCGAGCTTGTAGTAGTAGGCGTTGACGGTCGTGGTGAGGTCGAGGATGCGGAAGAGCTTGTTTTTGACAATGAGCTCAACGCCGGCGCTCTGGCTCTTCGCCACGTTCTCGTTGGTAGAGTATATCGTGTCGTTGTGGTTGTAGGTGACACGCTGTATCACGTCGGTCGTCGGCCTGTAGTAGGCGCTCACGCTCAGCGTGTGGTCTTGCCACGTCTTGAGGAAGTTGAGAGAGAACGAGTTGGTGTACTCCGGTGTCAGTTGTGGGTTGCCAAACGATATCATCGAGGCGTCGCGCGTGTTGCGGAAACTGTTGAGCTGCCCGCCCCAGGGTCGCCTGAGCCGTCGCGTGTAGTTGAGCTGCAGCTGAGCCGTCTCGTTGAAGTGGTAGCTCAGGAAGAGGCTCGGGAAGAGCTGGAAATAGTCTTTCTTGAACGGCGTGTCGCGCATCGAGGGGTCGTGTTCCTGCCAGTAGTCATAGCTTTCGGTGTTCACCCGCCAGTATTCGCCGCGCAGTCCGGCCATCACCCCCACCGGGCCGAGCTTGGTGGTTAGGGTGGCGTAGAGCGCGTGGACGTCGATGTCGTAGATGAACCGGTTGAAGTATTCGCGGTCTTCGGCCACGTTCTGGCCCGTCCAGCTGGTCTCGTCGATCCACGACTCCTGCGGCGAGTTCTCGCGCGAGAAGCGCCCGTCGTAGCCCGCTTCCACCTTGAGGTCTTCCGTCACCTGGTTTTCGTAGTCCACCTTTGCCTCCCACGAGCGGTTGTTCATGTGCATGGGGCGGTACTGGTAAGAGTATTCCGTGGGCTGCGAGCCGTCGTTCCACGTGGTGCTGTCCTGGTAGTAGTTGTCTTGGTCGCTCTTCCAGCGGTCGAACGACAGGTTGAAGTCAATCTTGTGCTTCTCGCCGAAGTTGTGCACATAGTCCAGTTCGGCGTGGTACATCCTCATGTCGCCGCTGCCGGAGTTGCGCCTGAACATTACATACGAGTCGGCCTGGGCCCCCAGCATGCCGTAGTGGTAGGGCGTGAGGCTGGTGTTGTCGTTGTCGCCGAGCATCGTCATGCCCGATATCGACAGCTCGTCGGCTGCCGTGGGGTGCCATGTCAGCCCCGCCCTTGCAAAGAGGTTGCCTCCCCTGTTCTCGCTGTCGGTCTCGTAGTTCTGGTATTGCCGGCTCTGCGTATATGTCTGCTCGCTCCTGGCCCCGCCCGTGCTCTTGCGCCTGCGGTAGCCTATGTTGGCAAAGGCGTCGAGCTTTCCGCTCGAGTAGTTGATGCTTCCGCTGGTGTTCCATCCGCCCCGCGTGTCGGCCCCGGCCCGCAGCGAGCCGTAGTAGCCGGCCTTGCGGTCGCGCTTGAGCACAATGTTGATGATGCCGGCCGAGCCCTCGGGGCTGTACTTGGCGCTCGGGTTGTCTATCACCTCCACCCGCTCTATGCTCTCGGCCGGTATCTGTTGCAGTATCTCGGCGCGGTTGTCGGTGGTCAGCCCGCTGGCCTTGCCGTTTATCCATACCTCGACGCTGGTGTTGCCGCGCAGCGAAATCTCGCCGTCGGTGTCAATCTCTACCGAAGGTATGTTCTCGAGCAGGTCGCTGGCCGAGCCACCCGCGGCTGCCAGCACCTGGTCGACGGTGAACGTCTTGCGGTCTACCTCGAGCTTCATCTGCGAGCGTTGGCCCGTCACCTGCACCTCCTTGAGCACCTGGCTGTCTTCGCCGAGGTAGATAAACGGGAAGTTCGACTGCCTGTGGCCGGCCGAGATGGTAAACTTGCGCGTGGCCGGCTTGTAGCCGATGTACGACGCCTCGAGCACGTAGTCGCCGTCGGCCAGGCCCGTTATGTTGAATGCCCCGCCGCCGTCGGTCACGCTTCCCTTCACCATTTTGCCCGTCTTGGCCTGGTTTACCTTGATGTTGACAAACTGCAGCGCCTCGTTGCTCTGCCTGTCTATTATCTTTCCTTTCACCGAGCCTTGCGCGGCCGCTATCAGCGACGACATTGCCACAAGGCACAACATGATTATCCTGTACATAGTATTTATTAGACGCAGAATGCGGGGGGATAGTATGTGGGCGCTTATACACTTAAGTTTATTTAACCCTAATCGCCCTTCAGACCGCCGTCCGTGCGCTTTGTTTTCCTTCTCCCGGCTTCCCAAGCGCTTTTGTCCTGTTGCCGGCATCTTGCCGTCCGCTTTGCCTCGTCGTAGCCCGCTACGCCTTCGGCAAATGCGTCAGCCAATCTTCCGGCAACAAAACAAAATCTCTCTGGCCTCTGCAGACCGCCGTCCGCGCGCTTTGTTTTCCTTCTTCCGGCTTCCCAGGCGCTTGTTGGTCAGGCTTTCCTGCATGCCATTCTTCCGGCGTCTTGCTCAGGCATGCGCCCGATGCATGGCGGCGACTGTAGGTAGTTGCGGCTTGTCTGGGCCGTTCGGCATTGCCGAACGGCCCGTATTGCGATGCCGGACGGCCCGTTTCAGATGGCAAAACGGGCCGTTTTGTAATTCGCTGAGGCTCAATGCGTCCGGCCGGCGCCGGCGCGTGGGCCTGTCAGACGCGCTGCTCGGTGTTGTTCATGCTGAGCATGCGCGGCGGCACGGCGGCCCTCACGTAGTCGGCCAGCAGGCTCCTCATGGCCTCGCGCACAAACGTGCGGGTGGTGAGCAGCACTATGCGGCGCGTGGGTATGGGCAGGGCGAAGGGCCTGACAAGGCGTCGCTGGGCCTCCGAGAGCTGGTCGAGGGCCAGCTCGGGGATGAAGGTGGTGCCGCGCCCGCCCTCGACCATGCGCATGAATGTCTCGATGCTGCCCAGCGAATAGACGTTCTTCGACGTCTGTCTGTCTTTCAGTCCGCAGAACTTCACTATCTGGTCGCGGAAGCAATGGCCCTCGTCGAGCAGCCAAAGGAAGCTGTCGGCAAGGTCGGCCGAGCGCACCGAGGCAGCCGCCGACAGGGCGTCGCCCTTGGCCACGTAGGCCACAAACTGCTCGAAGTAAAGCTCGGTCATGTCGAAGTGGTCGAGCCCGTCGACGTCGGCCACTATGGCGGCGTCTATCTCGCCCCTGGCCAGGGCCTGCTTTATGGCCTCTGTCTTCATCTCGGCCACGCGGATGTCGGTCTCGGGGTGGTCGGCCAGCAGCCGCGGGAAGAACCTCGGCAGCAGGTAGGGGGCTATGGTGGGCAGAATGCCCACCTTGAAGACCCCCCGCACCGACCGCTTGGCCTCGGCCACGATGTCTTTTATCTTGTTGGCGCGCACCAGCACGCGCCACGCCTGCTCAACCACCAGGCGCCCGGCCGGCGTCGGCGCCACGGGCTGGGCGGTGCGGTCGAAGATGCGCAGGCCCAGTTCGTCTTCCAGTTTCTGTATCATCGAGCTCAGCGTGGGCTGCGTCACGCCACATTGTTCGGCGGCCTTGGCGAAGTGGCGCAGGCGGTAGACGGCCACGATGTATTCCATTTGTTGCAGTGTCATGGTCTCTGTGGTTTGTTGGTTTGCGTACTGCAAACTTACTCATTCTGCGCGACAATCGTGTAACATCGGGCGTTTTTCGTCGGCAAATCATCATTTTTGGGTATTTATTTGTCTCAAGCAAACCTTGTTTCGGGCCTCCGGCGGCATCTACCGACCTGGAATACAGCGTGTTGTCTGCCGCCGATAGATGCCGTCTATCGGCCGATAGGCATTGTCTGTTTGCTTTGCGTGGCCATTGTGGCTATCTTTGCAGTGTCAAAAAGACAAAGCGACAACAATAGATAAACGTAACAACATACAATTAAAAACAAGACGACATGGAATCAATAATCAACGCACAGATGCCTGAGTTCAAGGTACAGGCATTCCAGAATGGAGAGTTCAAGACAGTGAGCAGCGAAGACCTGAAGGGCAAGTGGGCCCTGTTCTTCTTCTACCCGGCCGACTTCACCTTCGTTTGCCCCACCGAACTGGTGGACCTGGCCGAGAAATACGACCGCCTGAAGGAGATGGGCGTCGAGGTGTTCTCGGTGAGCACAGACACCCACTTCGTGCACAAGGCATGGCACGACGCCTCGGACAGCATAAAGAAAATAAAGTATGCGATGCTTGCCGACCCCACCGGCGTGCTCAGCCGCGGCTTCGGCGTGATGAAGGAAGACGAGGGAGTGGCCTACCGCGGAACGTTCCTGGTTAACCCCGATGGCCTGGTAAAGGTTGCCGAGGTGCAGGACAACAGCATCGGCCGCAACGCCGACGAGCTGCTGCGCAAGGTTGAGGCCGCCCAGTTTGTGGCCACCCACAGCGGCGAGGTTTGCCCAGCCAAGTGGAAGGCCGGCAGCGAGACGCTCAAGCCGAGCATCGACCTCGTGGGCAAGTTGTGATTTAATCGCCGCCAGCGGCCCCGCCCTCTGCGGCCGGGGCCGCCCGTGGCGGCGGCTTGCGCGGCGTGGCAGCCATGCCCCGCAGCCCTTGCGGCAGTCCCGGCCCTGCCTTTCGTGGCCGGAGTGCAGTTTGTTTTTATACCCAGACTGGTTGTCGGAGCCCTGCAGGCTCCATCCTGTTGCCCGGCCCGTCGGCCTGTGCCATTGCTCTGTGCGCCCCGTGCGGCGCCGCGGCGGGGCTGCAGCCAAGGTGCCGGCAATAGGGTGGCGGCGGCTTGGCTGCATGGCGCGAGTGCCGTGGCAGGCTTCGGCCGCATATCAACAGGTCTGGGCTTTGTTTCAACCATCGCCCCTTTGCCCCTGGTGCACAGCGTGCACCTCCCCTCGCGGGATGCCGGGACAGGGGCTTAATTATATGACATTATGCTTGACAGAGATATATTGGAGCAGGTGAAAACCCTGCTCGCAGGGCTCAAGTCGCACTATGTGCTCCGTGCGGTTTTGTCGCCCGGGCATGAGAAGGCGGGCGAGCTGGAGGGCTTCCTCACAGACTTCTGCTCGTGCTCGCCCATGCTCGAGCTGCAGACCGAGGCCGCCGATGGCGGCAGGCTCGAGTTTGCCATAGTGAAAGACGGAGCCCCCACCGGCATCACCTTCCGCGGAATACCCGGCGGCCACGAGTTTACCTCGCTGCTGCTGGCGCTGCTCAACGCCGACGGGACAGGCAAGAACCTGCCCGACGGGGCTGTGGCGGCGCGCATACGGGCCCTGAAAGGCCCGGTGAGGCTGCGCACTTACATGTCGCTATCGTGCACCAACTGCCCCGACGTGGTGCAGGCCCTCAACGTTGTGACGCTGCTGGGCACCGACGTGGAGCACGAGATTGTTGACGGAGGGCTGTGGCAAGACGAGGTGGCGGCGCTCGGCATACAGGGCGTGCCGTCGGTCTTTGCCGACGGAGAGCTGCTGCATGTGGGCCGCGGAGACCTCGGGGTGCTGCTCGACGAGCTCGAGGCCAAGTACGGGTCGGAGGGCGCTGCCCAGGCCGAACCGGTTGAGCGGCGCTTCGACGTGGTGGTGGTCGGCGGAGGGCCGGCCGGTGCCTCGGCTGCCATATACTCGGCTCGCAAGGGCCTCAGCGTGGCCGTGGTGGCCGGCAGGATAGGCGGCCAGGTCAACGACACGGTGGGCATAGAGAACCTTATCTCGGTGCCGGCAACGACGGGAGCGTCGCTTGCCGCCGCGCTGCAGGAGCACATAGGGGCTTACCCCATCGAGGTGTTTGCCAACAGGAGCGTCGAGGGAGCCGACTTCAGCCAGCCGCTGAAGAGCGTCAAGGCCAAGGGCGGCGAGACGTTTGTGGCCCCTGCCGTGATCATTGCCACCGGGGCGTCGTGGCGCAGGCTCGGCGTCGAGGGCGAGTCGGAGTACATTGGGCGCGGCGTGGCGTTCTGCCCCCACTGCGACGGGCCTTTCTACAAGGGGCGCCACGTGGCCGTCATAGGCGGAGGCAACTCGGGCATAGAGGCCGCCATCGACCTTGCCGGCATCTGCAGCCGCGTCACAGTGCTTGAGTTTGCAGCCGAGCTGCGCGCCGACACCGTGCTGCAAGACAAGGCCCGCAGCCTTGGCAATGTTGAGATACTGACCTCGAGGCAGACGGTGCGAGTGGTTGGCGACGGCAAAAAGGTCACGGCCATCGACGTGCGCGACCTCAACACGGGCGAGGTGAGCACGCTGTCGCTCGACGGGGTGTTCGTACAGATAGGGCTTGTGCCGGCCTCCGGGCCTTTCGCCGGGCTTGTCGACATAAACCGCCGCGGCGAGATAGTGACCGACGGTGCCGGGCGCTCGTCGGTGCCGGGCGTGTATGCCGCAGGCGACGTGGCCGACGTGCCGTTCAAGCAGATAGTCATTGCCATGGGCGATGGCGCCACGGCGGCCCTGTCGGCGTTCGACGACCGCGTGCGCGGCGTGCTCGGCAGCTGACCGTCGCGGCCGTCGAGGGTTGCATGGAGTGACGCATGGCAGTGCGATATTGGCCGTTTCGGCCTGCTGTGCGGGCTGTCTTGCACTGTGAGGCCCCGTAGGCCGCAACCTGCCTGCTGCCAGCCTGCCGCAAGGCTGGGGCCAGGGCGCAGGGCGGCCACGGCGGCATGATGCTGTGGTTTTAGGGATGCCCGCTCCCGCCGAGGGCCCGGCCTGGGGCCGTTGGCGGGGCGGATGAAAAGCAAAGGGTGGTGCGCCGCATGGGCGCACCACCCTTTTTGCTTGCCACCGGCTGCCGTCAGCGGGCGCCCCTCAGCATGTTGTCTATCTTGGCGGCGGCGTCGCGCCCCGATGCCATGGCCCTGACCACGAGCGAGGCACCGCTCGCCGCGTCGCCGGCAAACACCACGTTGTCGGCCACCTTGGGCAGCTCGGGCTTAAGGAATCCCATGGCCAGCAGGGCCATGTCGGCCTTGATTACCTCGGGCTTGCCCGCCGGCACCATCAGCGGGCGGCCGCCTTCGGGGTTGGGCTTCCACTCAATCTCCTGCACCTTCACACCCGTCAGCCGGCCGTCCTTGCCAAGGAACTCCAGAGTGTTGACGTTCCAGCGCCGCGTGCAGCCCTCTTCGTGGCTCGAAGTGGTCTTCAGTGTGCGCGGGAAAGCGGGCCAGGGGTTCTGCGGGTCGTCGGGGCCTGCCGGCGGCATAGGCATGATTTCTATCTGTGTGACGCTGCGGCAGCCCTGACGGTGGGCCGTGCCTATGCAGTCGCTGCCGGTGTCGCCGCCGCCAATCACGAGCACATCCTTGCCCCGGGCGCTCACCGCCTGGTCTTTGTTGAACTCCATTCCGGCCAGCACTCGGTTTTGCTGGGCCAGCATGTCGAGCGCGAAATATACGCCGCGCAGTTCGCGCCCCGGCACCTTGAGGTCGCGGGCGGTAGGCGTGCCGGTGGCTATCACGTAGGCGTCGAAGCCGTCGGGCAGCTTGTTGACGTCTACCTCAACCCCGCACCTGAACTCAACGCCCTCGCCGCACATCACCTCCAGCCGCCTGTCTATTATGGCCTTGTTGAGCTTGAAGTTGGGAATGCCGTAGCGCAGCAGCCCGCCGGCGGCCTCGTTGCGGTCGAACACGGTGACAGAGTAGCCCGCCAGGTTGAGCCTGTTGGCCGCCACCAGCCCTGCCGGGCCTGCCCCCACCACGCATACCCGCCGTCCGTTGCGCTCGGGGTGCTCTGTTCGCACATAGTTTTCGTGGAAAGCCATCTCCGTGATGGCCGCCTCGTCCTCGCGGTTGGTGGTAGGCTCGTGTTCCACGAGGTTGAGCACACACGCCTTTTCGCACAGCGCGGGGCACACGCGGCCCGTAAACTCGGGGAAGTCGTTGGTCGAGTTGAGCAGTCGGTAGGCCAGTTCGTAGTCGCCCCTGCACAGCGCGTCGTTCCACTCGGGCGGCTTGTTGCCCAGCGGACAGGCCCAGTGGCAGAACGGCACGCCGCAGTCCATGCAGCGGCTTGCCTGCGTGCGTCGGTCGTTGGCGTTGAGAGTCTGCTCCACTTCGCCGAAGTCGTGTATTCGGTCGTGTATCGGTCGGTAACCGGCTTCCTGCCGGTGTATGGTTAGGAATGCTTTTGGGTTGCCCATGTTCTTGTTTGGTTATGAGCCCCTCGCTGCCACTCCACGCCGTGGGGGCGGCCCTGTTTGCGGCCGTTGCAGGTCGGGGCGTTGTTTGTTTTTTATGTTGATGGTTGTTGCGGGGCGCCCTTTCGCCACCCTGCAGTGCGTGGGTGGCGGCGGCGCCTCAGTAGTCTCGCTGCATGTCGGCAATCTTCTGTTGCAGCTTGCGCACCTGTTCTTCCTGCAGCACGCGCTTGTATTCAATCGGTATCACCTGTATGAAGTCGTCGGCATAGCGCCCCCAGTCGTCGAGCATCGTGCGCGCCAGCTTCGAGCCGGTGTACAGGTAGTGCTGCCTTATCAGTTCGTGCAGCTCCTTGCGGTGGGCGCTTTCCTCTACAAGGTTTATCTCAACCATGTCCATGTTGCAGTAGTAGTCGAAGTCGTGGCGGCGGTCCCACACATATGCCACGCCCCCGCTCATGCCTGCGGCGAAGTTCCTGCCGGTGTCGCCGAGCACCACCACGCGGCCTCCCGTCATGTATTCGCAGCAGTGGTCGCCCGCTCCCTCTACCACGGCGATGGCTCCCGAGTTGCGCACGGCGAAGCGCTCGCCCACCTTTCCGTTGACGTACAGCTCGCCGGAGGTGGCCCCGTAGAGCCCGGTGTTGCCGGCTATGATGTTGTCTTCGGCCGCGAAGCTGCTCCTGGTGGGCGGCAGTATGGCTATGCGCCCGCCGCTGAGGCCCTTGGCGAAGTAGTCGTTGGCCTCGCCCTCGAGCTTCACGTTGACGCCCTTGGCCAGGAAAGCCCCGAAGCTCTGGCCCGCCGAGCCCTTGAAGCGGATGTTTACCGTGCCGTCGGGCAGCCCCTGTTCGCCGTGCCTGGCAGCTATGGCACCGCTCAGCATGGCGCAGGCGGCACGGTCGGTGTTGCGTATGGCATAGTCGAGGTTTACCTCGTCCTGGTGGTCGATGGCCGCCGCGGCGGCGTGGATGATTCGCCTGTCGAGCACGTCGTCGAGGTCGTGGCGCTGCGATGCCGTGCAGTGCAGCGGGCCGTCGGCGCCGTCGCGTGCCAGCAGCCGGCTGAAGTCGAGCGTGGCCTCCTTCTCTGTCGCGGGCTTGCGTGCCGTTATCAGCTCAGTGTGGCCCACTATGTCGTCAAGCCGTGTGAAGCCCATCTCGGCCAGGTATTCGCGCACCTCTTCGGCCAGGAACATGAAGTAGTTGACCAAGTACTGGTATTTGCCCATGAAATGCTTGCGCAGCCGCGGGTCCTGGGTGGCCACTCCCATGGGGCAAGTGTTCAGGTTGCACTTGCGCATCATCACGCATCCCAGCACGATGAGGGCCGCCGTGCCGAATCCGAACTCCTCGGCGCCGAGCAGCGCCATGGCTATCACGTCGCGTCCGGTCTTGAGCTGTCCGTCGGCCTGCAGCCTGACGTAGCCCCTCAGCCCGTTTCTCACGAGCGTCTGCTGTGCCTCGGCCAGGCCAATCTCGGGCGGTATGCCGGCGAACCGCATGCTTGAGGCAGGGCTGGCACCCGTTCCGCCCTCGGCGCCGGAGATTACTATGAGGTCGGCCTTGGCCTTGGCCACGCCTGCGGCGATGGTTCCCACGCCGCTCTCGGCCACGAGTTTCACGCTGATGGCGGCCCTGGGATTGACGTTCTTGAGGTCGAAGATGAGCTGGGCCAGGTCTTCAATGGAGTATATGTCGTGGTGGGGCGGTGGCGAGATGAGCGATATGCCCGGTATAGAGTGGCGCGTCTTGGCAATGACCTCGTCGACCTTGAACCCCGGCAGTTGCCCGCCTTCGCCCGGCTTTGCCCCCTGTGCCACCTTTATCTGTATCTCCTCGGCGTTGACAAGGTAGGCGGCGTTGACCCCGAAGCGCCCCGAGGCCACCTGTTTCGTCTTCGACGACAGGCTGATGCCGTCGACCGACGCCGTGAACCGTGCGCTGTCTTCTCCGCCCTCGCCCGTGTTGCTGCGTGCCCCGAGCTTGTTCATTGCCAGGGCTATGGCCTCGTGGGCCTCTTTCGACAGCGCACCGAAGCTCATGGCGCCCGTCACGAAGTGCCTTACGATGCTTTCGGCGGGCTCGACGCGGTCGATGGGTATCGGGTTGCGGCGGAAGTCGAAGAAGTCGCGGATGAATATGGGCTCGTCTTTCTTGTCGGCCAGCCTTGTGAACTCCTTGAACTTGGCATAGCTGCCCGTGCGTGTGGCCTGTTGCAGCGTGGCTATCGTCTCGGGGTTCCAGGCGTGGCGGATGCCGTCGCGACGGTAGTGGAACTGCCCGTTGTTGGGCAGGAAGTCGGCCTTGGCCTGCTTGCCGAAGGCCATGTCGTGCATCTTCACCGCGTCGTCGGCGATGGTCTTCAGTCCGATGCCGCCTATTGTCGACGCCTCGGTGCCGAAGTATGCGCGCAGCAGGCTGTCGGACAGCCCTACGCTCTCGAATATCTTGGCGCCCCGGTAAGAGCGTATGGTGCTGATGCCCATCTTTGCCATTATCTTCATGAGGCCCTTCTTTACGGCCTTGACATAGTTTTTCTCGGCCGTCTCATAGTCTTCCTGTATCTTGTGGCGCCTCACGAGGTCGTCGAGTATTGCAAACACCATGTACGGGCATAGTGCCGACGCGCCGTAGCCCAGCAGCAGGGCGGCGTGCATGGTCTCCCGTATCTCGCCGCTCTCTATTATCAGAGCCGTCTGCACCCGCTTGCCCACGGATATCAGGTAGTGGTGCACGGCGCTCACGGCGAGCAGGCTCGGGATGGCGGCATGGTCGCGGTCGGCCCCGCGGTCGGTCAGAATGACGTAGTTGACACCCTCGTCGACGCTGCGCTCCGCTTGCTTGCACAGGCTGTCGAGGGCCTCGCGGAGCCCTTCCTCGCCCTTGTCGCACTCGAAGGTGATGGGCAGCTTGACTGTGTTGAAGCCCTTGTAGCGTATGTTGCACAGTATGTCGAGCTGCGTGTTGTTCAGTATGGGGTGCGGCAGTCGCACCATCTTGCAGTTGGTCTCGTCGGGTTGCAGAATGCCCGTGCCCACGCGGCCAATGTATTCGGTGAGCGACATTACCAGGTTTTCGCGCAGCGGGTCGATGGCGGGGTTGGTAACCTGGGCGAACTGCTGCCTGAAGTAGTTGAACAGCGTCTGCGGCCGCTCGGTGAGTACGGCCAACGGAGTGTCGTTGCCCATCGAGGCGGTGGGCTCGCTGCCGCTTACTGCCATCGGAATGATGGTCGAGCTGATGTCTTCCTCGCCGTAGCCGAACATCAGTTCGCGGCCCATCAGGTCGGGCAGGCTGTTGTCCACGCGGCGCCCGCTCCTGAGTTTCTCGAGCTGTATGCGGTTGGTGGCCAGCCACTGGCGGTAGGGATGCGCCGCGGCCAGGCGCTCCTTGATTTCGCCGTCGTAGTAGATGCGGCCCTCCTGCGTGTCGATGAGCAGGATCTTGCCCGGCTGCAGGCGCCCCTTCTCGGCAATCTCGGTGGGGTCGAAGTCCATCACGCCCACCTCGCTGGCCACCACCATCATGTCGTTCTTGGTGATGGTGTAGCGCGCCGGGCGCAGGCCGTTGCGGTCGAGCATGCCCCCGGCGAAGCGCCCGTCGCTGAAGAGCAGCGCCGCCGGGCCGTCCCACGGCTCCATCAGTATGGAGTGGTACTCGTAGAACGCCTTGAGGTCTTCCGAGATGGGGTTCTTGTCGTTGAAGCTCTCGGGCACCATCAGCGCCATGGCGTGGGGCAGCGAGAGCCCGCTCATGACGAAAAACTCGAGCACGTTGTCAAGGCTGGCCGAGTCGCTCATGCCCGGCTGCACTATGGGCGAGAGCTCTTGGATGTCGCCCAGCGCCTCGGAGCCGAGCACGCTCTCGCGGGCCTGCATCCACCCGCGGTTGCCCCTGATGGTGTTTATCTCGCCGTTGTGGGCCAGCAGGCGGAAGGGCTGCGCCAGGCTCCACGTCGGGAACGTGTTGGTAGAGAAGCGCGAGTGCACCAGCGCCAGCCCGCTCGTGAAGTAGCTGTTGGTTAGGTCGGGGAAGTAACGGCGCAGTTGCATGCTCGACAGCATGCCCTTGTATACAATGTTCTTGCTCGACAGCGAGCACACGTAGAAGTCGCTGTCGGCCACGCGGCGCTCTATGCGCTTGCGTATCTTGTAAAGCGTGCGCTCGAAGGTGGGCACGCGGTCGTCGGTGACGCCCGTTACGAACACCTGCCTTATGGCCGGCTCGGTCTGCAGGGCGGCCTCGCCAAGGCACTCGGGGCATGTGGGCACTGTGCGCAGGTGCATCAGCGAGAGCCCCTCGCGCTCAATCTCCTCGATCATCACCGACAGTATGGCTGCCTGTCGCTGCCCGTCCTTGGGCAGGAACACCAGCCCCGTGCCATACTTGCCCTTCTCGGGCACGGGTATGCCCTGCAGCAGTATGAACTCGTGGGGTATCTGCAGCATAATGCCAGCCCCGTCGCCAGTCTTGTTGTCTGCGCCCTCGGCACCGCGGTGGCGCATGTTCTCGAGCACCTTCAGGGCGTTGTCAACAAGCTCATGGCTTTTGTTGCCGTGTATGTTAACCACCATCCCCACGCCGCATGCGTCGTGCTCGTAGGCTGCATTATACAATCCTTTTTCCATATTTGGTTGCGTTTAGTTTGTTAAACCCTGATTTTGTTTTCGATTTGACTGCAAAATTACCTATTTTGGTGTCAATATGACATACAGACAGAGGCTTTTCAATCAACAAAATCGAACAAAATGTCAAATTGAAACGAAACAGAGTGAAACGCCTTACAAATAGTCTTTATATCGCGCTGAATTTGTTTTGATTGTAATCAACGCGCGCTTTGCGCAGAACTTTTGTTGCCGCCGGTTCGCTACGTAGGCAGCAGTGTCCGGCCAAACGGGCCGTACTGCATTTCAAAACGGGCCGTATGGCCGTTCAAAACGGCCCATTCGGCAACGCCAAACGGCCTGTTTTGCAATGTGCTGCCTGCCAGTGGGTTGCGCCGCTGGCACACCTGCGGCATGCCGGACATGCCAATGCGCATCCGGCAGAGGCGTAAATGCAAAAGAAAAAGGTGGGTGGTTGATGCGTATTGCTCAAAATCTCTTATGGAGAGATGGTATTTTCGGTGCAAAGATAAGGATAATCCAATAAACAAGCAAATATTTCGATGCCTTTTTTTCGCATAAAGGTCATTTTACTAAACATTTATTGAGCAAAACCATTTTCGGCCCGTTTGGCCGCCCGAGGCATGCTCCTAATATAAATATGTGGGGAATGATGGTGGCTCCAACATCAGGTGATGGCCCTGGAAACACACGGAAATGGGGTAAAAGTGTGCAGATTTCGTAAACAAATGGCAGGCCCGCCAACCGGCTGTGCGGCCCGCCCCGACACGGGCTCTGAGCCATGGCATCGGCCCGCCGAACCGCCGCGTGATTTTCTCTCCATAAGAGACGGACATTTTTCAGGCGTACGAACCATTGAGAATCGTTACAGTTTTTTAATTAATAATTTATCGTATGAGAAGAAAGTTTATTAGTGCACTGCTTTTTGGAGCCCTCGTTACGGCTTCGACAAGCACGTTTGTTTCTTGCAAGGACTACGATGACGACATCAACGGCCTGCAGGGACAAATTACGACTAATGCGTCTACTCTCGAGGAAATGGTCAACGAGAAGGTGAGCAACCTCACCACCGAGATCAACACCTTGAAAGACCAGGACGCTGCCCTCACGCAGGCTCTCGACCAGGCCAAGGCCGACCTGAACGCAGCCATAGAGGAGGCAAAGACCGCAGCCAGCGATGCTGAGGCTGCAGCCAAGGCTTATGCCGACGTGCAGGCTGAGGCTGCAAAGGTTGCCGCCATCGAGGCTGCAAAGCAGAGCATAGCCGATGCACAGGCACAACTGCAGGCCGGAATCGACGCTGCCACCCAGAAGCTCGAGGAAATCAGCGGCCAGGTGTCTACACACGAGACGCAGATTGCAGGCCTGCTCGATGCTGACAAGGAACTGCAGGACGCCATCACTGCCGCCAATGGCAAGATTGACGCTGCCCAGACAACGGCCAACGACGCCCTGGCTTCTGCACAGGAGGCCAACGACAAGCTGGCTCAGGTCGTAGAGAACCTCACGACCGTGAAGGGCGAACTTGACAGCCAGATCTCGCTGCTCGGCGACAAGGTTGACCAGGCCGTGGCCGACATTGCAGCCAACAAGGCCGAGGTGGATGCCGACATAGCCGAGGCCAACTCGCTCATTAAGTCTAACGCCGATGCCATAGCCGCCCTTCAGAACAAGGATACGGAGCTCGGAAAGCTCATCGAGGCCAACACCCAGGAGCTGACCACGCTGAAAGGTCAGCTGGAGTCGCTCCAGTCGACACTTGACGCCAACCTCGAGTCGGCCAAAGCATACACCGACGCACAGATAGAAGGACTGAAGTCGGCACTGGGCATACCCGTTGAGGAAATCAAGACCAACTTCGAAGACATCCAAGAACGCCTCGGCAAGGCCGAGGAGCAGCTCGCAGAGATTGTCGAGGCTCTAAAGAGCGACGACGGTTCAATAGGCAGCATCAGCTCAAGCATTGCCTCGCTGCGCGAAGACCTCACCGAACTGACCGGACAGGTGGCAACCAACCTGGAGACCACCAACCAGAAGATTGGCGAGCTCAAGGGCGATATCGAGGAAATCAACGGCAAGCTCTCCACCAACTCATCAAATATTTCCGACCTCCAGGAGCGCGTGTCTACACTCGAGAGCCAGATAGGCCAGTGGGCTGAAGGCATCGGCACGGTGGCAGAGAACGTCAAGCTCATGCAGGACAACATTACCGCCCACAGCGACGAGCTGGCACGTCTGGCCGGTTTGAGCAAGCAACTCAAGAGCCTTGTTTTCTGCCCGACTACTTATGTCGATGGTATTGAGTGCATCAAGTTCGCTACCTTGAAGTATCAGGATTGGGGTCTTAACCCGAGCGACTGGGAGGCTAACAGCGCCAAGAGCGGCAACAAGTACTATGTGATTGACGACGCAGAGCAGTATGAGGAATACTTTGCCAACCCGCGCAATGTGCTCAAGAGCGACATCAAGAGCCTGGAGTTTGTGTCTAACGAGGCAACCAACACGCGTGCAGTGAGCAACGAGGCTCCTATTGCAATAGCAAGTTGGGATCTTGGAAACAACGACAACGGTGCTTATGTGATGAAGCTTAACCTCAAGAAGACCACCGACGCATCGTTCGGAACAGACAAGGATAAGTTCACAATCGTTGCCCTCAAGGCTACACTCGACGACAAGTACCTCACAGAAGAGGAGAAGAAGAACGGCGAAAAGGCTGAGGTTTACTCTGATTGGGCACGTTTGTATGAGACATCTGAGACTCCGCGCATACACAATGCCTTGATGGTTGACGCCAACGGCAAGCCTATCTCTGGCAAGAGCGGCTCACACTTCTGGACATACTCGGAGGTTTACGCAAACAAGACAAAGAACGACGCTCTCCCGACAAGGTACAACGCCCTGCACATAGCACAGAATGTGTATTATGAGGACGAGGTTGACTTGGATGAACTCATGATGGTTTGCGACGGTACAAATACCGAGAGCGGTACTATCTACGACGAGGAGAAGTACGGACTCGACTATGAGTACCACATCATGGACTACACTCTGGAGAACGAAGGCAGCACAACAGACGCCACAAACCAGAAGCACTTCGCTAAGCTTAAGGACGGTCACATCCTCGTTTCAACAGCACGCGACGGACAGACTGAGAAGAACCGTGACGCCATTGGCCGCCAGCCGATGATTCAGGTTGTGCTCAAAGACGTGCGCGACCCGCAGAACGTTAAGGTAATCGATGTGCGCTACTTCAAGATTAAGTGGGTTGACAAGACCATTGCCGACAACTACGGCGAGCTCGAAGACTTCACTGCTGACTACGTGTGTGGCGCTGCTGTCAAGGATCTCGTTGTGAAAGAGGAGGTGATGAACGGCATCTACACGAAGTATAACATGTCGCGCGATGAGTTCCACAATAGCTACAAGCTTGGCTCTTCGCTCTATGCAACCGCTGATGACGCAATGAATGTACAGAACCCGAAGGCAAACCTCGGTACGATAGTTGACCTTTCTGATGCCGGTGGCCACGGTCAGACGCACAACCTGCAGTGGAACATCAACACGACTCAGAACGCCGCAACGCAGGCCGAGTATGAGCAGGGCTACAAGGACATCACTGCTTACGGCTACTATCAGAGCACTTCCAATGAGAACAGCCGCATTGTGTTTGAAGTTTCGTTGAGGCTTAACATCGCACAGATGGCTTACGCCGACGGTGTGAACAAAGACCAGACCATGTGGAAGGACGGTGCGCGCAACGTGAACCCGCAGCTTGAGAGCGACGCCAACTTCGGAAACTCCAAGTATTCGACGACAATGATCTTCGGAAGTTTCCTGAAAGGCTACATCAACAACGGTCAGACACCGTCTAGCATTGACCAGCTCGTCAACTTCAACGACGACGTCAACTTCGTATTCGATGAGGACAAGCTCTCAGAGGTGGCTCAGGCTACAGGCACGAACGAATATGACTGGGCCGTGAAGAACAACGGCAAGGAGCTGCATTACAAGGGTCAGCAGGCCGCATTCATCAGTGGCAACGACCGCATACAGCTCTGGGAGAGCAACATTACTCTCGGCAACGTGAACAGCGTTCCGTCAGAAGGCGCCAAGCTTCTTGTCGGCAAGTCGGTTCCTGTGAAGCTTGTTGATGAGTGGTGTGACCTCACCGACATCATCGACGCTTACAATGTGAACTTCCTCACGCCGCTGAAATTCACTGAGTCTTACAAGAGCGTGACGCTGAAAGACATCACAGCAGGTGGCTCTTCGTCTTCTGCTCTTGCCGGAACGATAGAGATTACCGAGGCGTTCACCACCAACAAGCGTGTGGTATACGACAACAAGAAAACAGGCTCGAAGACTAACGCCGCACTGGTCAAGTGGTATGCAGTAGAGACTCCGGCCTATGGTGTGGCCCAGGCCAAGACCAACATCCAGACAAACGGTCAGATTGGTGAGAGCTGCAACACTCTGCTCACTGACATCAAGAATGCCGACGGCTCTGCAAAGTACGTTGTTGAGATAGTCGGGACGGGTGCAAACACTCAGGTTAAGTTCTACAACATGTCAGGAAACGCCATCGGTCAGGAGTTCAAGATTGAGATACCTGTTACTGTAGTGACCAAGTGGCAGACCATGCACGCAACACTTGCCATCACTGTTCAGCCCGCCATCTAAGCCGGACGGCAGATAATGGCAAGGCAAGCATAAAAGTCTAAAAGGTTGGAAAGGCATCTCTTCTTTAACAAAGGAGAGCATGCCTTTCTTTCCTAAAAATGTAATCAGACAAGATGAAGAATTATATTGTTATAGCATTGTTCATAGTGGCCGGGGCGATTGGCCTCCGGTCGTGTTCAGGTTGCTCCTCCGGCGACAAAGGAAAAGAAACTGATACGATTCCCACGTTTGTTAAAGCAGATACCACCGAGGTGCTCAGGCTCACCCAAGAGTATCTGGAATACGTGAAGAACAAAGAGTACGACAAGGCTACGGCCATGCTTCATACGATAGTCAACGATAGTGTCATGCCTCTCTCCGAGAAAGTCGAGACGCGCATCCGCGCCCAGCAGCGAACCTTCCCGGTTATTGCCTATCGCGTAGTCGACATGGAGTTTGTCAACAGGAACCGCGTAACTGTGACATACGCTATCGAATTCTTCGAGAAAGACCCTAGTGACAGCATACAGAACACCATCCGCCTGACATTCGCTCCGCAGCGTATCAACGCCGTGTGGTTTCTTGAGCTAGTTGATAAGTCGGTAATGAAGTAAATCAATTAAACATTGCTGTTATGAAAAAGAGACATTTTTTGGCATTGGCCGCAATTGCTGCCGGGCTTCCTGCTGCTGCCCAGCAGGATGCAGCGGATGATGTAGAGTTCTGCCCGCACGCCTACATACAGGCGCATGGCGGGGCGCAGTACACTCTGGGCGAGGCGCCCTTTGGCGACCTCGTCTCGCCTACGGTCCAGCTGGGTGTGGGCTACCGCTTCCTGCCGTGGATGGGAGCCCGCCTTGCCGTGGGCGCATGGCAGAGCAAGGGCGGCTTCAACGGCTACACCGCCGACGGGCCGTCGCGCAACGTAACTTACTCTTACAACTACGTGGCGCCGGCCCTCGACGTGGTGTTCGACCTCACGTCGGCCATAGGCGGCTTCAACCCCTCGCGCCTTGTCAGCGTGACGGCGTTCGTGGGTGGCGGCGTCAACATCGGCTTCGGCAACGACGAGGCTGGCGACATTGCCCGCCGCGGTTACAGGCTGGCCTATCTCTGGGACGGCACCAAGGTGCTACCGGTGGGCCGTGCGGGCCTTGGCGTTGACTTCCGCCTGTCGGATGCCGTGTCGTTAGGCATAGAGGGCAACGCCAACATCACATCCGACGAGTACAACTCGAAGGATGCGGCTCAGCCCGACTGGTACTTCAACGTGATGGCCGGCATAAAGGTCAACCTCGGAAAGACCCACCGCAAGCGCGTCGCCGAGGCTCCAGTGCGCCAGCCCGAGCCTGTGGAGCAGCCCGCCCCGCCGGTGAGCGAGGCCGAGCCCGCCCCGGCGCCCAAGCCCGAAGCCCCGGCCACGATGCGCCGCGACGTGTTCTTCCTAATCAACTCGGCCCGCATATCCGACGCCGAGGGTGCAAAGCTCGCTGAGCTGGCTGCCTTCCTCAAGGCAAACCCGAAGCTCAAGGTGAAGGTGACGGGCTATGCCGACGCCGACACCGGCACCGACGCCATCAACGACCGGCTGTCGCGCCAGCGCGCCGAGGCCGTGGCCAAGGCCCTCACCGGGGTGCATGGCATCGAGGCATCGCGCATCGAGGTCAACAGCAAGGGCGCGCGCGTGCAGCCGTTTGCCGAAAACGACAAGAACCGCGTCACCATCTGTGTGGCCGAGTGAGCCGTGGTGGCATGTTTACAGGCACCGCAAGCTGGCTTGGCCCAAGCCTGCCCGCCGTTTGCCGTGTGCAGCCTGCCTTGCTTGAAGATAAAGCGGGCGGGAGCAGAGCGGGCTTGCCGGCCAGCCTGTCTTTGCCGGTTGTCTTGTCAAGATATATGGAAATCTAAGGCATAATGCAAATGACGATGCTTAATAATAACTTTTTCGACCAATTGTATGATATAGTATGTAATCATTTGTGATATTTTCTGACAGGGTAACAGTTAAACATATAGAGTACATTAAGAGGTGATGGGGCCTCCGCCGGCGGGCGGGCAAGGGCCCCATTTTTGGCGTTCAGCCCCACGGCCGCAGTGGCCTGGCTGCCGTCTCCCGGCAGGCGGGCGTTGCTGCCGAGGCCGTTTTGCATCGACAAACGGCCCGTTTTTCACGCCCAAACGGCCTCCGTCGCATTGCAAAACGGCCCGTTTGGCAATGCCCTGAGCCACAGCGTGTTGCGCCGTGTGCCCATGCCGGGGCGTCGCCGTGGTTTGCTTTAGCCCGCGTCAGCCGCCGCCAAGGGGCGTGCCTGAGCGCCCTGTGGCCGCAGCCGAGGCGCGCCCGGGCCTGTTCGGCGCAGCGCCCAAGACGTCTTTTTTACCGATTTTCTTTGCTGTTTACAATATTTTCAGTATTTTTGCATTATCCAAATCCTATGGCGCAGCCCGCCCGAACCGCTCGGGGATGGCGGGAGGGGCTCAACATAACCGTAACACTTATGCAGACAAACAGCCACTTATCCGTGTTGATACACGACCAGGCCAAGAAGTATGGCGACCGCGAAGCCTTGATATACAGGAAGTTCGGTAGCAAGAAATGGGTGTCGTGCTCGTGGGCGGAGTTCTCGCGCACGGTCGACATCGCGTCAAACGCTCTGATGGCCCTCGGCGTTGAGGCGCAGGAGAATGTGGGTGTGTTCGCTCAGAACTGTGTCGAATACATGTATTGCGACTTCGGCGCGTGGGGCGTAAGGGCCGTCACTATACCGTTCTATGCCACGAGCAGCGAGCAGCAGATACAGTTTATGATCAACGACGCGCGCGTCAGGGTGCTCTTCGTTGGCGAGCAAGAGCAGTACGACAAGGCCCACCGGGTGTTTGCGCTTTGCCCCACGATGGAGCGCATAGTCATCTTCGACCGCTCCGTGCGCATCAGCACCCACGACCCCAACGCCCTTTACTTCGACGACTTCCTCAAGCTCGGCCAGGGCCTTCCGCACCGGGCCGAGGTCGAAGGCCGGCGGGCCGAGGCATCATACGGCGACGTTGCCAACATCCTATATACCAGCGGGACCACCGGCGACAGCAAGGGCGTGGTGCTTACCCACGGGCAGTATCATGCCGCGCTTGAGGCCAACGGCCGCTGTGTGGCCGTGGGCGAAGACGACCGGGTGATGAACTTCCTGCCCTACGCCCATATCTTCGAGAAGGGATGGACGCTGCTGAGCCTGTCGCAGGGCGCAAGGCTCATAGTCAACACCTATCCGCAGGAGGTGCAGGAGTCCATGCGCGAGACCCACCCAACCAGCATGAGCTCCGTGCCGCGCTTCTGGGAGAAAGTGTATGCGGGCGTCCAGGAGCAGATAGACCGCGCCAACCCCGTAAAGCGCAAGCTGTTCAAAAACGCACTGGCCGTGGGCCGGAAGCACAACATCGAATACCTGAGCCGCGGGCTCAGGCCGCCGTTGCAGCTGCGCATTGAGTACGAGATGGTCAACCGCACCATATTCAGCCTCGTGCGCCATGAGCTCGGCCTCGAGCACCCCAACATCTTCCCCACGGCAGGGGCCACGGTGTCGGAGCATGTCGAGGAGTTCGTGCATTCCATCGGGCTCAACATGATTGTAGGCTACGGCCTCACCGAGAGCCTGGCCACCGTGTCGTGCGACCGCCTGGGCGAGCCTTACACCGTGGGGTCGGTGGGACGGCCCATCGACGGGCTCGAGGTGAAGATAAGCGACGAGGGCGAGATTCTGCTCAAGGGGCCCACCATAACGGGCGGATACTACAACCGCCCAGACCTGACGCGCGACGCCTTCACCCCCGACGGATATTTCCGCACGGGCGACTCGGGCTACATGAAAGACGGAGAGCTCTTTCTCAAGGAGCGCATAAAGGACCTCTTCAAGACCTCTAACGGCAAGTACATCGCCCCGCAGGCCATAGAGTCGAGGCTGCTCGTCGACAAGTTCATCGACCAGATCGCCATCATAGCCGACCAGCGCAAGTTTGTCTCGGCGCTCATCATACCCGAATACAGGCTCGTCGAGGAGTTTGCGCGCGCCAACGGCATTCCCTTTGAAAGCCGCGAAGACCTATGCGCCAACGCCAAGGTCAGGCAGATGATGATGGAGCGCATCAACACGCTGCAGCAGCAACTGGCCCACTACGAGCAGGTGAAGCGCATCACGCTGCTGCCCCACCACTTCAGCATGGAGCGTGGCGAGCTCACCAACACCCTGAAACTGAAGCGCCGGGTCATCAACGAGAACTACAAGGCCGAGATTGACAGAATGTACGAGGACGAGGGGAATTGAGAATTAAAAGTTAAAAGCTAAGAATTAAGAATTAAAAATGGGCTGCGTGGTGTCAGCAGGATGCGAAGGCAAAGGCAAAAGTCCGTGCGAGTTAAGGATTGAAAATTAAGAATTAAGAATTAAAAGGGGGCTGCGCGGTGTCAGCGGAAGGTGAAGTCAAAGGCAAATGTCTGTACTCCTGTACTCCAGCACTCCCTGAATCTGGGACAAATGTCCGTACTCCAGTACTCCCGAACTCCGTTAATCAGAGGCAAATGTCTGTACTCCTGCACTCCTGCACCACTGCAACTACAAGAACATTATATATATATGATTACCGCAGAACAACTGAAAGACGTCATGGAGCGCGCCGACGCGCTCAACCGATACCTTGACATTGACAAGAAGCAGATGGAGTATGAGGAGGAAGACCTGCGCACACAGGCCCCCGACTTCTGGGACGACCCGAAGCGGGCCGAGGAGCAAATGAAGAAGGTCAAGGCCCTAAAGAGCTGGATCGACGGCTACAAGGAGGTGCGCACGTGCGCCGATGAGTTGCAGCTCGCGTTCGACTTCCACAAGGACGACATGGTCACCGAGGAGGAGGTCGATGCCGACTACGACCGCGCCATAAAGGCCATAGAGGCCCTCGAGCTCAAGAACATGCTGCGCCAGAAGGAAGACCCCATGGACTGCGTGATGAAGATAAACAGCGGCGCCGGCGGCACCGAGAGCCAGGACTGGGCACAGATGCTCATGAGGATGTACATGAGGTGGGCCGAAGCCCATGGCTACAAGGTCACGATAAGCAACCTGCAGGATGGCGACGAGGCCGGAATAAAGAGTGTTACCATGGAGATTGAGGGCGGCGAGTATGCCTACGGCTACCTCAAAAGCGAGAACGGGGTGCACCGACTGGTGCGCGTGTCGCCGTTCAACGCGCAGGGCAAGCGCATGACGAGCTTCGCCAGCGTGTTCGTGACGCCGCTCGTCGACGACACCATTGAGGTGTATGTCGACCCGGCGCGCGTCAGCTGGGACCTCTTCCGGAGCGGAGGGGCCGGCGGACAGAACGTCAACAAGGTGGAGACGGGCGTGCGACTGCGCTATCAGTACGTCGACCCCGACACCGGCGAGGAAGAAGAGATACTCATAGAGAACACCGAGAGCCGCAAGCAATTGGAAAACCGGAACAACGCCATGCGCCTTTTGAAATCGCAACTCTACGACCGCGCCATGAAGAAACGCCTCGAGGCACAGGCCAAGATAGAGGCAGGCAAGAAGAAGATTGAATGGGGAAGCCAGATAAGGAGCTACGTGTTTGATGACCGGAGGGTGAAAGACCATCGCACAAACTACCAGACCACCGATGTCGACGGGGTGATGGACGGCAAGATCGACGGCTTCATCAAGGCCTATCTCATGGAGTTCCCCGTCAACGAAGAGGCCTGACCGGCACTGAAGACAATGATACCGACAACTAAAAACAACTGATTATGAGCGACAAAGGAAAGGCTCGCCGTGCGGCTTACGAAGCACAGCAGGAGAAAAAAGCAAAGAGAGTGGTCAACTGGATATTCGCCGCGCTGGTGCTGCTGGCGATATTGTACATCATCTACACGTTCGGCATAGTGAGCTGATGGGCGCTGTCGGCAATGTGGAGATAGAGCGCAAGTTCCTCGTCGCGGGCGACGGCTACAAGCGCCTGGCCTGCGGCAGCAGCCGCATACGGCAGGGATACATCTGCAGCGAGCCCGGTCGCACGGTAAGGGTGCGCCTGCGCGGCGGCCGTGGTTACCTCACCATAAAGGGCCCTTCGGCCGATGGCGGCCTGAGCCGCTATGAGTTTGAGAGGGAAATCACGGCCGACGAGGCCAACGCCCTCTTCGACCTCTGCGAGCCGGGCGCCATCGACAAGACGCGCTGGATTGTAGAGTGGGGCGGCCATACGTTTGAGGTCGACGAGTTCCACGGCTGCAACGACGGGCTGACCGTGGCCGAGGTGGAGCTGGCCTCGCCCACAGAGCAGGTCGACCTGCCGCCGTTCGCAGGCCGCGAGGTCACCGGCGACCGCCGGTTTTACAATTCCAGCCTCACCAAACGGCCTTTCACCGACTGGAGCGACGCCGAGCGAGCAGAAGTGCTGCGCCCAGCGCAAGGCTGACGCCTATGGCGTTTGCCACCAGGTCGGCCAGGTCGCCGCTGCGCCGGCCCCCGGTGCAGTATGCCTGAAGCAGTTCGATGGCCCCGCTCATGGCCACGGGGGCAACCCAGCCTGCCGCCGCCACGCGTGGGGTAATGGTCTTGTGCTTGTTGCGCAGCAGGTATTCGGCCCAGAGAATGAGGCACGTTCCGCCGTACATGGCCACGTGAACCCACTTGTCAATGAACCTCACGTTGTCGAGTTCCGTGTGTGGCGGCGTGAAGAAAGACAGGTACCAGATGGCTGCCACGCATGCCGTCGTGAGCGGGTATTTTCTTATCAATCGATATGTCTGTTGCATATTTGCTTTCGTTTACGGTGCAAATTTACTGATTTTTTTATAATTTTGCACTATGAATAATGACAAAACAACTTTATGGCACAGTTAGAAAGAGCTAAATTCGGAAGCAAGCTGGGCGTCATCCTCGCCACGGCGGGCTCGGCGGTGGGGCTTGGCAACGTGTGGCGTTTCCCCTACCTGGCCGGCGAGAACGGCGGTGCGGCTTTCATGTTGGTATATATTGGTTGCGTGCTTTTGCTGGGCATGCCGTGCATGGTGTCCGAGTTCATAGTCGGGCGGCGCGCCCAGGCAAACGCGGCGCGTGCCTTCCGCATGCTCGGCGGGCGCACGCCGCTGGCCCTTGTAGGCTACATGGGCGTGATAACCGGCACGCTCATCACCGGCTACTACGCCGTGGTGTCGGGCTGGTGCCTCGAGTACATCTACGCATCGGCGGCAGGTCACTTTGCCGGGGCGGGCCCTGCTGAGGTGAGCCGCTACTTTGCCGACTTCGAGACCGACCCCGTGAGGCCCATTGTGTGGATGGTGCTGGTGTTCCTGGCCACCCATTGGGTGATAGTCCACGGCGTGCGCGACGGCATAGAACGGGCCTCGAAGCTGATGATGCCGGCCCTTTTCATACTGCTTCTCATTGTGGTGGTGGCCTCATGCCTGCTGCCCGGTGCGGTGAGGGGCATTGAGTTTCTGTTCAAGCCCGACTTCAGCAAGGTGACCGGAGGCGTGTTCCTGAGCGCCCTCGGCCAGGCTTTCTATTCGCTAAGCATAGGCATGGGCTGCATGTGCACATACGCCTCTTACTTCGGGCGGCAGACGCGCCTTGGCTCTTCGGCCATGCAGATAGGCGTGATAGTGATACTTGTGGCTGTGCTCTCGGGCCTGATGATATTCCCTGCGGCCTTCTCCGTGGGCATAAAGCCCGACAGCGGCCCGTCGCTCATATTCATAACGCTGCCCAATGTGTTCCGCGAGGCTTTCGGCTTTGCCCCTGTCCTGGGCTACGTGGTGGCCGTGTTGTTCTACGTGCTGCTCACCCTGGCCGCGCTGACGTCGCTCATCTCGCTCCATGAGGTGAGCACGGCGTTCCTCCACGAGGAGCTCCACATCACCCGCCGCCGTGCCGCCACCATAGTCACGGCCACGGGCATAGTGCTCGGCGGGCTCTGTTCGCTGTCGCTCGGAGGCCGTGAGTGGCTGACGCTGTTTGGCCGCCCGCTGTTCGAGCTGTGCGACTTTGTCACCGGCCAGATGCTCATGCCCTTCGGCGGCATACTCATCTGCCTGCTTGTGGGCTGGTATCTGCCCCACAAGCTCGTGCGCGACGAGTTTACCAACTGGGGCACGCTGCCCGGCCGCTACCTGCGTCTCTTTGTCTTCTGCGTGAAGTATGTGTGCCCTATATGCATAGTGCTGATATTCCTCAACCAGCTGGGGCTGCTCTGACGCAGCGACGGCCAAACCGAAGCATGAGCCATGAAGCACCGCCCTGACCTGTTTTACCAGCGCACCGACCGCCGTGCGGCCTTGGCCCTGGTTGGCTTGGCAGCCGTTTGCACCGCGCTCGTGGTGTGGCTGGGCGGCAGCGGCGGTGGCGGCGCCCCGGCCGTTGTCACCGACACGGTGTATGCCAGTGTGCCCGGTGGCGGCCCCGGTGGCCACGCCGACATGTATGTGGGGCCCGTCGAGGAGCGCCGCACGGAGCTGTTTGCCTTCGACCCCAACACTGCCGACAGTACCGCCCTGCTGCGCCTGGGGCTGCGGCCGTGGCAGGTGCGCGCCATATACAGGTACAGGGCCAGGGGCGGGGTGTACCGCCGTCCCGACGACTTTGCGCGGCTCTACGGGCTCACCGCGGGCGAGTTCAGGCGCTTGCGCCCGTACATTACCATATCGCCCGACTTCATGCCTGCCGCCACGCTCGTGGCCGACAGTGCCTTGGGGCGCGACACGCTGCGCTACCCGGTCAAGCTGAAGGCCGGCGAGAGCATAGTGCTCAACACCGCCGACACGGCCGAGCTGCGCCGCGTGCCGGGCATCGGGGCCTATTTCGCGCGAGCCATTGTGCGCTACGGCGAGCGGCTGGGCGGATATGTCAGCACCGCACAGCTCGACGAGATTGACGGTTTTCCCGAAGAGGCAAAGCCATATTTTACCATCAGCGACCCGCATCAGCGGCGTATGAACCTCAACACGCTGCCGATGAGTTCACTGCGGCGCCATCCTTACATCAGTTTCTACCAGGCCAAGGCCATCGTAGACTACCGCCGCCAGCACGGACGGCTGCAGAGTCTCGACGACCTGAGGCTGTGCCGCGACTTCACTCCCGAGGCCATCAGGCGGCTCGAACCTTACGTTGAATTTTGAGAATGAATGCCATATCACCTTTTGCGCGCCCGTTTTACGTCATGCTCAAGCCTGCCGGGCCGCGTTGCAACCTGCATTGCCGCTACTGTTACTACACCGAGAAGCAGTCGCTGTATGCCGGTGGCGGTGGCGAGGCCATCGACGACGCTATGCTCGAGAGCTTCACTCGGCAGTACATCGAGGCCCAGACGTCGCCCGACGTGCTCTTCACGTGGCACGGCGGCGAGCCCCTGCTGCGCCCGCTGTCGTTTTACCGCAGGGCGCTGGCGCTGCAGCGGCGCTATGCCGGCGGCTGCCACATAGACAACTGCCTGCAGACCAACGGCACGCTGCTCACCGACGAGTGGTGCCGTTTCTTCAGCGATGAGGGCTTCCTTGTGGGCATCAGCATCGACGGGCCGCGCGAGATGCACGACGCTTTGCGCGGGCCCACGTTCGACAGGGTGATGCGCGGCATCGAGTTGCTCGACCGTCACGGTGTGGAATGGAACGCCATGGCCACTGTCAACAGCGCCAACGTGGGCCACCCGCAGGAGTTCTACCGCTTCTTCCGCTCCATAGGCTGCCGTTACCTGCAGTTTACGCCGGTGGTAGAGCGCACCCGCGACGACGCGTCGCCGCTCTCGGTGCCCGGCTGGGAAGAGGGCGGCAGGCTCACGCCCGAGTCGGTGGACGCCGCCCGGTGGGGCGACTTTGCCTGCGGGGTGTTCGACGAGTGGGTCAGGGCCGACGTGGGCAGCGTGTTCGTACAGCTCTTCGACGCCACCCTGGCCAACTGGGCCGGAGTGGCTCCGGGCGTATGCTCGCTGGCCGGGGTGTGCGGACAGTCGCCGGCCATGGAGGCCGACGGCACGCTGTACTGTTGCGACCACTTTGTGTTTCCGCAATACAGCCTTGGCAACATGCGCCACAAAAGCATAACGGAGATGGCCTACGGGCAGCGGCTGCGCGACTTCGGGCTGCGCAAGCACACGGCGCTCACGCGCCAGTGCCGCGAGTGCAGGTGGCTGTTTGCCTGCAACGGCGAGTGCCCCCGCAACCGTTTTGTGCGCGACCGCTACGGCAACAGCGGCCACAACTATCTGTGCGAGGGCTATGCAAGGTATTTTTCGCACGTTGCCCCTTACATGGATTTCATGAAGGCCGAGCTTGATGCGGGCCGCGCCCCGGCCAACGTGATGGGCGCGCGCATAGGGGCTGAGGCCGGCTTCGCCCCGCCGGTGTAGTGATATTTCGCCACTCGCCGAGCAAAACCGCATCCGTAGACAACCGCCTGGCGCACAGGTAGTTGGCAATACGCCCCGTTTCGCATTGCGAAACGGGGCGTATTGCGTTCCGATATGTGCCGTATTGCAACCCGATATGGCCCTTATGGCCCGGCCGTCAGGCCGTGGCCGCGGGGTGGGGCGGGCTTTGTCGGGTTTTTTCATGGCCGCCGCCGGGCGTGGCCTTGGCTGTGGCCGTGGTGGCGCGGCGTCAGCGTTCCACCACTATCGTCACCGGGCCGAGCAGGCCCGAGGGCAGCAACGGGTCGTCTTTCTCGAAAAACTTAAACGAGACTACAGTCTTGCGGCCCTGCTGCGGGCGCGGCAGCCCCTTGGCAAGCCACTCGGGCACGCTCTTCATCTGCCGCCCGATGACGGGGGTGCCCGGTGCGTATGAGTAGCGTATGGGTTCGCTCCACTCCATGTCGTTGGGCAGTTGCTCGTCGCCAATCATCCGGTTGGGCCACAGGTTGGTCACCTCTATCTCCACCTCATTGTCACCGCCGTCAATGAAGTCGGTGATGTCGCAGCGGTAGGGCTTCTTCCACAGGTGGGCACACTCGCGCCCGTTGACCGAAACGCGTGCCGTGTGCTTCACGTCGCCCAGGCAGAGCACGTAGCGCGCCCTGCGGTCTTTGCGCCCTATGTCGATGGTCTTGGTGTATGTGGCCGAGCCCGAGAAATAGCGTACGCCAGCGTCGGGGTGCTCGTTCCACGGCATCAGGCTGTCCAGCCTGACCTCGGCCGGTGCGCCCCATCCCTCGGCAAAGCGCAGCGTCCAGCCTCCGCCTACGGCCAGGGTGTCGGCCTCATGCCGTCTGTGCGTGTTGTGTGCGGCAGGCAGGGCCGTGGCCGTTCGGCGCAAGACGATGAACAGGGCCTCGTGCTCGTCGAAGTCTATCTTCACCGTAGTGCCACTGCCGTTGTCGCTCCACGCCATGGCTGTGTGTCTGGTGCCGGTGTCCGGGTGCCATATCTCGGGCGTGCGTCCTGCCGACGCAATGCTGATGGTGGCCGAAAAGGCCGAGTCGAGCGTGTTGGCTATGAAGTAAATGTCGGTAGCCCCGTCGCGGCGGTGAGTCCACTGCAGGCTGCCGGCATCGGCCCGCAGCGACGGGTGCCTGCTCCTGTAGTCGTCGGCGTGGCGGCCGCGTTGCAGCAGCGCCTGGCAGCGGGCAAGATAGTCGAAGAGCAGTCGGGCCGCCCCGCTGCGCCACCACGTCTGCCCCGGTGTGCACCATGCCCCCCACTTGCCGAAAGTCATGCCCGGCACGGCGCCGGGCCACGGGTTTTGGGCGCCGGCGTGAATCATCAGGGCGTTCACCCCGAGGCAAAACGCCCTGTCGGCCATGCGCTTCATGTCTTCGGGGCTTTCACGCCAGGCGGCCGGGGCCCACGCCGTAAACCCCTCGGCATACACCCGCCGCAGCCCGTTGGCGTGGGCTACGGCAGTGTGGCGCGGCACGCTGGGCCACCCCCAGTTCTCGGGCTTGAGCCAAAACTCGGTGCAGAAGCAGTCGTCGGGCAGTTGGCGGGTGATGGCTTCGGTGCTTATGGGACTGAAAGGCTTGGCCCTGCCCGTGCCGTAGGGCTGGTAGAGCAGCCTGATGCCGCCGCTTTGGTGGGCCAGCTCGGCCATGTAGCCATAGTAGTTTTCGGCAAAGAGGGTCATCACCACCTTTTGGAAGTCGGTGTAGAAGCGCTTCGACTGCCCGGCGTCGCCCACGTTATGGCCTGCCATTACCGGCAGCCATGGCAACAGGTCGTAGCCCGTTCGGGCCTTGAACTCGCCTGGCATCAGTGGCGTCCAGTCTTGTCCGCCGGCCTCGTAGCTGTCTATCTCCAGCCGGCAGAAGGTTTGCCCGGCGTCGTCGCCGGCAATGTCGAGCAGCATTTCGGGGTAGCTCTCCCAATAGCGGCGCACGGCTTCGCGGCTCATCTTGTCGCATTCAAGCCCGAGGCCGCCGTAGGGGGCAGTGGCTTCGTTGGTCTTTCCGTTGGTGGTGTGGCCGAAGCGCATCAGCCGCCATGTACCCTTGGCCAGCTCCGGCCTGGCCTGCGACGTGGCCGCGTCGAACGTGGCGCTGATGTCAATCACGTCGGCAGGGCCGGCAATGGTGTCGGCGGGCATGGCCAGCACGGCAATGTCGCGGTAGAAATCATATCTCGGGTCGGTGGCAGGCCGGCGCAGCTCGATTGGCCCGGCGTGGCGGCCGATGGTCACCACGGTGTCGGTCCATACCAGTTTCTGCATGGAATACTCAGGCGTCACCGTGGGATAGGCGCTCGACGACCACCCCGGGCAGTTGTGGGTGCCAAACGTCAGGCCGAGCCTGCGGCACTCGCTGATGGCGTGGCGCATCAGCCTGCGCCAGTTGTCGGTGCCGATGGCGTTGGCCGTGTCGCGCGCGGCCACCTGCATGGGCCCCCCTACCATGAACTGCTGCACGCCACCTATGCCCGCGCTGCGGTAGGCTTCAAGGTCGGCAGTGATGCCCTCGGCCGTCACAATGCCGTCCATCCACTGCCATATCATCAGCGGGCGGGCTTCTTGCGGCGGGCAGTCGAAGGCCGAGTCGGGCGGCGTCAGAAAGGTCTTTATCCTGCCCATGGCCTCGGCCTGCTGCGTTTTGTCAAAGCCGTGGCCCGCGCCGAACACCACGTGCAGGCTGGCGTCGGCATAGGCCTTGGCAGCCCGGCGCGAGTATTCCAGCGGCACCACGTTGTCTTTGTCGCCATGAACTATCAGCACCGGGCCGCCATATCCGGCCATGGCGGCGCCAACGTCGATGGCCCTTGCCTCTTTGAAGAAGCGGCGGCCCAGCGGCACACCCCACACGCGGGTGGTGTCGGGTATGTCGGCCTCGCTCTTGTAAGCCTCGTTCCAGTTGTCGGGTATGCACAGTGCGGGATAAACCAGCACGAGGCGGCTCAACTGCGACCGCAGCCCGGCGGCCGCCATGACGGCAGCCAGTCCGCCCTGGCTCTCGCCGATAATCACGATGCCGGTAGTGTCGACATCGGGCAGCGTGCGCATGTGGGCCACGATGGCACTGAGGTCGGCTGCCTCGTCGGCCACCGACATGTTCATCGTGTTGGCGTCGCTGCGGCTTCGGGCCGACCCACAGGGGAAGTCGAAGGCGTAGCACTTGTAGCCCATGGCGCAGAGCGTGGCGAAATACGCCCGTCCCGAACTGTGGCTGCCGTTGAAGCCGTGGGCTATGATGGCCACGGGGCGGCGCCCGGCGTGGCCCACGGGTGTGGCCGTGATGCCGTAGATGCGGCGGTTGCCGTTGTTCACCCATGTCTCTTTCTCTGTGAATGTGGTGGCGGCCCGTGCCGTGGCCATGCCTGCGAGGGCGGCCAGCGATGCCAGCAGCATCGCGGTCCGTGCGGCGAGCTGTGGCAATGATGCTTTGCGTGTGATGAAAGTCAGTAGCGGTAACGATTGCATAAGAATAGGGTTTTAGTGGTGCAAAGATACATATTTTTTTCCGAATGTCGGGCCTTGATGCCGGTCAATTATGCTAACGGCCTGTTCCGCCTGCACTTTTGTGAGCCAATGGCCCGTCCGGGCCACGGCTTGGTTAATGTTGCATGCCGTCGGCCCCGTCGCTGACATTGCCTTATCAGCGGCGGGCCTCTCCGTGGCAAGGCAGTGGCGTCACGGTCGGCGCTTACTGCCGGATGCCTTGATGAGCGTGCCCATACGCCTTGCGGCATGGCAGGCAACGGCCACGCTCGCCGCCAGTCCGGCCCAATAGTGCCACAGTCCGGCGTGGGTGCCGGGCCCGTCGATGCCAAGCAGGGCCAGTCCCGACAGGGCGGTGGCGGCAAACATTGCCGTGACAACGGCCGTGGGCAGGGTTCGCCTGTTGGCCCCATGGGCCATTATCCGCCTGTACCATCGCCGGTGAAACCATATGTGGGCTGCCACGGCTGCAGTGAAGGCCGCCGAGGCAACCACATGGCAGACTGCCATGTCGTGCCAGCAGTCGTGGTTGCCGGTGTGTGCGGCGGCGTGTAGAGCCATCCCCGTGGCAGTGATAAGCACAAAGGTGGGCACCAAGGCCCAGTCTGTTGCCAGTGATTTTTTCATCGTCATGTGGTTTATTTGGTGAAAACATAATGCAAGCGAGGGCAATGGGAGCTTGCTCACTGATTGCCGAGTGCAGCTTTTCTTATGCAAAGATAATGCAAGCGAGGGCAATGCAAGCTTGCTTGAACATTGCCGAGTGCAGCTTATCTTATGCAAAGGTCGCAATAACGACCGTCACAGACGATAACAATTGTAAAGAAACGGGCCTCAGATTCTGTTTCTTATCCTCGATAGCGACACGGGCGTTATGCCAAGGTACGACGCAATGTAGTGCTTCGGCACGCGCCTCACGATGTCGGGGCGCGTGGCCAGCAGTTCCTCGTAGCGTTGTTGAGGTGTGTTCTTTATGCGCGATAGAAACAGCTGCTGGTAAGCGTGAAACCGCTCTATCAGCTTCTCTTCGTAGGCGGCGCGCAGTCCGGGCGTGCGCTCAATGAGGGCGTAGAAGTCGTCTTTCCTTATGGCATACGCTTCGGTCGGCTCAATGCTTTCAAGGTAGAACAGGCTGGGGCGTTGCTGGTGCATGCTTTCGAAAGAGGCCACGAAGTCGCCTTCAAAGAAAAACTGGAATATGATGTCGCGCCCGTCTTTGTAGAAGAACAGGCGCAGGCACCCCTTCCTGATGAGATACAGCGTGTGGGCCACGCGGCCTTCGCGCAGCAGGATGGTTTTCGCGGGTATGGTGCGGGCCTCGGCCACTTGGCGCAGCTCGTCCATGTAGGGCAGTCGGGGCGTATCGCCGGCGGTCGCCATCTCTTCATGGCGGATGCTGTTGGCAGGCTTTTTATACATAAGTAGCTGTTCAAAATTAACCGATACAATAGACCTTGCAGGTGTCCTCTATGTCTTTGCCACCATCTTGTGTGCTCTTTCGGGCCGCATACCAAAGTCTCATCGGTCGCGTAGCCCGCTACGCTCCCTCTTCGGACTTTGGCATGCATCTCCGAAATAGCGCACAATTTGATGGCAACTGATTTTGAACACCTACTTAATTTGCAGGTTTCAGACTATAAGGCAGCATACTTCAGGCGGCTGTTGTGGCATATTCCCGTTGCTCTTCACGCCTGCTGCCTTACGGTGGCGAGGGTGTCAGACACAGCGATGCCCGCCATGCTGCCGGGCGTTGCTGACAATGGAGTTGGCGTAACCCACTCTGGCCGCAGCCACCTGTCACGGCCTTCAGTCGGTTATTTCAAAGCGGGCAACTATTGAATACCTGTTCTTTATGGTGCGGAAGAAGTCGAACGAGGCCGCGTTCGACGACAACACGTTGCTTTGCGCAAACGGCATGGCGCCCGGGTAGTCTTCTTCCACTATGCGTATCACGCCGCCAAGTTTCTTGCCCATGGCCTCAACCAGGTAGGCGGCCTTGCGCTGCGCGGCCTTCAGGGCCTCTGTCTTTCCCTTGCGGTGGTAGGCAGCCATGTCGTTGTTTTCCAGCTCGCCTATGCGCATCGATTGTATGCCCTTGGTGTCTATGCGCTTCACGATGTCGTTTATCTGGTTGAAGTCGGTCAGGGTGACGTCAAACTTCTTTGACACCAGGAAGTCGAGCCCCTGCTGCCGCCAGTAGTCGCCTATCTCTTGCGTCCTTATGGCATTGGGGCCGACCCCGGCTTCGGCCAGTGCCTTGCGCAGCCCCTGCTATATTGTGGACAGGGCAACCTTGGTGCTGTATTCTTCGGGCTTCGACTTGCCGTCGAACTCCTCTTCGAAGTATTCGCGAATTTCTATCAGATAGTGAATCTTGTCGGGCACAACCTCTATTTCCGACGTGCCTGTCACCTCGATGTATCGCCCGTTGTCCTGGGCCCGCAGCGATAGGGTGGCAAGCATCAACAGGGCCAATGCCAATAGTTTCGGTTTCATATTGATGTCTGTTTGTTGTCGTTGTCAAAAGCCTTCCACCAAGCGGCAGGCGTCAGAATAGTCGAGCATGTTTGCCAGCGAGTCTTGCTCGCCGGGCGTTAGCCTGCTGAAGCGCAGCGTGTCGATGAGCCAGCCGTTGGCAGAAAACAATGCGTCAAGCGAGTCTTTTTTTTCTTTCAGCATGCTCTTGTACAAGCGGCTCATGTCGTAGCCGTCGGGCCCAGATATCAAGAACTGGCCGCTTTCGAGCCCCATGTAGATGCGAGGGGCGGCTACGACGGTGTCGTTGAACACAAATCCCATGCGCCTGCCCGAGAGCGCGCTGGTAGAGTCGGCTCATGCCTGCAGCCTGTTGCCGCCGACGCGGCCTGCTATCACGCTTCTGCCTAAGTGGTCGCGGTAAAGCCGCAGGCCAACAAACTCTTTCACGGTGGCCACCGGCCTGAGTGCAATGCTGTCTTTCCGGCCGTCGTATATACCGTACCAGCCGTTCTCCCTGTGTGCCGACGGCGGCGATGTGCATGCCACTGCTGTAAGCAGCGACAGCAGCAGCGTGGCGCATCTGTGGATGGCTTTGTTGTTCATAAGCGCTCTGTCGTTTTGTTGCTTCAGCCACCGTGGGGGCGTAATCGGCTGTGCGGCCTTTGCTTGGCGCCCCCGGTGGCCCGGTGCAAAAATACAAAAAGAATGGCGAACGCCATAATATTATTGCCACAAGATTGGTATTTATGCCGAATAGGGCGTTGGCAGCCCGGCCTATTCCGTTGTTCCCGGGTGCCAGTGTGGGCCGGAAGCGCGGGCACTGACGCCTGCCGGGCTGTTGCCTGTGCCTGGGGTGGGGTGGTGTGCCTGCGGCGAAACAATGCCGACCGGATTGCGTTGACCCCGGGCGCTGCTTGCCCTTGAGGCCCGCCGGCCCCATTGTTATCGGTCGATAAGACGCAATTATGGTCTGCCAATGCCGTTATCTCACATATTTTGATTAACTTTGTCACGATGTAATGCCATGCACGAGGCAATGGCAATGTAACTCTTATTTGGTATGAAATCGCTTAAGGAAATATACAGAATAGGCAAAGGGCCGTCGAGCAGCCACACAATGGGGCCGCAGAAGGCCGCTCAGATATTTGCATCACGCAACAACGGCGTGTCGTTGTTTGTAGTAACGCTATATGGCAGCCTCGCCGCAACAGGAAGGGGGCACATGACCGACGTGGCCATACGCGATGTGCTGGAGCCGTTGGCCCCTGTCGACATACTGTGGGAACCGTCGGTGTTCCTGCCATACCACCCTAACGGCATGAAGTTTGAGGCCCGCGACGCCGAGGGGCACACGCTCGATGAGTGGACTGTTTACAGCATTGGGGGCGGGGCTCTGTCGGAGGGCACCGCGCAGGGCGGCATATTCGACACCCCAGAGGTGTATGGCATGAACACCATGACCGAGATAATGGAGTGGTGCAACAGCACAGGGCGCAGCTACTGGGAGTATGTTGACATGTGCGAAGACAGTTCCATCTGGGACTACCTGCAGCAGGTTTGGGAGACTATGCAGGCCGCCGTGGAGCGAGGCATCAACAATGAAGGCCGGCTGCCGGGCCCGCTCAACCTCATGCGCAAGGCCCCCATATACTATGTGAAGGCCTCCGGCTACAAGCAGTCGCTGCAGACCCGAGGGCTGGTTTATTCGTACGCGTTGGCCGTCAGCGAGGAGAACGCCTCGGGAGGCACCATAGTCACGGCACCGACATGCGGGGCCTGCGGGGTGTTGCCTGCCGTGCTGTACCATGTCTACAAGGGTCACGCCTTCTCAGACCGCCGCATACTGCACGCAATAGCCACGGCCGGGCTTATAGGCAACATCGTCAAGCACAACGCTTCGATATCTGGTGCCGACGTGGGATGCCAAGGTGAGGTGGGGGTTGCCTGTGCCATGGCTTCGGCTGCGGCCTGCCAGCTGTTCGGGGGCAGCCCTTCGCAAATTGAATATGCCGCCGAGATGGGGCTTGAGCACCACCTTGGCATGACGTGCGACCCTGTTTGCGGGCTTGTGCAGATACCGTGCATAGAGCGCAATGCGTTTGCTGCCACCCGCGCCCTTGACGCAAACCTGTATGCTTCGTTTTCCGATGGCACGCACAGGGTTTCGTTTGACAAGGTAATCAACGTGATGAAGCAAACCGGCCACGACATACCCTCGCTTTACAAAGAGACCAGCGAGGGCGGCCTGGCCAAGGATTTCGACACCGACTCGCGGCTGGGCGGTGGCATGCCGGTGTGAGCGGCGGTCGGGCCGGCGGCCCGTGACTGTTGTGGCGGCGTCTTGTGGCGGCTTCGCCCTCGTGCCTGTCGGCTGTACGGCATTGCCGCAAGACCCTCCTATTGTGGCCCATCCAGAAAAACAAAGGCTCCCGGTTTAAGCGTGAACCGGGAGCCTTTTGTTGTTAGCCATGGAGCTGTCTGCCCGTGTGGCCTTAGCTTTGACCCTCTGAACCATGAGGCCCGACCGTGGCAAAGCCCATTATTCACCATGGCCCGATGCACGTAAACCGTTATTTCAGAATCCAGAAATCCCAGTCAAACAGGTCTTTCACCTTGTCGCCCTTGAAGCGGAAATACAGGTCATGCACCCCCTTGGCGCCCTTAACCTTGCAAGACACTCGGGTGAAACCGGGCCTTGTGCCGGCCTCACCTACGTTTAACGTGCCGGCCAGCGGCCCTTCGGCACTGTCGAGACGTATTTCCACCTTTGCCGTTTGGTCTTTGCCCATCACAGTGGCTGTGAGTTTCCTTGCCCCCTTTGGCCCGAAGTCAACGCCACGCAGGCACAGCGTCTCACCGTCGTCAATGTCGGTGACAACAATTCCGCCCGTTACGCAGGGCTTGGTCTTCAGTCCGTATCCCCAGGCCATGGTCTCGGCCTCCACACGGCGGTAAGGATTAAATGTTCCCACCTGCTCAAGCCTTGTGTCAAGCCAGTAAGGCACCTCCTCGATGGTGCCGTCGGCGTTGTAGTGCATCTTGGCCACAGCCACCGAGCGGCGCTCTTTGTGCTCCATGGTCTCCAGATGCAGCAGCTCGTAGTTAAGCCCGAAGACATACGACGAACCCTTGTAGTCGATAATGCCCGGATGGTTTCCCCTCGACTTGTCGGTGGGCCGCATTATGTAGCCTCGTGTCTGCCACGGCCCGGTGGGGCTGTCGCTCATGGCGTAGCCGATGCCCTCGGGGCAGCATGTAGAGGCGAAGGCCATGTAGTATTTCCCTTGCCGCTTGTACACCCACGGCCCTTCCTGGTAGTGTTCGGGCCTCTTGTCGAGCTTGACAATGTTTCCAGAGTAAGAAATCATGTCTTTGTTCAGTTTCACGTAGTAGACGTTGGGGTTTCCCCAGTACATGTAAGCCTGCCCGTCGTCGTCAATCATCACCGTGGGGTCTATGTCGTCCCAGTGCTCACGCTGCCATACGAGAGGCTTGCCCAGCGGGTCTTTGAATGGTCCGTATGGCGAATCGGCCACGAGAACGCCAATGCCGTTTCCGTGGATGGGGCAGTACATGTAGTATTTGCCGTTTCTGTACACCACCTGTTCGGCCCACGCCCCATTGTCGTGCTTAGCCCAGGCGAAGTCGTTGAGCGATGCCACGGCCCCGTGGTCTGTCCAGTTCACCATGTCGGTCGACGTGTACAGCAGCCAGTCTTTCATCTTGAAGCCCTCGGCGTCGTCCTCGTCGTGGGTGGTGTAAAGGTAGATGGTGTCGTTGGCTACCAGTGGGGCGGGGTCGGCCGTATACTTTGTCTGTATGATAGGGCTTTGGCCCAATGCCGTGGCGGCCGACAGTGCCGCCACGGAAAGCGAAAATATGTGTCTCATTTTTCTGTATGGATAGGGTTGGGTGTTTATTGGGCAGAGAAATTGCGGCTTACGAAAGGCAGGCAGAGGTAAAGGGCGGTGTGCCAATACTCCCAGTCGTGCACGCCGTCCCTAACCCTGAACTGGCAGGGGATGGCGGCATGGCGCATGGCCCGGGTGAAGTCGATGTTGCGGTCGAGCAGAAAATCGTCGTCGCCGCAGTCGACAAACCACTGCACGGAGCGAAGCCTTTCTCTGGACTGGCTGTCGGCCTCTGCCACGAACCGCACGCAGCTATGGTCGATGACCGACCTCGTGAGCTTGGCCAGCTTTCCGTCGGGCTTTTCTGCATCGGTCTCCCGGCCATCGGGTATGTCCATCAAGGCGCTCATGGCATATACGGCGCAGAACATGTCGGGGTGCCTGAGTCCATATGCCGTGGCGCCGCCGCCACCCATTGACAGACCGGCAATGGCGCGGTTGGCCTTGCTTCCGCCTGTGCGGAATTGCTTTTCGATGAATGGCACGAGCTCGGTGAAGAAGAACGTCTCGTACTTCCAGCCATCCATGTCGAAGTATCCGTTCTGGTAGACGTTAGGGTCGCCGCCACCGGCGTCGGGTGTAACGATGACCATCGGCCTGGCCTCGCCGCTGGCCACGAGCCTGTCGACCACATCCTTCAGCCGCCCCTGCGACACCCAGTCGTCGTTTTTGCCCCACATCCCGTGAAGGAGGTAGAGCACGGGGTAGCGCCTTGTGTCTCCGGAGTCGAAGCCTTTGGGCAGCAATACGGTATACGCACGCTTCACGCCGAGCACTTTGCTCAGTATGGTGTCGGTCACGATACGGCTTTCATTTACTCCTTGCGCGCTTGCCGCGAGCGACATCAAGGCAGCGATAATAAGCATTCTTGTTCTTTTCATATTGGTATATGTCTGTTGATGTTGCGTGTTGTTGCATGTAATGCCGTCATTGGCGGGCCTCTGCCTTGCGTCTAACAACGTAAGAACGGCCTGCCGCGGTGTCAATGTCATACTCGTAGACTTTTGTCAGCGAAGGCATGCGCGGTGTTGCCATGGCTGAGACCTCAGGCGTGGCGATGGCAGCCGGGGCGAGGAAAGGGTTGGGGCAGGGCTCATTGGCGGGCCTCAGGCCCTTGCCTTTCAGTGGCACGTATGAGCGCAGGCGCAGCGTTCCACCCCTGGCCGATGTTATTGTTGCCGATGCCAGCTTGCCTCCGTACCACTCCATGCTCACCTCGAAACCGCCCCGGGCCTTTAGCCCCCTGACGCTGCCCTTGTTCCATGCCCGAGGCAGGGCCGGCAACAGTTGCACCGCTCCGTCGTGGCTCTGCACAAGCATCTCGGCCACCCCTGCTGTGAATCCGAAGTTGCCGTCGATTTGGAATGGCGGATGAGCGTCGAAAAGGTTGGGATATGTGCGTCCGTCGGGATGGTCGGCAGCCTCTTTGTCGGATGGCAGCAGCCGGAGCATGTTGCTTATTATGCGGTAGGCATGCTCCCCGTCGAGCATGCGCGCCCAGAAGTTTATCTTCCAGCCAATGCTCCATCCCGTGGCTTGGTCGCCGCGTTGCCCGAGTGTCGTCTTTGCCGCCTCGAACAGCAGGGGGTTGAGCCGTGGCGAAATCTGGTTGCTGGGGTAGAGCCCGTAGAGATGGGAAATATGCCGGTGCTTGTCGTCCGGGTCGTCAATGTCGTCCAACCACTCTTGCAACTGGTTGTTCCGTCCGATGCGCATTGGCGGCAACTTGCCCATGGCCAGCCTGAGCGAGTCTTTCAGCGACTGCCGTTCGCCCACTATGCCAGCCGCAAGCAGGGTGTTGCCAAGTGTGTCGAATACAATCTGGTTGTCCATTGTACACCCGGCAGTCACGGGGCCGTGCTCAGGCGATATAGACGGTGCCACCACAAGATGCCGGCCGTCGGGATGCTCTGTGAGGAAGTCGAGGAAAAACAGTGCCGTGCCCCTCAGCACGGGGTAATATTTGCGCAGGAAACCAGTGTCGGCCGTGAACAGATAGTGCTGCCACAGGTGCTGTGCCAGCCAGGCCCCACCGCTTGGCCACATGCCTGCCGCGGCGAAGTCGACCAAGCCCGCTATGCGCCACAGGTCGGTGTTGTGATGGGCCGTCCACCCGCGGCAGCCATACATGGTGCGGGCGGTCTGCGCCCCGGTGACAGACAAGTCTTTGAGCATGTCGAACAAAGGCTCGTGGCACTCGCTGAGGTTGGTCACCTCTGCGGGCCAGTAGTTCATCTCGGTGTTTATGTTTATAGTGTACTTGCTGTCCCAAGGCGCTGCCACGCTGTTGTTCCATATACCCTGCAGCGTGGCGGGTTGGCCGCCAGGCAGCGACGATGATATGAGCAGGTAACGCCCGTATTGGAAGAGCAGCGCGGCCAAGTCTTCGTCATTCCCATCGGCGTAGTTGGAAAGCCGCTTCGGTGTCTCGGCGAGCGAGGCTGCAGAGCCTGGCAGGTCGAGGCTCACCCTGTCGAACATCGACCTGTATCGCTCCACGTGCCGCCTAACGGCCTCGTCATATCCCGTTCGCATGGCCTTGTCGAGGTATAGGGCTGCCTTGGCACGCTCGTCGGCGCTCGTGTCTCGATAGCTCACATAGTTGGTGGCGGCCGAAATGTATATCGTGGCCGTAGTGGCGTGGCTCACGCTCAGCGTCTCGCCGCAGCCATCGGTCTGACCGTCGGTCTTTACGCCTATAAGGCAGGCAGCCCTCAGGCATCCCTTCACGCTCTCCTGGTCGCGCCCGTGGCATGTTATGTGCAACTTTTCGCCTTCGGCCCGCACCTCATGGCGCAGCGGGGCGTCGTATCCGATGGTGAAGTTCAGCGCCTTGTCCTTTCCGGCCCAGATGTTCATTATTATCACATTGTCGGCCAACGAAGCAAAGGCTGTGCGAGTGTAGCTCACTCCTGCCACCTCGTAGGTGGTGGTTGACACGGCCCTGCCTATGTCGAGGTCCCTTCGGTAGCGTGAGGCGTTGCCGTGGCCGGGAAATGTCATGAAGCCGCTGCCCATGGTGAGGTAGCTCATGCCGTTCTTCCCTGTCTGGAAGTTGGCGTCAACAAGTCTTTGGGCCTCGTTGTTCTTGCCGGAGAACACAAGTTTCCTTATAGCCGGCAGCACGTAGAGTGCGTTGGGGTTGTCGTTGTTGTAAGGCGAGCCGGCCCAGAAAGTCTCTTCGTTTAGTTGCAGTTCCTCCTTCTCGGTGCCGCCGAATACCATGGCGCCGAGGCGGGAGTTGCCTATGGGCAGGGCCTCAGTCCATGCCCGGGCAGGCTGCGAGTACCATAGCCTGAGCTCGCCAGCCCATGTGCAGGCGCATAAGGTCATGGCGATGAATGCCAGTAAGTTTTTTTTCATGTTTAGCGTCTTTATTTGTATTGCCTGTCAGGGTGTCCTCTTTGGCGGCGGGCGAGTGGCTGGTAGTGGTTCCCGCAACGGCCCGCAGGCAGCTTATGACATGCAAATATAACCTAAATACTTGAGAAACCGCAGCTTTGCCAATAAACTTCTGCCTACCGCCTGTCGGTGCACCGGTGTGGGCATATGGCGCGGTGGCGCGGTGGCGGGCTGCCATCTTTTGGCAAAAGCCAGCCTCCCGCCTGCCTCACTGGCAGGCGGGAGGGCGGCTGCATATCAGGCAAACGCCACCTGTGGTGTAGCGATGCCCTGTAGAAATTACATTTTTATCCGTACAGACACGATGCCCTTGCCCGACATGCGCACCAGAGCCTTGCCACCTTTCACTTGCGCGTGGGCATCGGCCATGTCGACAGTATCGTTGGTCTCAACAGCCTCGGCCGTGGCTTCGGCCGATGGAAGTTGTATGCTCAGGCACCTGAAACCATCGCCCATATTGATGGCCACGAGTGTCATTTCAGTGCGCGAGGCGTTGGCGTAGGCCGTGACCAGAAGGTCGGGGGCCGCCGCAGAGGCCTCAATGCGGTCCATACCCTTGGCATATTTGGCGTAGTGAGCCATGATGTAGCCGTTTTTGGTGGGCTCGCCCTCTGGCGTGGTGTTGCGCTCCGGGTCGTTGTCGCCAATCATGCCGTAGAACCGTTTCAGGTACCAATATACATAAGCCGAGCAGTTGCCTTCCATACAATGGTGCATCTCCAGAGCCAGATGGTTGAGGCTGTATGTCCACTTCTGGAACTCGAGGTAGTTGTCGGCGTTGTCCTTGTCCTGCCCGTCGTTGAAAAGGTGCTCCGTCATCCACCACGTCTTTCCAACGGACTTGAGGTGATTGTCGTACAGTCCGCACACATATTTGCGCCGTTGGGCAGTGTAGGGCTGCGTGGTGTCTAAGAATCCCTGGTATAAATGGCCGGCCAAGATGTCGGTCTGTGCTATGGCTTCGGCGTCGGTCAGCACGGCATCGGTATAGTCGGGGTTGTATCCGCACGACTCCGGGCCCATCAGTCTTGTGCCTGTGGCCCTTATCTTCTGGCCGAAGCGCTTTGTGAAGTCGACAATCTCGGCAGGCGACCAATATGTGAAGTCCATGTCGGGCTCGTTTTGCACCGAAATGGCGTATATGCCGACCCCGTTTTGCCTCATGAAGTCGACGTAGCGTACCAGGTGGTCAGCATAGTCGGCATACTTGTCGGCTCGCAGGTGCTTGAGCGACTTGCCGTTGACGGTCACCTTGTCGGCCCGCTCGTCGCCGCAGTCCCACGGGCATGCGAAAATGATGGCCCTTTGGTTCTTGAAAATCTTGCGCAGAAGGGCTATGTTGCGCTCGTCTTTGGTCTTGTACTCGCTGTCGTTGCGGTCTTCGCCGCCCATGGGCTCGTCGCCGTCGCCACGCATGCCGATGGTTATCAGGTCTTCGGTGTCTTTGGCGCGCTCAACACCGAGGCGGAAGAAGTCGTCGATTACCTTCTGGTTGGTCTCATAGTTCCACGCCCCGTACTGCTTGCGGTGGCGTGCCCATTCCTGGTGGTTGCGCGCCATGGGCTCGTGGTGCGACGTGCCCATGATGATGCCCATCTCGTTGGCAGTCTTGCTGTTGAGCGGGTCGTCGGCATAGAAGCTCCATCCCCACATCGCCGGCCACATGAAGTTGGCCTTGAGACGCAGCAGCAGCTCGAACACGCGGGCGTAGAAGTCGTGGCCGCCATAGTCGGTGCCGTAGGTGTTCTTCACCCACGAGGTGAGGCAGGGGGCCTCATCGTTGAGGAATATGCCGCGGTAACGCACGGCCGGCTCACCGTCGGTGTAGGTGCCACCTTTTATATAAATGCGCTCGTGGTGCTCTACAGGCACGTCGGCCCACCAATACCACGGCGAGACGCCAATCTGCCTCGACAGCTCGTATATGCCGTAGATGGTGCCGCGGCGGTCGGAGCCGGCAATGACCACCTGGTTGCCGGTGGTGGTTATGATGTATTTCTCGCACTTGCCCTTCAGGTCTTTGGCGTTTATCACACCGAGGCTGGCCAGGCGGTCGATGCCTGCAGAGTGGCCTATGGTGCCGACAACGATCTTGGCGTCGGCATGCCGGCCCACCGTGGCCTCGGCGCCGCACACCTTGCCGATGTCGGTGGCCAGGTTGCGGGCGGCTATCGACACGCCCTTGAGGTCGGCAGGGTCAAGGTCGATGGTTACGCGGCCGTCGTTAAGCAGCAGGCCGCCGCCCGTGAAACTAACGAACCGGGGGGCGCCGGCCATGGCCGACACCACGAATAGCAGGGCCGACACGGCCATTTGCCTGATGAAAGATTGTCTTTTTCTCATTTCTAATTTTAGGTATGTTATTCGTTTCTCCGCGAAATTAGCAATACTTAAGGACAGTGAGGCCATGAAACGGCTTTTATTTTGCGGCATGAAACAAATAGCAAACAATACGGAACACGCTTGCAAGCCTCATGCGGAATTAGTGATTAACTTCGCAATGTAAACCAAACAAAAAAAACAAGAATGAGACATTACGTATCTGTCATGCTGTTGCTTCTTGCCATGATGGCGCATGCCGCCGACGGCAAGTGGGCAGGAACGTGGGCCACAGCCATAGAGCCGGTGGGGAAAAACCGACCTGCCGGACAATCTGGACTTGGCCAACAGCTCCATAAGGCAAGTGATTAAGGTGTCGACGGGGGGCCGGGAGATAAGGTTGAGGCTGTCGAACGAGTTCAGTGAGAAACCAATAGAGATTAGCTCGGTATGGGTGGCCGACGCGCGCGACTCGTCGGACGTGGACAGGAAGACGGCCCGCAGCCTGTATTTCGGCGGGAAGAAGGCCGTAATCATAGAACCGGGCAAGACCGTGACGAGCGACGCCCTGGCCTACGGCCTCAAGCCGTTGCAGTTGCTGGCCATAACCATCAGCTATGGGGCGGTGCCGGCCAAGGCCACGGGGCACAGGGGCTCGCGTACCACGTCGTATGTCGTTAAGGGTGAGGGCAGGCCCCGGCGCTCTTTCAACGGGGCATTGCGCTTGGAGCGGTGGCTCAACATCGCAGCAGTGGAGGTGAGGGCCGACGGCAAGAAAAGCATTGCCATACTGGGCAACTCGATAACCGACGGGCGAGGCAGCGACATCGACAGGCAGAACAGGTGGCCCGACAGGATGGCCGAGGCACTGGCCGGCAACGCGCTGACCTCCGGGATCGGGGTGCTTAACCTTGGCATTGGCGGCAACTGTGTGGTGGCCGGGGGGCTCGGCCCAACGGCACTGAACCGCTTTGACACCGACATACTGGGGCAAAACGGGCTTGAGGCGGTCGTCGTATTTGAGGGCATCAACGACATAGGCGGAGCACAAGGTAACTGTGAACGCAGGGCCGGAGAGCTGATAGAGGCCTACAAACTGTTTGTGGACAAGGCGCACAAACGCGGAATAAAGGTGTATGGGGCTACAATAACGCCGTTTGGCAACAGTTTCTACGACGCGGGCTTCTTCAGGGAGGCCGCCAGGCAGACCGTCAACAGGTGGATAAGGACTGGCGGGGCCTTTGACGGGGTTATCGACTTCGACATGCTGATGCGCGACAGCGAATGCCCCGCAAAGCTCAGGAGGCAGTGGCAAAGCGACTGGCTGCACCCTAACGCCGAAGGGTATGAGGCCATGGGCCGGATGGCGGCGCAGTTTATCATTGACGAACAAACAAAGGCCGAGCCATGAGCGTTGCTGTTTCATTGAATGAAGCTAAGGGCTTCTGTCGCCTGGGCTGGCTTACGAGGATAGGGTTTGGCGCAGGAGACCTGGCACAGAACCTGGTGTACCAGACCATTTCCATATATTTGCTGATATACTACACCAATGTCTACGGCCTTGACCCGTCGGCAGCGGCGTTCATGTTTCTCGTAGTGAGGGTGGTCGACCTCGTGTGGGACCCTTTAGTGGGAACATTTGTCGACAAGCACTCGCCGCGCTTCGGCAAGTACCGCTCATACCTTCTCTTTGCCGGAGTGCCGCTGTCGGGCTTCGCCATCATGTGCTTCTGGAACGGATACAGCGGTTCGCTGCTGTATGCCTATGTCACTTACGTGGGGCTGTCGATGCTATACACTCTGATAAACGTGCCTTACGGTGCCCTGAATGCCTCGCTCACTCGTGACACCAACGAGATAACCATACTCACATCGGTGAGGATGTTGCTGGCAAACACCGGCGGACTGGCTGTGGCCTATGGCATCCCGGTGCTCTTGGCCAAGCTGTCGCCCGACGGGAAGATGAACACCGCTGCCTCGTCGGACGCATGGCTGACGACAATGACTATTTACGCTGTGGCAGGTTTGGCGCTTATGCTCTTCTGTTTCAGCCAGACGCGGGAGCGTGTGGTGATGGGCGACGACGAGACTGCCGACGTGAGGCTCAGTGACCTCTGGACGGAGTTCTTCCGCAACAGGCCGCTGCGCATACTGGCCTTCTTCTTCGTGACGGCGTTTGCCATGATGGCCGTGGGCAACTCGGCAGGCTCTTACTACATGATATATAACATACATGCCGATGCCGGGCAGGTGGCCAACTTCATGGCTCTGGGGTCTGTGCCTGCATTCATATTCATGCCAATGGTTCCGGCCATCAAGCGGAAGGTTGGCAAGCGGGCCATGTTCAGCATCTTCCTTTCCGTTGCCATTGTGGGCATGGTGCTGCTGTATGTCATCTCGGTAGTACCGGCGCTGCGGGCCAATATATGGATGGTTTATGCCGCTCAGTTCGTGAAGTCAACTGGCGTGATTGTGGCCACGGGCTACATGTGGGCGTTGGTTCCAGAGGTCATCTCGTATGGCGAATATGTAAACGGCAAGCGGATATCTGGCATAGTGAACGCTCTGACGGGCATATTCTACAAAGCCGGAATGGCCCTGGGTGGTGTGATACCAGGCATGGTGCTGGCCTTTGTGGGCTTCGACAAGGGTAGCGAGAGCGTACAGTCGCCGCTGGCTGAACAGGGCATCCTGTGGCTTGTGGCTGTCATACCGGCGGCTTTGCTCGTTGTCGCCCTGATGATAATATCGCGTTACGAACTCACCGACGAGCGTATCGACGAGATTAACCGTGTGATTGAGCGTAGGTGCAATGTTTGATTTGTGTTGCCATCATGTTGGTGTGGGGCTTGCAGCGGTGTTGCGGCATGTGTGTCGCGTGGCCATGGCCGCCATTGCCAGGCAATGCCTTTGGCAAGGAGGAAGGGGCTGTCCGCACGGAGACAAGGTTAAAATAGCTTGACGGCAATGGGCTACTTAGGTTAAGGCGTGCGCCGTCTGGTGGTGCCTGTTGCCTAGTTAGGGTGGTTGGATATGTAGGTTTGTGGCCGCTGCAGGTTTAATGACACCGACAGGCAGCCCAGGGCTGGCGAGCAGACTGCTCTTGCCACGTTGCAGAAGTGGTATGATTGTGGCGTTGACGATGCCGCCCGCCATGTAGGCCAGGGCACGGGCATTGTCGACTGTTGGCTTTTATTGCGGTCCGTTGGACCGTGGTGGGCACAATGGAATCTGTTGGCAGGCGGCTTGCTGTGGTGATGCGTCCGGCAGTTGGCGATTCCAATGGCGAGTTACTGCATAGCTTCTTGCGGGTTCGCATCCACATCTCATACTGTTCGGACAGCACTGTCATTCCCCTTGTTCGCATCCATTTCACAAATGTTGTCTACCTTTCGCAAGTCGCATTGTGCCTTACATAAAATAGATAATCCCGAAAACCCTCTTTCTACAGGCTTTTCGGGATTACGATGTGGTACCACCAGGAATCGAACTATCCTTTTAAATGGCTGAATATCTTTGATTTAAGAATCAGCAAGTAGTGTAATCTCCCGCTATTGCTCCACCGGATTGTTGCAGCGTTCTGCGTCAGATTGCGTGGAGGTTTCCTGCTGCAAAGATAAGCTTTTATTTTCAAAGTCATACAAGCCTTCGTAGGTATTTTCTCCCTTGATTCGTTCAAGCTCGTCTTGGAAGCACTCCCATGCCATCAAATCCTCGTGCCAACTTTCAAATTCTTCCAAATCGTCCATAATCCTTTTTTATTCTATAATTTGCCAATATCCCTGCTTCCTGCCTCCGATACGTTTCAGCAAGCCAAGTTCTTGAAGACGGGAAAGATTGTGAATAACACCTCCCATTGTCGTATCTGGAATCTTCTCACATAATTCTTTTCGTGTGGCATTGGGGTGTTCATTCAGATAGACCAATATGGCTTGTTGTTGCTCCGTTAGCTTTTGTATGGTCTTTTGTATGGTCTTTTGTATGGTCTTTTGGGTAGTGTTTTGTCCGTTTGGGGTAATCGCTCTCTCCGGGTATTCAAACTTGAATGTTGTCCAAATACCCGAAGCGTCATAACGGAATTCCGGTGTGGAGAATCCATCATTTTTGCAAGCTGTAATGATACGTTCGATGCCGCGTCCCCATGCCTCAATCTCACCAGCACGGAAGAATGTGTTGGCAATATCAGGATTGTAAGGCATACTCCGATGTGAGGACAATAAGGTGTCCACAGTCCATCCTTCGGGCAATACTCCACCGTTGATTATCTCCAGCTTGTTTTCATACACTTGGATTTGGATGGGAGAAGGTTCAGCATAGTCTTTGTTAATGCAAGCATTCAATAACGCTTCACGCAGAGCCTCACGGGGCATGGGCAATGTTTCTATCCGCTGAATACCTTCGTAGGTGATGATGGCTTTCATGTATTTGGTACACAACAAGTCCATCAGTTTTACAATTTGTTGGAACAGATTGCCATGCACTTCGTCCTGATACACCAAATCCATGCCTTCACGGAAGAAGCCAACCTTTACAAACGCTCCGGTCACATACTTTTCCGGATCGGGATGGAACAGCAAGGCGGCAGCACGTTTCAGGTAACTGCCCTCATAAAGCCGGAGCTTCTCCAACAATCCGTGATTGTCGTCCATCAAGTCCGCTTCCTCCATGCGTCCGCTCCGCTTGGCATACTTGCGGAATAAGTCAAACGTAGCGTTGTCCAAGTCCTCCGCTTTCAGATAAGGAACGGGTACACCGTCCCACGTCTTGCCCTGCTTACGAAGCATAAAGCGGTCGAGTGCCGCTCCTTTCAGTTCCAGATTGGTTGCACCGCTTCGTTGGTAATACTTGCCACGGAAACTGATGGGATAAGGATAAGCCTCCGTTACAATCTCCAGATATTGCTTACCGTCTTTCTCTTTCAGATTGACATCTACCAAGATGCCCATCATGTCGCGCACCTTGTTCGGAATGTCTTCCATCAGTTTCTTGGCTTCCTGCACACCGCACACCTCACCATTATCCTTTACACCCACATAAAGGACACCGCCTTGTGCATTGGCAAAGCCACAAATCCATTTCTGGTATTCATCGCGCCAAGATTCTTTGAACTCTATGTTTTGGGATTCGATAGGCATATTAGTAATAGATATTACACAGCGTTTTTAATCGGTCAATTTCAGAGCGCAAACTTGTAAAGTTACTATTTGTATAAAGTAAGGAAGATATTTGCGACAATCTCATTTGTATAGAATATGAGAGGCTAAAGTTTATTCTTTGTGATTGCAAAAAAGAGTTTATAGAACTAATGGCAATGTTAGCCATTGAAAACATATTATTAACTCTCAAATCTTGTTCAGCTAATGATAAAGCAAACTCAATCGCAAAGCTAAGGTGTAAGTCTCTATTATTCTTCAAATTTGAAAGCTCCATTTCTATACTTTGCCTTTTTATGCTATTAGAAGAATATGAATAAGGATTGTAAGAATTGTATCTATCATTAATATCTAATAATTGTAGTTCCAACTCTTTTTGAGATATTTGACGCTGAATATTTCTTACTTGCATCAGCTCATTTGATGAATTAAGATATAATTGATTATTATTCATACTTTAGTCCTCCTTTTTCGAATCCATACCGTTTAATTTATCAAGAATATCATTTACTCGAGTCACTAAGTCGTCAAATTCTTGTTGCTTTTGCACCAAGTTCTCATCACACTTCGCAATAAAGACGTTAATTTGTACCTTAAAATCATCAAATACTTTTTGATAGTTAGACATCAAACCACTTTGAACAGAAGTCATATTTTCTGCAGCATTTTTAAATTGTATTTCTGTTTTCTTCTGAATATCATTCATTACTGCAACAGATTCACTAAGTTGTCCCTGCATATTGTTTACTATATCCTCTTTTTCTTTTTTAAGCTGATCAAGATTTTGTCTACCTTCTTTCTTTAGATCTTTTATATCTTTCACACCCTCGTTTCCTTGTTGAATTAGTTCATCCATTTTGTAAATGGAATAAAAACTAAATACAAGAAATAGGATAGTTAAGACCGCTCCCCACATGGTTATATTGCTATATTCATGCTCTATCTTGTTAAGGTGGAGTTCTATCATTGTCTTTGTTTGTCCTTCAAGTATTTCTCGTTCGGTGTTTAGCCGTAAAGAATCACGTAGTAGTTTTTCATCATATTGTTTATGTAGAGAATCCATTTTTGCAAAATGAGAATTTAGCACTAATATTAATTTATTATATTGATTCCTTGATAGCCTATACCTATTGGATAAAGTCAATTTGATTATCGAATCAGCGAGCATTGCATTATTTACCTTTTGGGAGTTTTGTATAACCGCATTATTATATTCTGTCCAATGGATATATAAACTATCAGCTTTTTGAATATGCGCAATATAATCTTTTCTTATTTGTTCTTGAGAGTGCTTTAACGAACAATGTGACCAAAACAAATAGCCAATAAAAACTACCGCAAATCCTATTAATGTCCATAGGAATAAAGTGCCATATTTTGTCTGCATAGCTTTATGATATTTTATAGAATGGTTATTTACTCCTCAAATTTTAACTTCGGTAATCCTTTCACTATCTCTACTGTCTGCACCGACACATTAATCACGCGGAGCAAGAGATTGAGAATGTATTTCTCGTCGTTATGCTCGCGTGCCCAGTCGTTCGGGTCGTTGGTTATGCCACTTTTCTTGTCTGTGGTGATGGCATAACGTTCCATTATCCACTCAATCGCCGGCTTGCCATTGACAACATACTCATAGGCTTCGACGGGAATGCCGGTAATGGTAATGGAATTGTTGTAATAGATGACGCTCTTGTCGGATGTCTTACTATCAATTTTGCCGAAACGCATTTTCTCTACGTGATAGTTTATCTTGTCTCCTTTGTTTGTCAATGGTGCAAACGAAACAATACATTTTCGATAAGGTTCTATCGTTTCATAATTCAGATGCAGGTCGACAAGCTCACGTCCGGCTTTGCTGAACGTCCAGAAGTCATCCGCTTTTTCTACCAACGGCAGGCGAGGCAAGGACTTTTTCACATCTGTGGCAAAGGCGGTACGATAGTCGGGTGAATGGAGCAGCCCGTAGACGTAATAGAAGATGTCTTCTTTCGTCACTTTGTAGCCGTATTGCTTATGGGCTGTGCTTAATATCCAATCGGTTACTCCGTCTTTACGCACATATCTATCCATTGGCTTTTCCGCTCCTTGATTGAATAGGTTGGCAACATCTGCGTCACTGCTGTCATACCAATAGAGTGGGAAACATTGAGACTTTCCAATTAATTCCAAGTCAGGCAATGTATCTGTAATAATGCAAGAAAAATCTTTAGTAACTCCTATTCCAGACACACAAATCACAAGGTTTTTGTGGTTGAAGGTGGGGAAAAGCTGTGGTAATTGATAAACGCAGTTATTGAGATCGCGATTCATATACCCATTTTGTTTGAAGAAAGGTCTATAAATGGCAATTCTTATGGAATTTCTGTCGAATTCATATTTCCTTCCTTTGGGTAAATCGTTTTCTTTTTGCGCTCTATCCCATGTAAATTTAGTCGAATCATAATTTATGAAGTCTTTGCCGACAATATTATGATTCTCTTTCTTTGCTATTAAGAAACGCTTAACCTCAGAGTTATAAAAATCAATGCCTCTAACTATATTACTTTTAAGAGACGGTAAGCTACTATTGTAGCACCACGCATCACGATTAGTCTTTAGTCCACTAGAATAATACGGCACAAAAAATGTCCGCTTATTCTTTTTATCGTCCTTATCCCCCAACGGAATAAACTCCTTGAACATCTCATTACGGTGATTAATCCAATCCCCATGTTCATTCGGTTCAACTGATTCCCACATCATCGCAGGATTGCTGATGTCACCCATTTGCCTGATGATTTTCAATTTGTCTTCCCTGCTTAAATAATCTCCAATATCGTAATAAAAGATTTGTGCTTTCTCTAAATTATTTACTTTATGCTTTTTCACCAAAATAGTGATAGCTATTGGAGTGCGAGAACCTAATCCAAATATCCCATCTCCTTCTTTGCGCCTAAGCTCTCCACTTGTACGACAATTTCCCCTTAAATTGAACACATAAATAGAAGAAAACTCACGCTCAAAACATTTACGCATACCATCTTGCGAATTTCCATCCAACCAATTGCCATTAGTCACAAATCCGATGACACCTCCGTTTGCCTTATCCAAGCGATCCGTCGCCCAACGGAAAGCCTTGATGTAACTGTCGTAAAGCGAGTTCTTAAGTGTAGCATTAGACTCTGCTGCATAACTTTGCTCAATGCTTGCATCAAGGCACGGGTATTTTTGGTTTTGTGCATTGTCATTAGCAGAACGTTGCCCTACGGAATAAGGCGGATTACCTACAATAACAGTAATCGGGCATTTCTTTTGTGCAATGACACGCTTAGAATTAGTAGGGAATTGTTCGGAAAACAGATTCTCGTCGGAACCTTTCTCACCCAATTGGAACGTATCAGTCAAGCAGATACCATCAAATGCTCGGTATTCTTCTTCAGGAGCGAGCGAATGAAATACACTCTCGATGTTAATAGAGGCTATGTAATAAGCCATCAATACGATTTCATTGGCATGGATTTCTTTGCGGTACTTCTGCACCAATGCTTCGCGGCTTATCAGCCCACTTTGAAGCAAGCGGGTAATGAACGTGCCTGTACCCGTGAACGGGTCAAGGATATGAACATTCTCATCTGAAAGCGAACGTCCAAACTCCTTTTGAATGATATAACCTACGGAACGGATAATGAAATCTACTACTTCCACAGGCGTATAGACAATGCCCAATTTTTCCACCGTCTTAGGCGAAGCCACCTTGAAGAATTTATCATAAAGCTCTACAATTAAGCGCTGGCGACCTTCGGCATCGGTAATGTCACCGACCGTAGTTCGCACGTAATCATAGAATTTTTGCAGGCGTTCATTTTCTTCTTCCGTTTTGGCTTCATCATCCAGCAAGGCAAGCATCTTTTGCATGGCTTTCGATACCGGATTGCTGACAGCAAACTCGTAATTACCGAAAAGAGCTTCGAATACAGGCATGGCTATCAGATGCTGCGAAAGCATTTCAATGACTTCCTGTTCAGTAAGGTTAGGATTGATATTCTTGCGCAGTCCGCGCATCAGTTGCTCAAATGCTTTCTTGTGCTTGCCTTCGTCTGCAATCAATGTTTTGATGCGTTCGATGTGTTCTTCTGCTATTTTAGCAATGTCTTTTGCCCAAAGTTCCCAGTAACGTTTGCTACCTACTTTGGTTACCATTTTGGCATAGAACACATTCTGTAAATCTTCGAATTGCAGTGAAAGCTGTTGTGCCATTTGCATGGCTGCGCTGGTGGTGTCTTGCCTCGTAGCATCTGCAATGCTGCTGTCCACACTATCGTCATCGTGTGTACTGCCCACGCCTCCAAAAAGGATATGCTTAGGTTTTTGCTTAGAAAGTTCTATCTTGTTTACCTCTGCATTAAAACGGTCGTCATGGGCACGCAAAGCATTGAGTACTGTCCACACTACTTTGAAATTAGGATGCTTGCTTAGCACTTCGTCACCTTCCACATTTTCTGGTATCACTACTGGAATAATGATATAACCGTATTTCTTTCCGGGACTGCGGCGCATTACACGTCCGACGGACTGCACTACATCCACTTGCGAGTTTTTGGGTGAAACGAAAACAACGGCATCCAATGAAGGCACATCCACGCCTTCGCTCAGACATCGAGCGTTGGTCAGCATACGGCATTCCATGTCGTTTTCGGTCTGCCCTTTGAGCCACATTAGTTTTTGGTCACGTTCGGTGGCAGACATCGTACCATCCACGTGTTCAGCTACAACGTCTACCATCTGAGCCTTGTCCTCCGCACTAACATCTTCCATATAGGCAGACTTGCAGTCAGTAAAAACACGTGCCGTTGCTTTTGAGGCTTTGATGGTTGAACAGAAAGCTACCGCACGGCGCATGGGCAACGGGTCTGCCGCCTTGATAAGCCCCTCATCTCCCAATACCCTTTTAGACAAAGCGTTAATGCAACCTACAAATTTGGAAGCATCGTCTACGGTTATCGTGCCGTCTTCGTTGGTTATTACATCGCGCAAAGCTGGAGTGATATCCTTGTCGCCTACGGCAAGAATCAATACCTTATAATCAGTAAGCAATTGTTTCTCTACGGCTTCACCAAAACCGATGCGATAAATCTCGTCACCATACAAGGAAACATCATCCATCGAGCACAATACAACATCGCTTTCTTCGGCTTTTTTGCGTGCCTCATCCGTATAAAGACGTGGGGTAGCAGTCATATAAAGCCGGCGTTTCGCCTGAATGAAATCATTGTCGTGTACTTTGATAAACGCACTTTCTTCTGTTCCTTTAAGCGATATGCCTGTAGTGCGATGAGCCTCATCACAGATAATCAGGTCGAAAATGCCGTATTCACCTTTCGTGCGTTTCAACAATTCTTGCTGCGCACGTGATATGACTTCGATAGATTGATAAGTGGAGAACACGACAGTCATACCATTGCGTCCTTCATGTCGGATGACTTCAAGCTGATAAAGGATATAATCAGTATTTGTAGAGGCAGGCAAAGCCAAGTCAATAACGCTCACACCCTCTTCGTCATTCTTGATTTTCTGTTGCGATACTTGCCCGTCCGAACAGATGCACACGGCATGAATAGGAATGTCTGCCTGTGCAGACCATGCCCGCAAAGTCTGCCCCAACAAAGCAATGGAAGGGACGAGGAAAAGAACGAAACCATTGCTTTGGGTTTCGTTTTCGGCTATTTTAAGTGAAGTAAACGTCTTGCCCGTGCCACACGCCATAATCAATTTGCCCCGGTCACGGGTCTTGAAGTATTCGTGTACACGGTTGATAGCTTTCTGTTGGTGTTCCATAATAGCAAAAGGCTTGGGACGGGATGCCTTGCCATACAACCCCTGTTCCAATTTTTCCCAATCTACATCATCCGCTTCAAGGTCAATCAAGTTGAGGCGTGTCACCTGCGGTGTCTGATTTTTGATTGTCAGTTCTGCCACACTGTTCCACTTATTGGTGGTAGAAATCCACAACCGCTGGGCAAAAGCGTGTTCTATACCCTCTACTTCAAATGTCTTACCCGAAGTGGAAAGAAAGGTGTCTACATCTGGCTTTGTAATATATTTGTCATCGGCATAGCACTTACATTGTACTGCCCAATACTCACCAGAAAAGGTTTTGGCCACTAAATCAATGCCTATGTCTTTCCCTCCAAACTGGTCATGGCAAGGGAACTCTGACCATAGCCAAACTTCTTCAAAGCGTCCCGTATACAAGGAGGTTGTTTTAAGGTAAGCCTGCATCAGGCGCTCAAAACGGAAACCTTTGTCACGCTCAGACCATGCTTCACGGCGGAACTTATCTATTATTTTTGTAAATGTTGTCATCATATTTCTTTATTAATTCCATCGTTAATCAATCTTCTCGCATCTACATTCAATATGGAGGCTATCTTCATTAGCATCTCCAAAGAGGGTTGACTTGTATTGGAACACCAACGTGAGATAGTTGCTTCGTTTTTTCCTAACTGCCCAGCTAACCATTTCCCGGTTGTACCTTGTTCTACTAATACAATTTTTAGTCTGTTTATCTTTTCTGTTCCCATATTCAATTCATATTACAAGTATGCGATAATAGATTGATGCTATTTGCAAAGGTAATGATTAAAGGCGAGAGCAAATAAAAACTTAACCATAAATTTCTCATGCTGCTCAATTTTTGTTTTTATGGAGGTCGTATCGGGTATTGTATTTGTACCATATCGCTATTTCAAGATTTCTTCCACTTTCAATTTCTCCTGCATCAGACTGTCGGACAACGTCTTTAAACCCTTATCGTAGCCGTCAGCTTCCTGCCGTATCCATTCGATGGCTTCCTCGTTGCAGTGGATGTCGAACACGTCATTCAGCCAAAGGATATGATTGGCGTTGCAGCCTCCCCATGAACGGATGACACGGAACTTCAACGCATCGTCCGCATACTGACGCTTGGATTTCCAAAGCTCGATGTTGCCCCATATGGAAAGGCTGCATACGATACCTATGCCGACCAAAAGAGAAAATACCTTGTTGGACTTGATGTCAAAGATGTGGCGGTGGATATGCTCCTGCGGCTCGTTCTTCCGTTCATTTGAACTTAGGGCAAAAGACTCTTTCAAATTCCGCAACAGGTGTAGAATCCTGTTCGACGCGTAAATTTCCGCTTCCGCGAATTTGGTCAGCATGGCTTTGGTCTGTTCCTGATGCTCCTTTGCGGAATTCTCGAACAGCTCTTTTATGGGGTTCAAGTCCACCGCCGGAGGCTGTCCGCCTGACTGGTTATTTGTTACTTTGGGAGTGTTTTCCAACTTCCCGTTGATATCCTTGAGGTCATTCTTGATGTCCTCGAAGAGCGCATATACTTCGTTATTGTCCATTTTTAGAATCTTATTTTACGTTGTTTCTTTTTCTTGTTCCTGCGTTTTAATTCTTCCTCGAAACGGTTTTCCTCGGTATGTCCGTCCGCGTTGTCCGGCATGAAAAGACCAATCGAACCGCTGTACAAATCATCGTTGCCTCTTGATTCGGATGGGAGCATGGGCGGTTCTTCACGATGCGACGGTGATATGATTCCCTGCCGTTCATTGCGTCTGTTATTGTCCAGTGCCACGTCAATCTTGGAAAAGCTAAACCGCCTGTCAATTTTGGAACCGCTGAACGAGTAGCCGTTCATGGTGAAAACTACACCCTGCACCTCGTCCGACTTGCCCTTGTACTTGAACCGCATATCCACGCCCTGTTTCTCCAAATTAGCGGCTAACTGCTGCCAGTCTCCGCACCTTGAAACCTCCGATTTAAGGATGGAATAAAGCCCGTACTTGGTCTTGTCCGGCTCTTTCAGGCGGTGCTGCTTCACCCGCTCCTTGCCGCTGGCGAAGTACAGGTTATATTTCTTCGTCAGTTCCTTACAGATGCGTGCGCTGCGTATCCGCTCGTTGCGGTCACTGATTGTCCTGCCATTATTGGCGATTCGGTTGAACGCTATATGCACATGCGGATGCTCCTTGTCGAAGTGGCGCACGATGAGAACCTGCGTGTCGGTTATCCCCATTTCCTTCAGGTATTCCAACGCTATTACTGCCATTGCGCGGTCGGTCAGGCGGTGTTCGTCTTCCTTATGGAAAGCCAACGAGATGTGTCCGACGGGCTTCGTAACCTTTGGATTCATCTTCGATTGTGCATCGAAGCTCATGGCTATCGTATTCTTGTTCTCGACAAACAGACCGTCACAGATAAGGATTTTAGCGTCCTTTTCCTTGTCAAGAATGTAGTTTACCACACCCTTGAAACTGCTTCCTTTTACGATTTTAGCTATCATAGGAGGATAAAGTTAAGGAGTTCTTCAATCCGTGCCACGAGTATGCGACATTCCATCCTCACCGTGACGAAGCCCCCGGTGTTCGCCTTGTGCGCAAGTTGGTTCAGGTTGTTCGCCATACCGCAGAGTTGGCGGACATAGCCTGTATGCTCCGGCGTGAGCCGTTCCTTCACCTGCCCGTCCCTCATGCAACGGCGCAGGAACTCCCCGGCGGATATGCCCGCACTCCGCACCTTGCCTTTCAGCGTGTAGTAGTCCGATGTCGCCATCTTCACCGTTAGACGGTATTTCAGCTTGTCTGCCGCTCCCTTCTTGGGGCGGCCTCCCTTGTTCATTCGATTTGATTTATGCTTTTGTTCCATACGTTTGTTACTGTTTATAATACAGATACCCATTAGACCAACGGGATGCGGCTCTCCACGGAGTTCATGAGTGGGAGCAGGTGGTTTCGGTATGCCCGAAACACAAACTTGCTCCCCTCAAAACTCCGTTGGACAGGTTCAGGGTAACTCTGAATTGCGCCCCGTCAATCCACTTCTTAATTCTCAGAGTTTACGCCATGCCTCGATGTCCTCCCCGTAGGTGGCAAGGTGCTGCCGGGCGATGTTCTCCACCAGTCCAGACACGCTCATCCGCCGCTCGCCGAACATGCGTACGATACGGTCGAGGGCATCGCGCGTACTGCGGCTGAGGAACACGGGCTTGCGGTCTTCGATGGTTGGAACGGTGAGAAAGGCTTCCTTGTATTCCTCCAACGATGCCCGGCGTTGCTTGCCGCTGATGCGGCGTACCACCTGCGGAGTTTCATCCGTCTGTTCCGGTACGGCTTCACTTAACTTTTCCTGTACAACCTCGCTTGCCTTTTCCGGCTGTTCCTTTGTGTCGGCAGGCTGGGGCTCGGGCTTCGGTGTTTCCATACTCGGCTTGTTGCCTAAAAAATCCTGCAATGTTGCATCCATACTCTGGCTGCTTACGTTCTTCTTCATACTTGTTTGAATTTAGTGTTTAACAATGTTGGTCGTTGTGCGCACATTTGACCGATTATCAGTTGCAAAGGAAATGGCTGTATTGCAGGCTGTCAAACGAATGGGCGGACTGTGGCAACAATGTTGGGTTTTGCACTTTACGCATTGTCGGAACGGTGCGTGCTGCATCGTTTTGCCATTGTGCGAGAAATGGCATTAGGATTTTTAAGGGCTTAATTGGAATGGTTGGAACAGATTTAAGGACATGGCTTGGCGTGAAACAGATGAAGCTCCTTTCAAGAAGTATAGGAATCCGAAGAACGCCACTGGCTACCACACCAACGCCAAATGCTACCACGCCTTTACGAAGTGGTTGGATTGTGCCGGACTTCGCTTTTCTTTGCATCATGGACGCTTGAAACAGCCGTCACGGGTTCGACGGATAACGCCACTCCCGACCACTTGCTGCCACAAGCTGCCACCTCATTGCAAATCCATTGTTTCAAGCGGACAACGGCTTTACTTTGCAGGCAAAAAGAAGAACAATTAGTAAATATAATGAGCATGGAAGTAGTAATCATTTCAAAAAGCAAGTATGAAGAAATGGTCGGCAAGCTCAACCGCCTGTCCGACCGGGTGAATGAAATCCTTTGCAAGAGGGAGGGGAAACGGCTCAGCCGCTGGATGGACAACCAAGAAGTCTGCCAACAGTTGCGCATCAGTCCGCGTACCTTGCAGACGCTCCGCGATAACGGAACACTGGCTTACTCGCAAATCGGACATAAGATTTTCTACAAGCCGGAGGATGTGCAGCGCATCGTCCGGCTCGTGGAGGACAGGCGTAAGGATGCAGCCTATCGTGGCTGTAGCATCTAATCAGACAACATAATGTACAACCACTAAATCCACTGTAAATTATGAACGACTTGATTCTTGCCGACCGTGAACTGGAGGTCGGCTTCATCGGAAAACTGGATGCCTTGTTTGAAGGCATCGAAAGAATGGACGCGGAGCACAAGGCTTCGCCAAGTAACGAACAATTCCTGACGAACAAGGAGGTGTCGGCATGGCTCAAAGTGAGCCGACGCACCTTGCAGGACTACCGCAACAACGGGATGATTTCCTATTACCAGTTGGGCGGCAAGATTCTGTACAAGGAATCGGACATCGAAAAGATGGTGATGAGCGGCTATCGGAACGCATACCGCTTGGGTACATGATTAGACACATGCAAAAACAGAGAAAGCCGATGGTCGGGCAGTTCTCCTGCCGCCATCGGCTTTCTCTATACAAGAAGGTCGTTTCGCGTCATTCTAACACGTACATCGTGGATGGGTACCGGATAGCGAAAAGAACAAATTTACAGGTTTTTCACGGTTTGCTATGCATAGCCTTTCCATGATGAACCGTCTGAAAACCATGCTCTCCCGACTTCTCAACTTGAAGGAAACGGCAATCACCATTTCAAGGCTGTAAACATCGTAGTTTATCCCGTTGTCCTGCCTGACATGTCGCATCGTTTCTTCTTCTAACAACTCCATGTTTTTGTAGATGGCGTGTACAGCCTTACGAATGTGACAGCCGAACACATTGAACGCATCAGACATTTCCTGCTGCGTCATCCAAATGGGAGCGGTCGGCATAGTGACCACCCCGTTTTCAGTGATTGTAATGATTCCCCTGTCCATAGCTCTTACCTTACATTAGAAAGTACATTTCGTACATTGGTCATATCACGCAGAATGGAACTATCCAGCACACGCGCATAGTGCTGTGTCATTTTTATATTGGAGTGACCGAGCATCTTTGCCACGTTCTCAATACTCACACCATTGGCGAGGCAGACCGAGGTCGCATACGAGTGCCGCGCAACATGAGTGGTTAAGTTCTTCTTTATCAGACACAAATCGGCTATCTCTTTCAAATAGCTGTTCATCTTCTGGTTGCAGGGGACAGGGAGCAATACCTTTTTCTTTTGGCATATCGGATGGTCGGCATACTTACGGAGAATTTTCAAAGGAATGTCAAGCAAAGGGATGTTGCACATATTCTTCGTCTTTTGCCGTGGCTTGCGAATCCATAGATTGCCGTTTGCATCTTCTACAACATGTTCGGGTGCCAGTTGCTGCACGTCAATGAACGCCAACCCCGTCATTGCTGCAAAGATGAAGACATCACGCACGATTCGGATGCGCTCCAATGGAAAGTCTTTATGGTAGATGGTGAGCAGTTCATCCATTGTCAGGAACTCGCGGATAACCTCTTTCTCATGGAACTTGATACCGACAAACGGGTCTTTGGTTATCCATTCGTTTGCCAAAGCGAGATTGGTTATCTTTTTCAGGCACTTCATGTAACGGATAACGGTATTCTGTTGGCAGGATTTTTCCGTTTTGAGGTAGAACTCAAAGGCACGAACCAACTCCCTATTGACTTCCGTCAGAGGCAAATCCTCTTTCCCGTACTTCTGTTTAATAAGTTCTGCGAGATAGCGTTTGCAGCTTTCATAACGGCGGACGGTAATCAACGCATAGTCTTTCCCCACGAGAGCACGGCATTGGTCGTTATGTTCCTGTATGGTACCAATGAGCGTGCGGACTTCTTCCGGCTCTTTGTCCTGTCCGAAGAACTTTTCCTGCAACAGTCGAGCGGTGATGGGCTGTCGTTGTTCCTCCAGTTCATTAAAAATTTGGTGGAGCTTGATTTTTGCATTTTCGATATAGGCGTTCAGGTCGCACGCCTTGCGGCTTTTCCCACGGGCACACTCCTTCGCCTGATTCCATGACGCAGGGTCGATGCTCTTGCGGATGTTGGTTTCCACTCGCGCACCGTTCACGGTGATGCGCATACACACGGAGGCTTCTCCGTTTTTCAGCAGTTTGGCTTTCTTGATGAAGAAAAGCACATTGAACGAGTTTCTTTTCATTTTCCTACAATTTTTAGTTGGACAAAAGTAGGAAACCATCCGCGTTTTATTGATACGCAAAACATTGCAAATCAACAAGAAAGAATCCGGTTCGGTGGAGATTTTTGCTCCACCTTTTATCTCCACCTTTTGCTCCACCTCGAACGGTAATATTTTGCCGTTTTTGCGTGCCGGGGGAAAACAAAAAATCCCGATTTCGCTTGGAAATCAGGATTTTACTGTCTTTTGCTTTTCTTCAAAGTGGTGCCACCAGTACTATTAAAGTTAAATTTCAATCAAACAGATTTCATTGAATTAATTACTAAAACACTATGTATCAAGCATTTTTAATTCTATTAAATACAGCATGATTTAATTCAACACAAGTTTTATAGGTAACTTTATAGGTAACTTTTGGAAAAACATAGTAACTTTGCAGTCGTAACATTATCCATCATTAAACGATTGAGCTATGGCAAAAACGCTTTCCAGATTCTATATTCTCAAAAAGGACGAGAACAAAGAAAAGGCCACTCTTTTTGTAAGGGTGCAAGCTCCTAACAGGAGGATTGACGTGCAGTTTACCACACGTATTCAAGTCGGTGTGGCGGAATGGAAGGCAGCCGTTGCCGATGAAGACTCTTTGGCACGCCACCGAAAACAGAATCCCAAGCTGCATGACAAGCTGGGCAGGATAGAAGTGATGTTGGAACGTGAAATGTCCGCTTCTCAATTTGACAGGCAGCATATCAGGTCGGAAATATTAGCCATCTCCGACCCGAAAAAATATGAAATCCAACGGGCGCAAGAAGAGGCGGAAAAGAAAGCGAGATTGGAAGAAGAGCATACCCGTCAGGAACAGGAACGGCTCATTCAGGAGGGTATCGAGGCTGAAAAGGCCAAGATATGGAATTATCTTTCACGGTTCTGTGCCGACATCAAGTCAGGAAAGCGTTTGAATGGAAATGACAGGTACTCAACTGGAACAGTCAAGTCTTGGCACAGTTTCATGAGATTATACGATGACTTCGACAAGAAGCACCAATATACATGGGAAATGGTGAACCGTGAATTTACGGCCAGATTCCTTGCTTACATGGAAAAGCATAACTATATGATAACTGCGCAAAACAAATATTTGGTCACTTTCCGGGCACTTGTCGGCTATGCCTATACTGATGGTGTACACAATAACAATCGTGCCACCCAATGCTTCTCAAAAAAGAAAATAGACGAGAAGGACAAAGCAGCTGAGATATATCTGACCTCGGCAGAGCTTCAAGCGTTGTATGAAATGCCGTTGACCGGATTACAGGAACAAGTACGTGACATTTTTCTGGTAGGCTGCTACACCTGCCAGCGCGTGAGTGATTACAACAACATATCCCCTGACAGTTTCACAACGACAGCCAAGGGCACACCCATCATCCGGCTTACACAGCAGAAAACACATACGGAGGTGAAAATCCCCATCATGAATCCCAACTTACAGGCAATCTGTGAGAAATACGGTTATAATCTGCCTTCCGTGGTTGATGTCATTCTCAACCGATACATCAAGGAAATCCTTAAAGAATTATCTGAAACCGTGCCCTCATTGGCAGTAAAGGTTCGGACCAAGTTGACCATGAAGCAAAGAAAGCAGGAAGATGACGGGAGAATCACAGTGGAACGTAACAGTAAGGGAGAGGTGATGATGCCCCGTTATAATTGTGTCACAACACATACGGCACGCCGCAGCGGAATCACCAACATGTATCTTACGCACAAATACACCATCTTGCAGATGATGCATGTAAGCGGACATAAGACGCAGAAGACTTTCATGGACTATATCAAGCTCTCGTCAGATGAAATAGCAGACGAGATTGATGCCATAGCCAACCAGACGAAAATGGACGTGTTTTGAAAAATACGCTTCAATGGAATTGTACATTTGTGAATTTTGCACATTCCAAGCGCTCAGATAAAAACTGTTGTGCAGAAAAGTGTTGTGCATTTCTTTTGCACATAAAAATGCCTTTACCTTTGTCGTTTTCAAACATTCAAATCAATTAATTATGAGTAAAGACGATAAAGTGTTCATGAAGGGGAAAGATGAAGTGAAGGCATGGATGGAGGCTCATCCACAAGAATATGCCCAATTTGCGGCCAAGATGAACGAACAAGGTATTGGCGGCATCTTAAAGTTGGGCGAGGAAGCCTTTCTGTCCTCGCCTGCCTTTAAGAAAGAAATAGAAAAGATGGTTGCTGTCGGCCATTTTGAGGCATCCTCTCTCTTGGAAATTCTCTCAATGTCCGATTTCGCTGCCAACTACTTCAAGGGAAAAGAAGATGACAAAATGGCTATGGCCGCATGGATTAAGTATGGTGAATCGCCAGAACTGATTGTCAACGAATTGAACAAGACAATGGTAGGGCAAAATAAGCGCAAGTACAGAGGCATTATTTCCTCCTTGCTCAAATTGTTCTGGGATAAGTTCTTCCAAAGGTGTTGTCTGCAATATCGTGAACACAGTAAATCCAACAACCAAATAGCAATGGGCAATACTTTTCAGACTTTACTTTCCTCTCAAGATGAGGGCATGGTGAAAAGAATCGAGGAATGGGCAAGCCGCCAATGTGCAGGAATGAGCACTGCCCACTTGTATATAGCCCTTGTTGAGACCGGAGAGATAAGCCCTAAGATGCCATTGACCCGGTTTGTGGATGCGATGCATGCATCGTTTCCCAATCACACCATCGTTGGCGTACGGCAGTTGCAGAAAAGCGTGAATTACCTGCAAAATCTTTCGCCCAACCGAAAACAGTACGGCAAAGACGAACTCGAACACCGCTTTGCCATTAATGCGATAAAGGCAGAAGTCCTGCTTATAGATACACCATCGGATACCTGAATTCGATTCGTTTCAATTCGTTCAGTTCGTTTTCGGAGTCGCGAACCGAACGAACTCTTATTTATTTTTAATTCAGCTGATTGCCATATACCTTTGCGCCATCACTCCCTGTTGGAGCGGTGGCGTTTCTGTCTTCAATCCGTCGGCAGAACCGGCCTTAACCCAGACGGTAATCAGATATTATGGACGATTTATTCAATATCCTCAATGATGGCAAAGCCCATGTGAAAGTGGAAATGGATGCCGCAGACCTGAAGGCATTCTCGGATGAACTTATCCGCCGTGCCAAGGACGAACTCGGCACTATGGTGGAAACTGCCCGTAAGGAGCGGATGCTTTCCAAGGCAGAGGTGAAAGATTTGTTCGGTGTATGCGATGCAACTCTGTGGCACTGGGATAAGAAAGGCATTCTTAAACCAGTCAAGACAGGCAACAAGGTGCTTTATCCCGAATATGAGGTGCGCAAGGCACTCGGTAAACGTAACCAAATCATCTAAAAGTATGGACAACTCTATTATTTTCCCTCTCAGTGTGTTCCCTATGCCCATTCGTAACATAGTGGACTCACTGCATAAGTACGAGAATTACCAAATGGATTTCACCGCCTCTGCTTTCCTGACCGTGTTTGCTGCTACTATGGGCAACACGTGGTCGGCCCGTTTCATGACCGGGTGGGTAAGCCGTCCCATCATCTACATGGTATTGGTCGGCCCACCCAGTTGCGGCAAGACACCGCCACTTCGACAAGCCATTTCTCCTCTCTTGAAACTGGACGAATCCTATGACCGTGTCTATGCAAAAGAAATCAGGCAGTACCGTAAATGGGAACGGCTTACTGCCAGACAGCGCAAGCAGCAATCCATGCCGGAAGAGATGGAGATGCCACAGCGCAAGTGCCATGTGGTGGTCAACTCTACCATAGAAGCCCTTATTTCAGCCATGCGTGACAATCCCCGTGGAGTACTCATCTATAATGATGAGATAGACAGCCTGTTTTCCAACTTCAACCGTTACAACGGCTCGGATGAAAGCTATTTCCTGAGCCTGTTCAGCGGCACGCCATTCAAATATACCCGGAAGTCGAACAATGAGTACATCTTCCTGTCACAGCCTTATTGTTCCATTATCGGTTCGACACAACCCGGTATGCTTTCCACGCTGTTCGGTGGCAAACGTTCCCTGAATGGATTTTCTTCCCGTTTTTTGAAGGTCTATCCGCATATCTCAGCTATGCCTTTCTGGAATGAAACTTCCATGCCGGAAGATGTATTGGAGGAATGGGAGCATATCATCCGCAAGGTAGACGGCATAAAGCCGCCTACTGTACAAGAGGGAAAAATAAACTCCATTGAACTTTCCTTTTCATCGGCGGCGAAACATCGGTTGATAAGCTGGAAGAACGGGGTGAACAGCCGTATCTATTCAGATTCGGAAAGCGAAACGGAGAAAGCTCTGTGTGGCAAACTGGAAACCTACCTTATTCGCTTCTGTCTGATTATTCAAGTAATGAGAGGCATCTGCGGGGAAGCCGGAATGGACGAGATAGATGAAGAGAGTGCCCAACGTGCCATTTGGTTGACAGAATACTTCCGTGCAATGGAAAGCCGCATAACTCCCGAAATGGAGACAGGCGTATTGGATTTACGGCATACAGAATTGCTTTCCCTCTTGTCTCAATCGTTCACCACGTCCGAAGCCGTCGCTACCGGTAAGAAGCTCGGCCTGTCAGAATCCACCGTCAAAAGGTTCTTGCGAGAAGGCGCACGTGAGTTCATCCGCAAAGAAGCGCATGGGCGTTACTGCAAATTCTGAAATGTCAATGACACTTTGACCTTTTTGACATGATGACACTTTACTTTAAGTAAGAAACAGATAGCTGTTCTTTTCATGGGAGCAAGCTATCTGTTTTAGACCGCTTTATTGCCAAATAATTGCTAAATAAGCTCCTATAACATGCTCAAATCTTGGCTGTGTCGCAAATAATTTGTATTTTTGCGACAAAATATGATGTAATGGCAAGCATAGAAGAGAATATTTTGACTGCTATTAAGTCTAAAGGAAGAGGTAGTATCTTCTTTCCTTCGGATTTTACTTCATACGGAGAAGTTAAGGCTGTTGGCAAAAGTCTTGAGCGACTGACTGCAAAAGGCGACATCATCCGTCTGGCGAGAGGCATATACACATATCCTGAGGTTGACACAGTCTTGGGACTTGGCGTACTGATGCCATCCATCGAACAAATTGCCGAAACGATAGCCCGTAGGGATAAGGCTCGAATTGTGCCGACTGGTATATATGCTCTGAACAGATTGGGCATATCTACCCAAGTGCCCATGAATATAGTTTATCTGACAGACGGGGCTTCTCGCAAGGTGAGCTTAGGAAATGGCCGTTCGATACAGTTCAAATATACGACTCCCAAAAATCTCTCATTTACCAATCCGCTTGCAATGCTTGTTACGTTTGCCCTGAAAGAAATAGGAAAAGATAATGTAACGGATGATATTGCCAAACAAATTAAGAATGTGCTTCAAAAAGAAGAGAGGGAAAAAGTGCTGGCGGATGAAGCACTCATGCCGGCATGGATAAGAACCTTTACGAGACAAGCGTATGAATAATTACTTTCAACTATCCAAGGAACAACAGCAGATGGTGCTTACCCAAGCTGCTAACAAGACAGGTTTGCCTGTTCAGGCTGTAGAGAAGGACTTATGGGTAACGGCTGTCCTCCGTGGCATGTTCTCTTTGCCGTATGCTAACCATTTGTCTTTCAAGGGAGGGACATCGCTAAGCAAGTGCTGGCATCTTATTAACCGCTTTTCTGAAGATATAGATATTGCTATTGACAGGGAATTTCTTGGTTTCGGTGGAGCTTTATCAAAGACGCAAATAAGTGATAAGTTGCGCCGTGCAGCTTGTACTTTCGTGAGAGAAACTATGCAAAGCGATTTAACGACACAATTATATCAATATGGAATATCAAAAGAAAAGTTAAAAGTAAATGTGAATATAACACCTGTCACTACAACAGACCCTGAAGTAATAAACATAAACTATGATTCCGTGTTACCCTTTTCCATAGATGGATTGCATGGAAATCAATACATTTTGCCCAAAGTGAAAGTGGAAGTAAGTGGTAGGTCTATGAGTGAACCCGTGAAAGAAATTGCACTTAATTCTATGATAGACCAAATATATCCTGAAGCTTCTTTTGCGGAACAGAAGTTCATGGTACGAGCAGTTCTTCCGGAACGCACATTTCTTGAAAAGGTGTTTCTGCTTCATGAAGAGTTTGCCAAGCCAAAGGATTTAATTAGAGTGGAACGTATGTCACGACATATGTATGATATTGGTCAGATGATGAAAACTCCAATAGCTGAACGTGCCATCAATGACAAAGATCTCTATCGTCAAGTAGTGGAACATCGCCGTACATTCATTGGTTTGCGCGGCTTCGATTATGACACGCTTTATCCTGCAACACTTAATATCGTTCCACCGGCTTCTATTATTGAACAGTGGAAAATAGATTATGAGAATATGCGGTTACATATGATTTATGGTGAGTCAGAACCATTTGACATGTTGGTTGAGAACTTGACTAAACTTAACGCTAAAATTAATCAAATAAAATAGATATGGCTAATGTTAAGAGCGGAGCGTTTCGAGAAATAATTATAGATAGATGTCTTCAGAGCAGAAGAGGATACTCAACAATGGAGATAATGAAAAAGTGCAATGATGCTCTTGAACGTCGTTGTGAGCCGTTGATTACAGCTACCAATACAATTAGGAATGACATTCTGTCCATTGAAAATAGATGGAATGTTGTTGTTGAGCCAATAAAAATTGGTCGTAATATCAGGTATAGATACCAAGATCCCAACTTTTCTATATTTAACTTTCCTTTAAATGAAAATGAAATAGCCCAACTAAATCAAGCAGTGTCTTTGCTTAAAAGATTCGAAGGAATGCCTGGCTTTGATTGGGTTGATGAACTTAATGCTCATCTGCAATCTACAATTAACTTAGAACTAAGACACATCGTTGGGTTTGATGAAAACAAACAGCTTAAGGGTATGGAGTATTTTACTCCTCTTTTTGAGTGTATATCAAGAAAAGAAGTTATAAAACTTCAATATCAATCATACAAAGAGAATTCTGCCAAAACCTATGTGATACATCCTTATTACTTGAAAGAGTATAATCAGCGCTGGTTTTTATTTGCTTTAAATAATGAATGTCAACATATTACAATATTTCCATTAGACCGTATTAAGGGATTTACAAAGACATCTGGACTCTTTATAGAGAATAATAAAGTTGACTTTGAACATTATTTCGATAACATAATAGGTGTGAGTTCTAATAAAAGTGATGTGCCCACTATTATAATTCTTAAAGTTTGTGCAGAGCAACTTCCATATATGCTTACCAAACCGCTTCATCATACACAGGTAGTTCGCGAATTCATGCAAGACGGTGATGCTATTATATCAATAAAGGTTATACCTAATTTTGAATTAATCCAACAGCTCCTATCTTTTGGAGAGCGTGTTACGGTTCTTGAACCAGAAACTCTTAGAGATGAAATCAAACATAGAATCGAAAATAATTTGAAAAATTATCGATAGGTTCAAATAGATTGAACGTATGGCGTATAACTTTGCACTTGAAATCAGTTAGCAATGTTTAATTTTAAATTTTGATTCACATGATGGATGTTTTTTCTTCAGATTCTCAAATGATTTCTATTAGCAAGTGTCTTAATTGGGCAAAATGGGTTGAATTGAGAGAACCAGAAAATGGATATATATTCACGGACGAGTATCTTGCTTCAAATTGGGACGATATTGACGTTCATCCCGAAAATCTTCCGAAAGGTAAGGCACAAAAAGGCATGCGTAAAGTTACTTCCCCGGTTCTTTTACTTAAATCTCATGCTCCCAAGATGGCTTTTATCTTGGCTACAGAAATGTCACCTGTTTATTTCTGTTCATCCTTTAATCGTATTAAAGAGGATGGGTACACGATGCTGTTTGGTCTGATGCCCAATGTATGGCCGGAGTACTTTTTCTATATGTCAAAGTACAACTCATGGTGCAATATATCTCATCATATAGATGAAGCAGCAAAATATGATCTCTGTACGGGATTTCGTGAAGTTGGTCATTGCCATTTTGATGGAAATGAAGAATGGGTAATAGATGCTGAAACTGTTTTTTTTAATGGCATACGCCCTGGAGATCTCATTCCTTTACTATCTGTACAGCGTCAGCAAATAGATGACGCAAAAATGATGGAGAAAGCGATTCTTGACCGAATGTTAGAGAAAGAACGTAAATTCCAACAAAAGGAATGGTTGAATGAAACGCACATCCGTAATAGCAAGCATCGACTTAGTAATGAAATAATGCCTGCACGAATGGCAGTAGAGCGTCTAGAACGTTTCCTCGTTAACTCTTCTGAGGGTATAAAGCTATCATCTATAATAGGTCAAGCGACCCAACAAACAGTGGGTGATTTGCTGAATAATCTTAAGACCTCAATACAAAATATTGAGATGGAGATAAACAATTTGACTAAGAGCGAAACTATCGGAGAGCAACTTGAAACATTGGAAGTTGAACATTTCATTAGAGAGTATTGTGAGAATTTAGCTTCAAAATTTGGTCGACATTTTAGAGTTGGTGTTGATTGTAGGGATAAAGGGCTAAAGATAAAGATTTCACGCAAACCCTTAATGGAATTATTTGATAATGTATTTACAAATGCAGTCCGTCATGGCTTCACAGACGATACGAGAGAGGATTATAAAATTCTTATTATTATTTCTAAGACGGATAAGGGTTTTTGTAAAATTGACATAGCCAACAATGGTAATCCAATCTCTGAAAGAGGACGTGGTGAATATTTTGTTCGTGGTAGCTTCGCAGGAAAAACTGGTCATACAGGTATCGGAGGAGCGCGTGTGTTTGAAATATGCGAAGAATTTAATGGGAAGGCTATAGAACCATATTCTATTGAAGGTTTTCCTGTGGTTATCAGTGTGGAATTCCCTATTGTCTCACTTTAATTTTTTTTATATGATAGAAGTTCTTTGGATAGACGATGAGTGTATGACAGACTCCGGTAAGCGATCTCCAATGGGAGAGGAGTTTGTGAACTATGCTTATGAGCAAAAAATAAAGATAACCCCAATGCAAACTTACAAGGAGGGCGTTGGTGCTATTAGAAACAATCCTCATAAATGGTGCGCTGTGATTCTTGATATTCACAATCAGAAAGCAACATCAGGAAAGGCTTCGGACGATTTTGATGCAGCAAGAGATGAAATTAAGAGCATACAGGCTCTTAATCATCAAAAAGAACCTTACATCTTTATTTTATCTGGTAATAAGCTATATCACGGAGAACATTCTACTATAAGGAAACCTGATTATTGTTCTAAAAGTATTTATGACAAGAATGGAGAGGATTATAAACTGTTGTTCGAAGATATACTTAAAATACAAAACGTATCTAAACTTTACACATGCCAAGAACTGTACAAAGACGTTTTAACTATCGCAAATGACTTTTGCGGAGAAGAAACTCTGCAAAGACTTTTGAAGGTTTTGTATGAGATAACTATAAACGATGTAAAAAATAATCCTGCTTTATTCAATGATATGAGAAAAATTCTTGAGGATATCTCGGAAGGACTAAAGCAACTTGGCTATCCTTATTTTCTAGAAACAAAAGAAAAGGTAACATTAAACAACCTTTCTCGTTACGTTGATAGCGATATGAGTGTTCCTGAATATATACAGCGCGCTTTTCACACATTAGACAGAGTTGTGCAGGATGGTTCTCATAGTCAAAAAGCTGCAGAAGAAAGGTTTAAGGTTGATTGCGATGTTGCCCATTCAATGGCACCTTATTTACTTCGGAGCTGTGTGTATGAGTTGTGTAACATTCTAATATGGATGCGAAGTCTGGCTTAATATGATTTAATGGTATGCTGATACTAATAGACTTAGACGGAACTATATTGAATTCTATACATCCGACATGGAAACCGTATAAGGATGGCCAAGGTAATTATCGTATTGATAATAATCTTGATAAGTTACCCTTTTTCCCTGGTGCAAAAGAGTTTCTTCAAAAGCAAAAGGAAATGGGTAATACGGTCTTGATAGTTTCGGATTCACATCCAAAGTATGTTGAGCCTATCAGCAAATACATAAAATGCGATTGTGTAAGTTTGGCAGACAAACCTAATAAAGTTAAGTTGTCTTCTTATCTTGATGCACATCCAAACTATAAAGGAATGGTAGAGTCTAAAGACTGTGTTTTTATAGGAGACACAGTGCTTGACATAGAGTTAGGTCGTAGGATGGGCATACCTACTATTTGGATTCTTCCTTACATCGTAACAGAAGAGATTAAAAACGAGAAGGATAAAATCGGTGATGAAATGGCAAGTCTTAAAATGGGTCCAACATACGCAGTAAAATCCTTTGCGGAGATCCAACAGATTCTTGAGAATCCGATAAACAATCTTTATACAATAGAAAGTACATTTGCTGGAGGAGAATCTTCAAGAGCCATAAAGTATAGTCAAAATAGATTTATGGATGGTTCTTACGCTGCATTGAGGTGTCTTGCAAGGCAGGAATCAGGAGTATGTGACAAATATGCAAGAGCTGATAAGTATTATTTGATTGCTAATCCTGATAGACCTGTAGAATTATTGATGAATCTTGCAAAAGGAGTAAGCTCTTACCTTAACCAGCCTGCTGTGGTTAGTCAAGGTTGGGATTATATCACTTATTTGACTGATAAACAAACAACTGTACCTCGGAACAAAATGAAAGAACTTTTTGATTTGATAGAAACTCAGATTCCTAAAGTACAGCTTATAAAATGGTCTGATACTGTCAGTGATTCTCTTCGCAGTAGGACTCTTTACAATGAACGAAGAGAGTTCTTAGAACAATATTTATCTATTGACGCAGCTGATATAAAAGAACAAGGGCTATTTCTGAAAGAGGATGACAATAGACTTAATATAAACGGAAAGAACATCGTTGTAATAGATGACCAACTTACAACAAGTGCAACAGCTTGGTATGTAATACATAAACTTAAGGCAAAAGGAGCGAAAAATATATTGTTTATTGCCCTATTTCAAATGGTCTTACCTGTGGAGAGCGATGTTTTATGTCCCAATTGTGGTAAACCGATGTTCATAAAAATAAGACGTAAAGACGGATACAAATTTTATTCATGTACCCCTCCTAAGTTTAAGGGAGATGGATGCGGTTACATCGTAGATTACCAAAAAAATGCATCTTTTGCTGAATATCTGAAGATTGTCTCAAAATATAAGTGGGCTTTTAAGGAGTTTATCAAGGGGCGTAAGCTTTGTAATCCAAATATGTTGCAATATGTAATAGATTCGAAAGATAAAATCAGGCTGATTGCTGAAATGCATACATATCCTAGAGAGTTTATCAGTGATCAGGATATAGACGATATGTATAAGTTAAGAGAAAAAGCAAAGGCTATTCTTGATAATCATCCTTTACGAAAAAATATTTGGGAAGAATGGGCTATTGGTCATATGAACAATGATTATTGGGATGAGCCTGAAGAAGTAATAACCTGGACATTGAACAACTTAGACAAATTAGATGAGTATATAAAAGACCAAATTATGAAGACCAAGGAAATCCTAGTTTTATCCATGATAAAAGGCATAGGCCCAGCAACCATTAAAAAGAATATACATAGATTGAAAAGCGATATCAACGCTTACGATTTGATTAGAGAACTCAAGCCCGAAGAGTTGAAGAATATTCCTACGTATGAGAATGAGGCTGAGAGCATTATTTCAATTTGCCAAAAGGAAGAAATAGGAATTATCAATATAACGTCATGGGAATATCCTTCATCGCTGTTAGAAATTTCTAACCCTCCAGCTGTTTTATATGTAAAGGGCAATAAAGAGCTTATAAACAAAAAAATTGTTGCAATCATTGGAACGAGGCATAGTACGGAATTGGGCAATAGAATCGCAGAGAGGTTAGGTGGATATTTCTCTCAACGTTTCGCAATCTGTAACGGACTTGTTGAAGGAATAGACGAACATTCTATATACGTAAATGGGAAAGTAGTACCCAATGCAATCGGTATAATATCTGGTGGACTATGCTACAAATCAACTTGTTCGCAAAATCATATTCGTGTGGTTGAAGATGTTTTAAAAGCAGGTGGACTTATCATATCTGAATATCCGCCAACGAAAAAAGAGGATCAATATTCTGGAAGTACTTCAAGTCGAATTCAAGCTGGACTTTCTTCAGGTATTATATTGGTACAAAGTAAGATTGATGGAGGTTCGAAATATACATTAGATAAGTTCGTTAAGTTAAGAAGAGTAGTCGGAGTTGTGCATTTTCCTACAAACCCAGAGTATCCAGATGACATATTCGGAGCTAATAGGTTGATTGTTGAAGAAAAAGAATATGGACTTACAAAATTTGTCGGTTTAAAGACCGTTAAGACCTTAAATGTTAAAGCGATAATCCCAATAACAAGCAAAGATGATTATAAAGCATTTGAAGATAAATTGACTGTACAATTAGAAGATTTAGGCGATTTGTTCTAAATCATTTATCATGGGAGTATTTTTAATGTTTCGATATGATGTTTTAAAACACCAAAGTTATATTGGTAATTGTATCCAATGTTTGTTGTATGGCAAACCACATTATTACAGTTGAACAAGCATCAACAAAAATATGATTCTTTACCAAGTTAATTTAGGCAAGTATCATGTTCTTGAAGATTAAAATGAAGGCACATTTTCCCGAAAATGTTCTTTTTTCGCTTCGCGAACTGCGATTAATCGCTCCGCTGCAATAGCAGTCGGCAAGTAACTTTTGTGAGGCAAAACGAGTTTTGTGGCCACAAAAGTACAACTTGCTTGACAAATCTTGCATTCTGAAAATATATACTAACAGGCCTGTTTAAGGCAGAATCTTCAATCCGAAGCCAAAGGAGAAGTTGCCAATGTTCTAACTTCCCATGATGTTAGGAACTCTTGGTTTGGGAATAATACAATTATAATGCTCGAAATGCTTTGAGTATTGGGTTTTCTCTAACAAACACCCTGCAATCCGAAGTTCAATGTTTGTGAGTAGTTTGATACATAGGTAATGCGACAACTCAATGTGTTGGTTCATGGTTCTATGATTTATTGGTTATAAAAGTCGTGTTCACAAGAAACCCATGTTTGACGGATTATGCAACTCAACTTCTCATGGAAAAGGTCAAAAGTTCAATAATGTCAAAGTGTCATTGTATCATTCTACATTTGGGAATTTACAAAATGGTCGAGATGGACGAGAAAGGAATTTCCAGAAAGACCTGATGGTTTTGAATCGTAACTATACAGATACCAGAGGGGAAGCAGTCTCTGCCATTGAAGATGCGGATTTAATCCAACCTTTCATCAAATTGAGGATTAAAAGCATTCGTTTAATGGCATTTAATCAAAGTAGTTTAAGTGCGTTTATAAACATTCAACCGCACAACTCATAGGTAACTTTATAGGTAACTTCTCGGTTTACGGTAAATAGAAAAACTCCGAAACACTTGATTACTAAGTACTTCGGAGTTTCTTGGGTGGTGCCACCAGGAATCGAACCGGGGACACAAGGATTTTCAGTCCTTTGCTCT
>OGCN01000062.1_pt1 | contig 160442 bp, 176 predicted proteins | sample 1570181 | NCBI WGS metagenome assembly OGCN01 (sample SAMEA4370584, study PRJEB24528) | human gut metagenome | reverse complement strand
TTTAAAATTTTTATCATAAGAAGTCTAAAGTTTACACAAACTTTCCGATATACTCCATGAATCAACTATTTTCATTTTTTATTATATCTTCTAATTCTCCTATAGAAATAATTGGAAATTTTATTTTTTTGTATCTTGATCCCATCACCTTGTTCATAACCATATATGGTAATATTTTATAATTATTACTAGTATCAAATTGAAGTGCTCTTAAAATTTTTTTATAATTTTTCTCTATATAATCAATTCTTCTTTGAAAGTCTTCATCATCCTTATGGTCTAAAAAGAATCCTCTTTGTTGGTTAAACATTTCAAAAAAACTTCCTACTTTTTTTAATACCTTACTTTCAATTATCCATATCTTTAATTTGCTATCATCTATTGCTAATATATCATAGTCTCCTAATTCTAAAGGATGTCCTCCATTTTTATCTATCTTATGCAATTCAACATTTGTCTTTACATAACTAATTCCTTGGTTTTGAAATATTCTTTGTATATCAAAGACCATTTCTTTTTCATATCTTTTTTTCCACTCAATCAAGCTTTTTACTGTATTATCTAATCCTATTTCGTAGGGCAAATAATTATCTAATAGTCCATTTTTCCACTGTTCTTTCACATTACTTACTATCACTGGGGAAAATATTATACTTCCATTTTCATTAAGCAATGGTTTAATATCAAATCTATTATCTCTTTTTCTTCTTTCTCCAATCGGTAAATAATAATCGGTTTTGCCTTTTATGCATTTTAGTTTAGATACGTCAATTGTTAAAAATTCTATTGCTTTCTTTATTGAATCTTCACTAACTACTTCATTGCTAGTTTTCTTAATGCGTTCCTGAATATCACTAATCAAATTAACTTCACTTATTGAATATACATTGTCTTTAAACTTTATACATTTGTTATCCTCTATTGCATATCTTTGGAAATAAAAACATACATCAAATAAATTTATCAATTCTATAGAGGTATCAATATGAAATGCTTCTTTTGTTTTTTCTAAATATTTCATATCAGTTTCATCACCTTTTATAGTATAATCGCTACTAGAATACACTCTCATATTAAATTCATCTATTTTTTTATTATCATTATCTTCAACAAATGTATCAACTACATAATCAAAATTTACATTAATGTGAGCTTCACTATCTGTAAAATAGCATATATCTGCATTGTCACTTAAAACAACAAGCCAGTTTGAGAATGCTAATAATTCATTTAACTCTTCCTGAGTGATTTCTCTTTTAGACTCTCTTTCTAAAAACAGGTTACTTTCAATAAAATATAAAATAACTCTTAAATTATGTTTCTCTTGTTCTCTATCTTTAATAGTTTTTAATTGCACTTCATTTAATACTGTTTCATCTATATTATTAAAAGAGTTAAATCTCTTTTTATGCACATTTATACTATTATATGTATTAGCGCAAATCTCAGTTAATTTTTTATGAATATCAATTCTATTAAATTGTTTTATCCTACTTTCAAAATGTTCTATTAATTTTTGTTGCATATTTCTTATTACTTTATTAGCTTCCTTGCCAAAATATTCTCCGGGTTCTATGTTACTTTCTAAACATATTTTAGCTATTTCCTTTTTAGCATTTAAATAATCTATTTCCTTAACATTATACAATTCTAAACTCATATTATAAATGTAATCTATTTCGATAGCAAACACATCAACTTCCTTTTTTAAATCATTTTCTTCATCCAATACTTTGCATATTTTCTCGTATTCAACTTTATATGAGTTATTTAATGGTTTAAATAACTCTTTATAATATTGGTTTTCTATAGTTCTATTTTCTGCATTCATTATATCCTTTTGTAATTTTGGATAATTCACCATATACCTTATGTTTATTGTATTAGAATCTTCATATAAATCGCTATAAACATACTTTCTATCATCTTCCATTCTTATTTTAACTTTTTTCCCATAATTTGATGGCATAAACATAACTTCTATCAACTTATTTTTTAGATTTTTAGATTCACTTAATATTTCTTTTATTCTTTTTATTTTCCTTAAATTCAAATCATCAATTAAGTGAATTCTATTAAAGTATTCTTCTTTAAGTTCTTGTTTCTTATAAAATTCAACATTATGTACAAAAAATACTGCACCTCCATTATCTAACTTAATAAGAATTCCTCCAAAATTCTTTTTTATTTTATTTACATATTGAAGTTCTCCGTTCACAGCTTCTTTTATTTGCCAAATAAATGGACTTCTAAATAAAAAATCATCTTTGCAGTCAAACGGAAAATCTTTTAGAGTATTTTTGAAATAATCCAGTACATAATCATTTTCTTCTGTATACCCTATATCTATCATTCCATATTGTAATGCTCCTTGGACAAGCATATGTCCAGAATCTTTCCACATTAAAAATCTACTAGAATCTCCTCCAAATCCAAATATTTGCTCATAGTCACCATCGCTTTTTTCAGATATATATTTTAACAGTTCATCTTGATCTTCCATAAATAATAACATATATATTAAATCTAATGCTGAACATTCATAATATTTTTTATCTCTTTCAACCAATCTTTGATAAATTTCTGAAATATTCACAAAACTATCATATAAAATAAAATGTACATCACATTCTTTAGTTATAGTCACACCCAAACAATATTCATTGCCATTTCTTTTAACTATCTCGCCTAAATTTAGTTTATTATTTTTATGATATTGTTGTATCATATTTATTTCTTTATCTAATTCCATATTATTCTCAAATTGCTCTCTATTAATTCCAATAATAGCACCTTTATCACATTTTATTACAAATGAATAAATATACTTTGATTTAAAACCTCCATTGTCAATTAGCGATACTGGATACATTATGTTTGGTTGTTCTCCCTGGTCTAAAATACTAATGTCAGAAAGGATTTTACTGATTGAAATATCAGCTAAATCTCTTTTATCATTATCACTTAATTGTTTATACCATATATCAAATAAGTCTACTAAAATAGCTGTATTATATAATGGATAAATACTATTATCTTTCTCTACAAAATATCTTTTTTCTACAGGTGCATTTTCATTTTCAAATACTTTTTTTATCTTATCTAAATTTATTTTTTTCAACTCAGTATTAAAAAACTCTTGCACTTTGTTAAATAATATTTCACTTGGAATTTCAAATCTTATTTCTCTTTTTTCATCACTTTTATTAAATTTTTCAAAATATTCTATTATATTTGAATTATATTTAAATATCTCTTCTAGTTCATTTCCCTTTTCTATTATTTTAGCTAAGCTTTCTAAACAAAAAAGTTGTCCATAAACTAAATTGTGTCCTGTTCCTATAATTACTTTGTAATATTTATCCCTATATTTAAATCTTACTTCCCCAAAATCTTCAATAATATAATCGTCAAAATGAGTTATCTGTAAAATGTTTTCGATTTTACTAAAAAAATCTTTAAATTCGCTATAATTATTTATCCTTAAATTCCCACACTTTTTATATTCCAGTAAGCTTAAATTTAATGTCATTTGAGAGGATAATGCTGATCTGTTTTTAATACATATATTAATACAAAATATTGCTCTAACTAAATCTTCATAATTATAATTGTTAGTTATTTTTAAAACATCATTTATTCTCTCATTAACACCAAACAATTCATTACTCTTTATCATAAATTTCTTTCTCTCCTTTTATAATTTAGCTATTTCTATTTATTAAACAATAATAATATTATTAGATTAATTTTTTTCATATTATAAAAAAGCAAAATAATCCTGTAACTATTAATTACTCTCATACCTCGCTTTTCTTCTGTGATATTATTCTAAATATTCTTTTAATCCATCAACTATTTTATAGACTCTAGTCATTGGATTTCTCTGTGATGCTTGTCCTTCTTTATCTAATTCTTTCATATATGCACCATTCTTTATTGCAGTATGCAATCTTCCTTCGTTTGTAATCTTATCAAATATATTTTTATCATTTTTTGCATACTCAACCTAGTTTTTTTCTGAAACTCTTTGCCAAATTCTTCTAATACATCATCTTCTGCCTCATCTATATTATGTATAAAAATCGCCATTTGAGCAACTGGATAATATTTGCCTTTTTCATCTTTTTTCAGTAATTTTATATATTTAAAATTAATATTTTATCTATAATATAAATAAGATATAAATTTATATCTTGTCATCATTATATCATAAATATCTACTTGATTCTTGCTTTATTATATAAAACCTTTTCAACTTTTATCAAAGAATATAAAACTAAAATCGATTTATATCAAAGCTATACTTATTCCAATTTGTTTCATATGTTTCTTTTTCTCTTTCATTATCTATAAGTAATAATATTTCCTTTCCAACAATCCTACAAGCAAAATAACATATTATCGCATCATCAGCATGAAATGTTCTATCTAGTTCATCATCCGATAAAATCTCATGTTTTGATATGTTATATAAGTCTATAAATAACTTTAATTTAACAATAACTTCTTCTTGTAATATTTTTTTATCTGCAACATATTGTAATAGCTTGCCTAATGGATATTTATGGACTTTTATTAATCTAACTTTATTAGTTCTTTTTAAGTATAATTTAATTGCTGCTTCAAAATGATGTCCACAATTTTGTATTATATATCTCGCTGTATAGTTAATATCTAATATGTCAATATCACTTCTTACATATTGCAAACATCTATATACATTTCTAAATTCAGTTCCTTGAAAATAATTTTCTCTTGCAGGATCACATCCTTGACAATATCCCCCTATTCCTCCTAAAGTTTGGTCAAATTCCCATAGTTTATTTGTTTTATAATTTGAACCTTGATTCTCTATTTCTCGTATTATCAAATTAATTTTATTTTTTTGCTCTTCATTAAATATTTCATATAATTTTCTAGTTTGTTCTAACATTTATTACTCCTTTTATTATTTTAAATATAAAAAGCAAAATAACTTTGTATTTTTCATTACATTGTTATCTTGCTTTTCTTTAGTTTCTATTTATATTTTTCCTCATTTTCTGCTACCATATCTAAACTGTCACTATTGGTCTCATCACTATCCTTATATTCAAATTGATCGTCATTTTTATCAGAAGTTCCAAGTCCAAAATATTTTTCAAAAAACTTCTTAACTTTAACTATAATATTTTCTTTTTTCTCTGCCCTATTACCTCCGCCAAATCTTCTCATAGGTGGCAATATTTTTTCTATATCTGTTCCATTTGTTTTAACTTGTCCATCTCTAAAAGCATTATCTAAAAACTTTCTAGTTTCTTCTTCATTCAAATTTTCATCACTAATTATTTTCTTTAAGTCTATTTCTTTTTGTTCTTTTACAAATTTACCCCAATCATCCATAACATTTGTATCTGCATTTATTTTTGAAATAAATCCATCTATTAATTCTTTCTTTGAACGTAGTGCTAAACTTGATTTTATAGCTTTATCAATAGTTCCAAGTATTTCTTTATCTTCACAATTAGATTGATGATATTTTGCAACTAGCATTAAAATGTAGTCTATGTTTACTTCTACTTGTTTTACAAGTTCCATTTCAAATACTATATCATCTTTTATGCTTTCTTTTTTTCCATCATCTTTTTGTTTATATTTTTGATATAAATCAACATACATTCCTGTGTAGTCTTGAAAATCTCTTTCAGATAATATTTCGTTTCCAGCAAATTTATCAAATGATGATAATATATTTCTTAATCTTAATATATTTCCTATTGATACTATAAAATCTTTTTCTGCTTTTTCTCCGACAATTTGTACTCCTAGTGGATATTTTTGTAATAGCATTGCTATTCTTTCTTCATATCCTATTTGTTTTTTACCATTATCGTCTTCATATCCATAATAATAATCTTCATAAGATTTCAATAATACTATTCCTGTTGCATTTTTATCCCCGAATAACGCTATTGCATCATTTGTTGCATCTTGTAAGTTTCTAAAGCATACAATGTTTCCATAAGTTTTTACAGAATTTAATATACGATTTGTTCTTGAATAAGCTTGTATTAGTCCATGTTGTTTTAAATTTTTATCTACCCATAATGTGTTTAATGTAGTAGCATCAAATCCTGTTAAGAACATATTTACTACTATTAATAAATCTATTTCTCTATGTTTAACTTTATCTGATAAATCTTTATAGTAGTCTTGGAATCCGTTTCCTTCTGATGAGAAGTTTGTCTTGAATTTTTTATTGTATTCGTTTATTGCAAAGTCTAAAAATTCTCTTGAGCTTTTATCTAATAAATCTGTTTCAAATCCTTCGTCATCTAATATTCCATCTGAGGTATCTTCTTCATTTTGTGCATAAGAATAAATTGTAGCAATTGTTAAATTCTTTTGTTTTTCTTCTAATTGTTTCTTAAATTCCAAATAATATTTTTTTGCCATTGGTATTGAAGCTACTGCAAACATTGAGTTGAATCCATTTACTCTTTGTCCTTTTAAATCATAAAATGAATTTCTTTTTGTTTTCTGATCAAAGTGTTCTATTATGTATGAAACTACATTTGATACTCTCTCTGGTGATGATAGTGCTTCTTCCGTATTTATTGCTTCTACTTCTTTATCTGTCATTCCTTCTTTGGCTTTTATTGTATTTATATAATCAATTCTAAATGGTAATACATTTCCATCATTTATAGCATCTACTATTGTATATGTATGTAATTTTTCTCCAAATGCTTGCTCTGTTGTACAGAAATCTGGATTTGTTGTTCTTCCTGCATTTTTTGCAAATATTGGTGTTCCAGTAAATCCAAATAAATGATAATTTTTGAAGTTTTGTACTATCATTTTATGCATATCTCCAAATTGAGAACGATGGCATTCATCAAATATCAATACCAAATGTTTTTGATATACTGGATGATTTTTGTTTCTTTTTACAAATTCACTTAATTTTTGAATTGTTGTTACTATTATTTTTGATGTTGTATCTTCTAATTGCTTTTGAAGTACTTTTGTACTTCTGTTTCCGTTTGCTGCTCCTTTTTGGAATCTATCATATTCTTTCATTGTTTGATAGTCCAAATCTTTTCTGTCTACAACAAATAATACTTTGTCAATATATTCTAATTTACTTGCTAATTGTGCAGTTTTGAATGATGTTAATGTTTTCCCTGATCCAGTGGTATGCCAAATATATCCACCTGCTTCAATTGTTCCCATCTTCTTATAATTCGTTGCTACTTGAATTCTATTTAATATTCTCTCTGTTGCAACAATTTGATATGGTCTCATTACAAGTAGTAATTCTTCTGATGTAAATACACAATATTTTGTTAATATATTTAAAATTGTATGTTTTGCAAAAAATGTTCTTGTAAAATCAACTAAATCAGATATTACTTTGTTATTGCTATCAGCCCAAAATGATGTAAATTCAAAACTATTGCTTGTCTTTTTACTTTTATTTCTTGTTGATGTTTGTTCTTTTATGTGACTTTCTCTTGTTGTATTTGAATAATACTTTGTACTTGTACCATTTGAAATTACAAATATTTGAATATATTCATATAATCCACTTCCAGCCCAAAAACTATCTCTTTGATATCTATTTATTTGATTAAATGCTTCTTTTAGTGCTACTCCTCTTCTTTTTAATTCTATATGTACTAAAGGAAGTCCATTTACTAATATTGTAACATCATATCTATTGTCATAATTTCCACTATTTTCTACATATTGATTAATAACTTGTAATCTATTATTATGAATACATTTTTTATCTATTAGAGTTATGTTTTTACTTGTTCCATCATCTTTTTTTAGAACTTGAATATTATCTTCTTGTATTTTTCTAGTCTTTTCAACTATCCCATCATTATTATTTGCAATAGAATCATTGAAAAATCTATCCCATTCGCTATCTGTAAATTTATAATCATTTACTATTTCAAGTTGTGTACGAAGATTTTTTATTAATGATTCTGAATCGTGAATTTCTAAATAGTCATATCCTTGTTCTGTAAGCAGTCTTATAAATTCATTTTCTAATGCTTGCTCACTTTGATAGCTGTCTGATTTTCTTTTTATTGGTTCATATTCTGTTACTACTGTGGAATCGTTCATTTCCATTACTACATTATATTTATTCATTTACTTTTAACTCCTTAAATGTTAATAGCTTGTCTCTATAATATTCGTATTGTTTCTGTCTTGCTTCTATTTCGGCTGGTAGACCATCCATCAAGCTATTACATATTTTATCAAAATTATCTAATACTTCCACCACTCTTTTTTGTATATCCTTACTCGGTATTGTGATTTTTACTTTATTCAATGTTGCTTGTGTTAAGCTAGGAATACCACCTGCAATATTTAACTTTTCTAAATGTTCATTTTGTAGATAATAATAAACATATTTAGGAATAACCTCATTTTCCTTTATCTCGGTATAAAATATAGTATCGACATTCCAAAAAGGCTCTTCAACATAATATATCTTATCTAATGATCCCTTTCTTGGAATTAAAACAGATGGCTTATCATATACAAAATCATCAACATAAGTCATGACTCCTCCTGTTCCATATACAGGATATTCTCCTTTTTTTAAGTGTTTATAATCTTTACCATTTTTTATTTTTAATATATCTTCTAGTGTGAGATTTTTGCATTCAACTTTATTTGTTTCTTTTATTAATCGGTTTCTATAATATTCATATTGCATTTGTCTAACTTTCAGCTCTGCTGAAAGTAATGCTGAAAGTAATGTGAAATCGTCCAAAATATGGACAATTTCGCATTGTACCTCCAACGGAGGTACAGGAATGCGAATTTTATCAAAATCACTAACAGATAAAAACGGTTGACTTCCTTTTTTATATGATGGCAAATTTAAAGTAGTTAATACATAATATAGATATTGTGAATTTACCATTGTTTTATCCACAACTTCAGCTATTGTTCCATTATATGTTACAAAGCATTTTTTCTTACATCTATTTACCATACCAACTGCACCAATATGCCCAATTATTGTAACATCTTCACAATTATATTCATTAATATGTGATACAATTCCATTTGCACCATACACATCATAAATTCCTCCAATGTCTTCAGGAATTCTATTGCCCTTCCCATAATAAAACTTAAATAATTTTTTATTTTTTAATTCTTCAAACCTGACTCCATTAGGGCATAATCTTTCTATTAATTCATCTATTTTACTCATTTATTTCATCTCCTATCACTACATTTGGTATCTTATATGTTGAAGATATTAACATTGTATTCATTTTTGAGGCTATTACATAATTCCAGGGTATTAGTCCTAAAATGTAAGGTATATTTTCTAATTTTATAACTTCACATTTTTCGCCATATACAAAAATAACATATTTTATTTTATCTTTAAATTCATACATATATTTTAATATCTTTTTATCCCTAGACATTCTATAACAATTTAATTTTTCAGGTTTTCTTAAATCCCCATTACTCATTCCATCAATCCAATACTCGTAAACATTTTCATACATTTCAAGTGCCATATCTGAATATTGAATCATAAATATAGATACATCTTTCTTTCCTTTATATTTTTGAAAACCTTCCAAATGACTATTCCAATTTTTCATAAATGAATTAACAAGATATTTATGGCTATGTTCAGGATACTTCATTGTCCAATGTTTAGATGTAAAATTTTTATCAGCCTGAATTTTTAACTTTTCTTTTCTAATTTTACCTTCAAATTTATTTATTTCTTTTATATGTTCTGAGCCTTTACCTATTTCTTCTTTTGAGGATGTTATTTGAAAGTGCTCAATAAATCCATTATCAAATATAAAATCAGGAAATTTACTTAATTCTTCATTTGCTTTAGTTTCATTTAAAATCTGATTTAGCTCTTCTACTTCTTCATAATTTAAACCAAAGAACCTATGTGGATAATTATTCCTACAATCCAATTTTACAATTTCTAAACATTTTTGCTCTTTTTCTCCTCTCATAAACTTTACACCTCGATTTCTGAAATAATCTTCTTTATTTCTTCACGAAGCACACTTTCTCTTTTAACTATTTCATCAATTTCTTTATTCAAAACATCTATATCAATTTTTTCTCTAGTATCTTCTTTTTCAACATAAGTAGAAACAGATAAGTTATAATCATTTTCTCCTATTTCTTTATTTGAAACTAATTTTGATACATAATCAATATCTTTTCTATCTGTAAAAGTTTTTACAATGTTTTCTATATTTTCATCTGTCAATTTATTATTATTTGTAACTTTTACACATTCTTTTATTGCATCTATAAATAATATACTATTATCTTTTTTACTTTTCTTTAAAACCATGATGCATGTTGCTATTGATGTCCCAAAGAATAGATTGTCTGGTAATTGTATAATGCAATCCACAAAGTTATTATCAATTAAATATTTTCTTATTTTTTGTTCTGCTCCACCTCTATATAAAATACCAGGGAAACAAACTATTGATGCTGTTCCATTTGTTGCAAGCCATGCAAGTGAATGCATTATAAATGCAAAATCTGCTTTTGATTTTGGTGCTAATACTCCTGCTGGCGAATAACGTGGATCATTTATAAGTAGTGAATTATCATCTCCAGCCCATTTTATAGAATATGGTGGATTTGAAACTATAACTTCAAATGGCTCATCATCCCAATGTTGAGGAGAAACTAATGTATCTTCACATGCTATATCAAATTTATCATAATCTATATCGTGTAAGAACATATTTATTCTACAAAGGTTATATGTAGTTAAATTTATTTCTTGACCATAAAATCCGTTTCTTACATTATCTTTTCCTAATATTTTTGCAGATTTTAATAATAAAGAACCAGATCCACAAGCTGGATCATATACTTTATTAACTGATGTTTTTCCAACAATAGCTAATCTTGTTAATAATTCGCTTACTTCTTGAGGTGTATAAAATTCTCCTCCTGATTTTCCAGCATTAGATGCATACATTGACATCAAAAACTCATACGCATCTCCAAAAGCATCTATTGAATTATCTTTATAATTTCCAAGTGGAATATTAGCAATACCATCTAATATTTTTACTAATTTATCATTTCTTTTTGCAACAGTTGCGCCTAATTTATTACTATTAACATCAATATCATCAAATAAACCTGCAAAATCTTCTTCACTTTCTGCTCCCTTTGCTGAGTTTTCAATATTATTAAAGATTCTTTCTAATGTTTCATTTAAATTTTCATCATCTTTAGCTTTTTTACATACATTAGCAAATAATTCTGATGGTAATATGAAGAAACCTTTTTCATTTACCATCTCTTTTCTAATTGTTTCTGCCTCTTCATCTGATAATTTTGCATAGTCAAAGTTATCATCTCCTGCTTTTCTTTCGCCTTCATTTATGTAATTTGTCATATTTTCTGATATGTATCTATAGAACATTATTCCTAATATGTATTGTTTAAAATCCCAACCATCAACTGATCCTCTTAAATCATCTGCTATTGACCATATTGCTTTGTGCAATTCTTCTCTTTCTCTTATATTTCTGTTCTCCATAAGTTTCCTCCGTTAAATCTAATTATCCTATTTATTTTATATCACATAATCTCTTTTTTCTCAACAAATACTTCTATATTTTTACAAAAAATAGAAGTATTCCTACTTCCATTTTTGTTTGACTTATTTTTTTATTTTTACTAGTCTCTTACTCATGTATTTCCAACTGTTTTTTACTTGTTCTTCCATTCTCCCTAAATCACCATATTCCTTTTTGGATCTATCTACATAAGTTAAAAAATTACCTTTCTTGATATCTTTTGTTCTTTTTCCTAAATAAGAATACTGCTTATATAGTTTTTTTCGTCCTATGTTATTTCCTGTTTTTACTGTCCATCTATTTATTGTTTTTATTCTAGCGTACATCTTTCTATAATATTTTGCTACTGTTTTTTCTCTTATTTTCACGCACTCTCCATCATATGAAAATCCAAGATAATTAATAATAGTATTTTCTTTTAAAACTTTATTTTTTAATATATCCACACTAGTAATACTGTCTTGTCTTTTTATAAAACAACTTGTCTTTTCTGGGCTCATTATTAAATTAGGAATTTTATCCTTTATATTCATAATCTTATTATACAATTCTTTTACTCCAGCTATATTAGGAATTATTATAATAATATCATCCGAATATCTTCTATAAATTCCATTATTTGATGTTACTATGTCATTTACCAATTTATCAAATTTTATCATATATATATTTGACATAACTGAACTAATAGCAGAACCTTGAACCATTCCATATGATTCTTTATTACCATGAACTTTCCCCTGTTTAAATTTTCTAAACTGTTCTATATCAAATAACCTTTCTTTATGTAATTTAGTTAGTTCTTTATGTTTTAAATGTAATTCATTTAGTATATCATTATACTCAATATAAGAATATTTAGTTATGCTCTTAAATATTTTATAATAATCATTTGGTAATGTATCAACTTTTAATATTTCTTTTAATCTATCCTTTAAATATTGATGATTTAAACTATCAAAAAAATTAGTAAAATCTGAAACTATAATAAATGCATTTTCTTGCTTATTTAAAAATTTAAAAACATCTCTTGAAAAATGTATATTGTTCTTATTTAAATTTGTTCTGTAAGCAATAACAGCTTGGTTTATTCCTAATTGTTTTGCATATTTATTGTATTTTTTTGATAATATATCATTATAATACTCATAAATATATCTATCTATATGTGAAGAGTATCTTATATCTCTTGATTTTGGTATTATTTCTTCACCATTAAACTTATTTCTTCCTTCTTTATAATAAATAAATGGATAAAAAGCATGTCTTTCTATCCATTTTGGATTTTTTATACTATTTAAATATTTCCAGTACTCTGGCTTTCTACTATCGAAATGAGTATAGTTTTTATTTTTATAAATTTTTCTTTTTTTCATATTTTCTCCTTTTCAAGGCCTACCAATCGGAACGCAGAAATCCTTATAGATTGGCAGACCTGAAGTGTTCCTAACATATTTCTATGTTATCTGCTGCTCTCCAATACCAAAGAAATAATATGGTATAATATAATGGAGGTTAGATATATGAACAAATCAAGTTCGTTAATTGATATATTCATAATCTATGCAATTGAAATACTATGTAATATCAATGTTGACATAATTATCAACATAAATATTAATATAATACTTGACATTGCAGTAATTTAAATCTCCTATAACTATTTTTATAGGACAAGCATATTATACATTAAAATTCTCTTTATTTCAATAATTTTACAAAAAAATTACAATTTATTTACGCTTTGTTAATTGAAAAAGTAAATTCTATTTAATAAAAATATAGTGTAAATAAGTCTTACAGTAATTCTTATTGTAAGATTAAATTATAGTTGTATAATAGAGATGCTGATGCTTCTTGGGAAAGAAGGTTAATTATGAGTTTTAATGGTAAACATCTTTCTTTAGAAGATAGAAAAATTATTGAGGAAAACATTAACAAAGGATTAAGAAAATTTGAAACAGCCAAAGAACTTAATAAAAGTCAATCAACAATAGGAAAAGAAATAAAAAACAATAGAAAACGTAGATATTCACAAGTGGAAGACGTACCAAGGAAATGCAAATATTACAATGAATGTAAAGTCTGCATTGGAATGTGTTCTAATTTTGAAGAAGTCCCATGTTTGAAAAGAGATAAGTTTGTTGGTGCATGTAATTCTTGCTCGGAAATAAAACATTGTAAAAAAACAAAATATTTTTATTACGCAAATATTGCACAGAAAAAATACGAATATTCTCTTAAAGATTCAAGACAAGGTGTTAATTTAAATACAACAGAGCTTTATGATTTGTCGCTTAAAGCAACATAGAACTTCTGAAGAAATGTCTGAATCTTTAAATTATTTTCAAGAACTTCTTGGAGATGAAATGTATAAAAAATTGTTTGGACTATTATTAACAGACAGAGGATCAGAGTTTGCAAAACCAGAACTTTTTGAAGTAAACACAGAAACAGGAGAAATTAGAAGCAATATATTTTATTGTGATGCACAAATGCCAAGTCAGAAACCGCATGTGGAAAACAATCATGAATTTATACGAGACATTATTTTAAAGAAAAAAGATATGTCAGCTTTAACGTAAGATAAACTTGATTTAATGTTCTCTCATATCAATTCTGTTCCAAGAAAATCGCTTGGAGGAAAAACACCGTATGAGGCATTTGATTTTTTCTATGGCAAAGAACCATTAGAAAAGTTTAATATACAGAAGATAAAAGAAGATGCAGTCACTTTACAGCCTTATCTTCTTCAATTATAAGTATACATTAAAAAATTCTAGCAAGAAGTATCTGCACTAACCGATATATTGCCGCTGTTGTGAGCACAATTAGGTGAATAGAAATTAGTCTTACCTTAAAAAAATTTATTTGAATTCACTCGTTTAAGTGCACCTTTTTTTCTTGCCTATATCCTCATTTTACACTAAAAATAAGCAAAAATCAATGTTTTGACATTAATTTTTTGCTTATAAATAGCATTTACTCAGTAACTAGAAATTACTTTTTCAATTGACCGTTAAATTTTGTAGTTTTTCATTTACCTTTTCTATTACCACTAAATTATAAAAATCGAAGAACTACTCTTTAAGTAATTCTTCAATTTTTTATATAAGTATTTTTTAATATAAAATCATTCTTGAACCTATATTCTCCAATTTTTCTCCTGTATATGTTGGTTTAAATGAAAATCTTGCAGAAACAGGATAAGATTCTCCATCATAAGAGCAATCTCCACCTCTTACAGTTCTTGAATTTGTAAAATTAGCTTCCATTGTCCATTCCCAAACATTTCCTGCTAAATCATATATGTTCTTTATCATCGCACCGCCAACTTCACCAGCTTTAAATCTGAAAGCTTCTCCCGCTCTCTTTGTTTGATCTTCAGAAATTTTTATCTCTGTGTTCAAATAATTTCCCATATTACTGCTATTTATAATAAAATAACGTGAACCTTGAACAACATTGTTGTTTCTAATGTCCTTCATCCAAATCATAATTTGATCCCATTGGCATCCCCAAATCATATGACTCGTTGTAGTACCTTTAGTTAAGCTTTTTTGTGTTGTATATAAATTATACCAAGATGTGTTAGTTAGAACTTTTTGATTTTGCTTACTTTGAGCAACATTGTTTGAATCTACACTAGTTTCAAATCTTGCAACCCAAAATCCGCCATCATTTTTTACTCTTTTAATTAAAGCATTAAACTCTTCTTGATAAGAAGTTTGAGTCCAACCAGCAACACTAGCTCCATTATCATCTATATTAGCTGGTTCTCTCTCATTGTTTCCTTCACTGTATGCTATGAAATTAACTTTAGTTTCAGTATCTTCATTAATAGATTCAAATCTATAAAGAACTCCCTTGTAATTTCCATCAGCAAGTTTTAAAGCCATTGGATATTTTTTATTTGATACACTCTCTGAAATAGCATCATTTATATCAATTTCATTATCTAATTTGCTTACATCTAGAACCGGTGTTTCAACAGGAATCCATACAAACTGATTTCCCTCTTTCGAATTATCTAAATCATCATCTGCAACATTTGAAATTACCATTCCATCATTAGTATTTGGAGAATCCTTAATAATAGCATATCCTGCTGGTACTGTTACAGTTTTAAAATTTTCATCTGTATACACAGACCTTACCTTTGCAATTTCACCTTTATTTTTCAAAGTTGGTAAATTTTCTGGTTGCTCAACAATTTCATTTTTTATAGTATTCTCAACCGTTACATTTGCTTCTACATTTTCTTCATTGTGCATTGGAAGGGGCTGTGGAGTATGATTACTAAACGTCATAACTGCAATAACAACCGTAACCACCAATATTAAAGCAATAATTACCATTAACACAATATTCATCGTTTTACTATTCATAAAATTTTTCCTCTCTTTTTCTTAAGATTTTTACAATAAAAATACTCTCTTTTTTCACTGTATTTTATAATATATATTGTAACAATTAAAAAAATAAATTTCAATAATTTACAGAAAAAATTATAGACAAGTAAAAAAAAATGTGATATAGTATGAAAGTAAATTTCACATATGCCACTGTGGCGGAATTGGTAGACGCACTGGATTCAAAATCCAGCGGGAAACCATATGGGTTCGAGTCCCATCAGTGGTACCAAAATTCATAGAGAACTTCAAATGTTCTCTATTTTTAATTTATATAAAACTTCAAGATGGGACTCGAAAAGAGCGTTAAGGCAAATGTCCGGTGGACATTTGGTAGCCCGCGGGTAGAGTCTCCCATCAGTGGTACCAGAATGAACAGAAAACTTAGAAAGTTCTCTGTTTTTTAATTTATATAAAACTTCAAGATGGGACTCGAAAAGGGCGTTAAGGCAAATGTCAAGTGGACATTTGGTAGCCCGCGGGTAGAATCTCCCATCAGTGGTACGTAAAAAGGAAAATCAAAATCATTGATTCTCCTTTTTCAATATCTATTTTTAATTTCCAAATTGTACAAATTCTACCTTATTTTCTTTCCCATCACATGTTATTTTTATTGTTCCACTTTCATCTGTTCTATATATTTTAATTTCCATTTTGTTTAGTCTATCTAATATTACTTGTTTTGGATGCCCATACTTATTTCCTTTTCCAACTGATATTACAGCTATTTGTGGCTTTACTTGGTCTAGAAAGCTCTGCGATGAACTCGTATTTGAGCCATGATGGCCAACTTTTAGTACATTTGTCTGTGGCCAACTTCTTGCTTCTTCATTTTTTGTTTCAGCATCTCCCATAAATAAAAAACTCTGCTCTCCATATGTCATTCTTATTACTATTGAAGATAAATTTAAATTACTTTTTTCCTCACTTGTACCTGTTCCACAATTCATTACTTCACATACCGCATTTCCAACATTGAATTTATACCCCACCTCTGGCGATGTTATCTTCAATCCTTTTTCATTTATTGCGTCTAATACATCTTCAAATGTTTTAGTATTTGTCTGTACTTTTGGCATATATATTGTTCCTATATCAAAGTTTTTTATTACATCATCAAGCCCTCCAATATGATCTTCGTGAGGGTGTGTTCCAATTAATACGTCAATCTTTTTTATTCCTAAAGCTTGTAAGTCTCTTACAACAGTCTTTCCCATGTCATTAGTACCTGCATCAATTAACATATTCATTCCATTACTTTGCACTAAAATAGAATCAGCCTGCCCCACATCCAGATAATAAACATCAACATCTTCTCCATCTACTGCCTCGCTCGAGTCTGCAACAACCTGATTAGTTGCTACATTATTCGAGCTAACTTCTTCAACCAAATTATTAATATTATCTAGCTTTATTTTATCTCCTAAAATTGTAACTATAGCAATTATAATTACTGCAACTAAGCCTTTTAATGCCTGTTGATTTTTCTTATTCTTACGTTTTGCCATTTATTTTCCCCCATAACAAAAATCTATTTTCTGCTGTTTTAATTAATTATTCCACAAATTATCCATCTTTTGTTTAATTCTTTCTGATACTTCTTGTTCTTGCTTGCTGTCTATTTCAAATTTTCCATTAGAACATTTTAAAATACTTCCTTCTTTTGCATTTTGTGGTAAATCATCTTTTTTAAAATTTACCATTTCACCAGTATCACGGTCTTCACAAACAGCAAAATCTCCTTCAAATCTGTCTATTGTATATTCTTTTATCTCATTATTCATATTTCTTAGTCCCTTCTCTAGCTCCTTTAAAAATTCACTTATAAAACCTTGATGGTTTTCTTCTCTTGTAAACATTCCAAAGTCTATGTTCATGTATTCCTTTCCGGGTCTCTTTTGCTATTATTTTGCAACTCGATTATATATTTTTTTTGCCAATTTATCAAGTAATTTTTTATTTTCTCAAATGATTTATTAAGACATTATCACAAATGAATTATATATTTTAATTTTCCACTTTATGTAACCATTGACGTTTTTACCTATTTATGGTATAATTAAGGAGTTAGAGATACATTGAAACTATATGTATCTTAATGTTAATTGTTTTTTAAAGGAGATTAAATATGAATAAATTATATGTTTTTGGACACACAAAACCAGATACAGACTCAATTGCATCAGCAATTGTTTTTGCAAAATTGCAAAAAGCTTTAGGAATTGACGCTGTAGCTTACAAATTAGGTGAAGTTAACAAAGAGACAAAATATGCTTTAAAAACATTTGAAGTTGAAGAACCACAAACTTTAACAAGTGTTGATGAAAATTGTGATGTTGCTTTAGTTGATAACAACGAATTTTCTCAAAGCGTTTCTGGAATTGAAAAAGCTCATGTAAAAATGGTTGTAGACCATCACAAAATAAAATTAGAAACAGTAGAACCAATCTACTTTATAACAGAACCTCTTGGATGTACTTGTACAATATTATACAAATTATACAAACAAAATGAAGTTGATATAGATTCACAAACAGCATGTTTAATGTTAAGTGCTATAATTTCAGACACTTTATTATTCAAATCACCTACTTGCACAGAACAAGATAAAGAAATTGCTAAAAAATTAGCAAAAATTGCTGGCGTTGATATAGAATCTTATGGAAAAGAAATGCTAAAAGCTGGAACAGATATTAGTGATTTCACTCCATTCCAAGTTATAAACATAGATTCAAAAGAATTTAATGACAAAAACGCAAAGTTCGAAATATCACAAGTAAATGCTGTCGATTTAGATTCTGTATTTAGCAGACAATCTGAATTAGAAGATGCTATTAACAAAGAAATTAAAGAAAAGAACTTAGATTTCTATATGTTTGCTGCAACAGATATTTTAAATGCTAATTCAAAAATAATAGCTATTGGAAACAAGGCCGACACAGTAGAAAAAGCATTCGGAGTTAACCTTGAAAACAACACAGCAATGTTAAACAATGTAGTATCAAGAAAGAAACAAATGTTACCAAACATTTTAAATAACTTAAATTAGTTTAAAAGGCCATGAAAACATGGTCTCTTATTATTGTGTTTTTACATTTGGAATTAACACAAAATTTGTTAAAACACTAGTAATTTTGCTCATTTTGTGGTATAATAGAAATGTAGTTGGTTATTGAAAGGAGATATAAAAATGGTTCCTGAAAATACAAAAATTAACATTATAAATAATATAAAAACTTCTATGGAAATGGAAAATCAAAATTTATCTGCAAATGATATTTCATTGTTAAACGACTTTGCAGACAATAAAATATCAATGGAAGATGCAATGCAATCTATAAAACAATTTTATAAAATATAAATGGTATATAATTTTATATATCATTTTTCATTTTATATAGAAAGGATTTTGTTATGTACGAATCTAAAAATTCCGTTTATTGCTATAAAGGCACTAATGTGTTAGTTAATAAAATGAATATTAAAGACCCTATTGCACTTAAAAATTATGAAACTAGTGTTATTGGGCTAAAACTTATGGCTCTTAGCAAACAAGGCATTACAGGAAAATTTGATGTATCACACTTTGTGAGTATTCATAAGTTTTTATTTGAAGACATATACCCTTTTGCAGGATTGTTTAGAACCGAAAATATTGCAAAAGATTGTTTTCAATTTGCCGAATGGGAATATATTGAGAATGAACTTACAAGATTGCTTTCAGAATTAAAAAGTGAAAATTTCTTAGCCAATTTAACAAAAGAAAAATTTGCGGAAAGATTAGCATATTACTGGGCAGAATTAAATGTTTTGCATCCTTTCAGAGAAGGAAACGGCAGAACAACAAGAGAATTTTTAAGACAACTTTCTCTAAAAAATGGTTACATTTTAAATTTACACAAAATTTCACCACAAAAACTTTTTAATGCTAGTATAAAATCAATAATAGATACTTCAGATTTAGAGCAATATTTATATGCATGTCTAGAAAAATGATCACATTATTTTTATTTATAATGTGATCATTTCTATTTTATTAATTCATATTTGTTATTCTTGCATATCCATTTCCAGAATGTCCTGTTTCTGTTCCACTTGTCGTAGCTGGCATACTTGCATTTCCTGCTGTAGTAGATGCATTACTTAAATAATAACTACTATTCAATAAGCAGCCTGATGGATAATTTGATGCAGTTGAAGATGTATAAACATATCCAGATCCTCCACCGCCACCACGATCATCGTCTCCAGAACTGTCTGGATAGCTTCCAGCACCACCGTACCATCCGCCTCCACCAGCGCCACCATATCCACTCGAACGATTATAGCCTTGTCCACCTTTTCCAAATGAACCTGGTGTATTAGCTCCACTCGAATAGCCAGCGCCTCCAGAAGTTGCAGTTCCTCCTTGTCCACCATTACCATAATTTTGTGATGCACTTCCTCCTGAAGTTCCACCACCATACATTCCTGTCTTGTTGGTTGCTCCATCAGATCCTCCACCACCAGCTACAATTACCCTAGCATATAGCGAGTCTGAACCTATTCTAAAGTCAGTTCCACCACCGCCTCCATTATAGTTATCTCTTTTTCCTCCACCATTGAAGCCACCACTAGTTCCTCCTGTGTTTCCAGAACCTCCAACATAAGCATATAGTTTCGTATTTGCAGTTAATGTAATAGTTCCAACCGAATATCCTCCTTTTCCAGCATAAGATGTACTAGAGCGATATCCTCCTTGTGCTCCCCAGGCTTCAAGTTTGTATTTTCCTGGTAATAATTCTACATTTTGTGATGAACCAGTGTATGCATAATTTAATACACTATCAACAACAACACTGCTAGACACAATTTCATTTTTATTTCCTACTTTATCAGTTACTAATACATGCACATAATACGTTCCACCTGCCATAACTTTTTTTAATGATGCACTGCCACCAGAAAGTGTTCCAGTAGTGTATAAAGCTTCATTCTCTCCTAATTTAGTAGAGCTATTATTTATCATATACTTGCATTTATTGTAATTTAGTCCACTTCCAACATCACTTCCAGTTATTTGTGCATTTAATCCAAAAACTATTTTTGATACTGTAACTTGAGCTGTTGGCTTATCTTTATCAATTTTTGAAATAGATAAAGAATTTTCTAAAAATATTTGATCTCCCTTTTTTACTCTAGCCTTTATATCACAATTTTGGCTAACCGATATTTTATTGGTATACGTACTGTATGTTTTTCCCCCATCCGTACTTATTTCCTTTATATAATCACTAGAATATTGCGGATAAGTCGCCTCTAATATAACATTTGTGTTGGTCCAATCGTTTTTATCTGTTGCTAATATAATTGCATCTTTTTTTATGCTTTTTACATTTATTGTTTGCTCTGTTTGTTTTCCTTTTGTATCAATAATTTTAAAATTGTATGTGCCTGTTTCCAATATTGAATATGTTGCAGTAGCCATTAAATCGTTATTAAACTGCACCGTTGTATTGTCAGGTAATACTATGGTTTTAATTCCATCTTTTAGCTGAACTGCAGTAAAGGATATGGTTGAATATGGTGTTGTTTTATCTTTGCTTACCTTATATCCATTTACTACCTTTTCTTGTTCTGATTTTGACACAACTTGTACTTCTGAATTGCACACAACAAGAGTATTATTACTTTCAGTAATACCTCCAATTAATCCATTTTCCGTTGTCGTATAAGAATTTATCATTTTACTTTGTACTAAATTTTTTCCCAGTTCGTTATAATTAATACCAGATTCATCATTCTCACTTTGTTTCATCAATTGAATTTGTGCTTGTGCTACTACACTGCTGTTTTTTATTTTTTCTTTTTGGTTCTGTGCTGTTGTTAGTAAGCCGTCATCTCCAATTGTTGCACTAATGGTTATCCCAGCCAGAATTGCCATAACCATAGCTGTTATTACTAGCGAAATTAACGTTATTCCATTCTCTCTTTTCATATTATTATACCTTCCATATACATCTTTTGCCTATCCTATACTTAAATTATACTAATAATTATACATTTTTCAACTATTTTTTTATAGTATTTTCTATTTTTTTCTTATGTATCAACATTTTCTGCACTTTATTACATTTTTATTACATTTAATAGTTTTTAATCATTATTAAGTATAATTAGAGCTTATATATTATCTAAAATTATAGTATACTGTACTTGTTTGCAATGTTTTTTCTTTATATTTCGCCATTTCCGAAACAGTTACTAATTGATATCCTTTTGCCAACAGTTGTGGCACAAGTTCTTCAACAGCTTCTGCAGTTGAATTATAAATAGAATGCATTAATATAATTCTTCCATCAAAATTTGATATTTTATTCACTTCTTCAAGTATTTTTTTCTTATCTCTAGTTTTCCAATCCAAAGAGTCTACATCCCATCCTATTAATGGATATTTCAAAGTTCTTCTAACAGTTACATTTGCATTTCCATATGGTGGCCTAACTAAATACAGTGTATGACCTAATGTTTTCTCGTAGATCCTAGACGCATTTGAAATATCATCTTGTATTTCTTCTCCAGATAGTTTATTTAAATTTTGATGTGAATATGTATGACTTCCAACTTCACAACCAATTTGTTCTTCCCTTTTTGTAATATTGGGGTAATTTTCCATACAAGTTCCTAAGTCAAAAAATGTAGCAACTACATTATACTTCTCAAGTATATCTAAAATTTTAGGAGTAGCAGTTCCATTCGGTCCATCATCAAAAGTTAGTGCAACCATTGGTTTTAATGGGTCTATATTTCTATTTTTTATAGGCACTTTCACTGGTATTTTTTCTGGTGGTTTTTCAGTAGTTAGATAATTAGATGCTACATATGTTACTTCCCCATTAAATATTACCCTACTCCAACCATTATTTCCAATTCCAGTTCTCGTAATTGATTTATCTCTTTGTAATAGACCTTTTTTATCACAAGAAGCATTATCAAATGCTCTAATATTTACATTTGTAGTAGCATATACAGTTTCATTTACATCTATATAATTTCCTAACACTACATTATAATCAGGTTCTGTCTCTTGCTGTTCTGTATTTTTTTCTTCATTTGTTGTCTGATTATTATTTGATTGTTCTTCATTAATCTTTTCCTCATTCGCTGTTTCTTTATTTTGCATTTCTATATTTTCTTTTTGATTTTTCTCTGCACTATTAGAATCTTCTTTATTAATTAGTAAATTTTCAATTTTATTTACTTTATTATTAGCATTATCTCCATCATTATTCTTGTTACCACATGTAATATTTTCAATATTATTACTAATTATAGGCACACTGCTTGCTTTTATAGAATCGTTAATAACAATATACATTAACATTGCCATGGCAAAAATAAGCATAATTAAAACAACAATTATTACTTCTTTGAATTTCATTTGTATTGTATCCTCTTTTATTACATTTTTTCTTCGTTACATAGTATAACATTAATTAGTAAAAAACGCAATCAAATAAAAAAGAACCCTCTCTCGAGGGAAAGATTTTTCTTTTAGTTTAGGTTAAATCGTCCTTTTTAGCAATTTTACGCTTCTGATGAACTATCGTTTCTCATGTTGCAACATCCATTATTCATGTTATTTGTACTATTGTTTCCACAGCAATTACTCATATTTGAGTTCATGTTATTATTCCATTTCATGTTATTCATGTAAAATTTCTTCTCTGCCATCTTGTCTTGTACATCTCTTAAAGCCTCTCCAAATCTCTGGAAGTGAACTACTTCTCTTTGTCTTAAATATCTTAATACATCTACAACGTCTTTGTCATCAGCACATAAGTCTATTAATTTTTCATACGTAGCACGTGCTTTTTGTTCTGAGTAAGGTTCAATAGTGCAACTATTTTTTAGTAAAAATGATAGGTGTATATCTACACCTTTAATATTATATTAACTTCTTCATCTTTACCAATTTCTATTTTTTCTACTAATTTTTTTAATATTTTATTATCAAACTTTTTTGCTTCAGAAAACTCTATAATTAGCTTTTCAACATCATTTTTAGAATTATAACTTTTTTTGCCTTCTTCTAACCTGTCTAACTTTTCTTTTAACTCAGTAACTCTTTTTTTATATAAATTGTATTCCCTAACAAACTCATCTTCTGAAATAATTTCTTCCACTTTTTTAGAATACAATATTTTAAAATCTGCTTCCCTTCTTGTTATTTCATTTTTTATTTTCTTGCACTCACTTGCCTCTGGATCCATTATTTCTTTATATACTTCAACATCATTTGCATATTTAAGGAGCTGTAATTTTTTTAATTTGTTAGAAATTTGTTTTAAAACTATTTCATTCAAAGTATTTTCTTTTATCTTAATCCACTCATTGCATATATCTTGATGTCTATAATGTTCAGCACATATAAAATATCCTAATTCGTTCTTTGCTCCTGTTACTTTACCATATTTATCAATTCTCATAGGATTACTGTTCTTATATAGCATTTTTCTACCACAATTTTTGCAGTACACCAAATCTCTTAATAAAAATACATATTCTTTTTGGTTTTCCTTAGTTGTTCCTTTTTTCATTTCTTGTACTTTATCAAAAATTTTAGGAGCAATTATTGGCTGATGTGTATCAGAAATATATTGATAGTTTCCTTTTCTGTTCGCAACTGTCTTTTTTAACTTAAAATCATTATAGTATTTGTTAGTAACAAGTCTACCACAATATATTGGATTATCTAATATTCTTGCAATCATAGATTTAGTCCAATATTGTGCTTGATGTTTTAAGTTCAAATATTGAGATGGTGTTTTTATTTTTCGTTTATTAAATCTATTAGCAATTTCTACTGGTCCTATTCCATCAATATACAAATTAAATATCTCTATTATATTAGAAGAAACTTCTTCATCAATTACTATCTTTCTTTTATCTAAGTTGTCTTTTTTGTATCCATAAGCTACACTTGCTTCAATAAATTTTCCCTGGTTTTTTAGGTTTGTTTTTACAGCCTTGATTTTTTTTGATATATCTTCCAAATAGCTTTGATTGACAATTCCTCTTAAAGCAACTGCATCATCAATTTCATATCTTTCTCCAGTATCTACATATTCTGTAACTGAAATTAATCTTACATCATTATCTGGAAAAAATATATCTGTAAAATATGATGTTAAATTTTTATCTCTTGTCAATCTACTCATATCTTTCACTATAAGCATATCTATTTTTCCTAGTGTTATATCTCTAATCATTTTATCAAGTTCTGGTCTAGAATTTAGTATTCCTGAATATCCATTATCAACATATTCATTTACTATTTTATAATTATGATCTTTTGCATATTTAGTTGTTATTTCTCGTTGCATGTCTATACTATTATTTTTTTCAATATCTTCTTTTGATAATCTTAAATATATTGCTGCTTTGTATTCTCTCATCATGCCATCTCCATAACAGCATATTTATAATTAATATAAATATTATCATCATTATCTACTTGAACATTATCAATAATATCTGCAATTTGTTCTTTAGACCATTTTTTTACATCGGATACTTTTTTTACAACTCTCTTGTATTCTGCTTCTGAAATAATAGTTTGATTATTTATCTTATTATTTAATTTTTTTATTTCTTTATTAAGTCTATCTCTTTTTTCTAGTTCTTGATTATACATAGAGTTAAAATCATATTCTTGGATAATTCCTTTTTTATAGTCAGTATATAAAGACGTTATCATTTTATTAATTTTAGCCAATTTTTTTTGTTTTAAATCCAATTCATTTTTTATTGACTGTATATCTCTATTCTTATATGCTTTTTCCAGTAACTCCGCAATATCTTCACAATTTATCAAATTATTCACTTTTTTATTCAAATTTGCTACAACAATTTGAGTTACTGATTGTAATTCAATACCTTTATATTTGCGAATGCAATATCCTTTTTTGTGCAAACTACTTGAACAATATAATCTCATAAAAGAAATGGTTTTTCCATCTTTTCTATATTTTACTTTTAATTGCATTGGTTCTCCGCATTCCTTACAATATATAATTCCGTTCAATATCCAAGTATGTGTATGTGATTTTGCTTTTTGATTTAATTTCATTCTTTTTTGCACACTTTCAAATAATTCTTTTGATATTATTGCTTTGTGTGTATTTTCGTATTTTTTCCATTCGCTTCTTGGTATTTGCTTTACTTTTTTAGATTTGTAACTTAAGTTGATTCCTTTTCCATATACTGTATTTCCTAAATACATTTCATTTTTTAGCATTTTTGAAATTGTAGAACGTTCCCAACCATATTCTCCTTTTTTATTTTTTTGAAAACCATTATGACTTGGACAATATACTTTATCTTTTTGTAGTTTCTCAGCAATTTCTCCCATTGAATTACCACTATTATACATTTGAAATATCTTCTTTACTATTGGTGCTTCCTCTGGATTTATGATCAAATGATTTTTGTTATTCTCATCTTTCATATAACCATAAGGAGCTTTTGCTGCAACATATAAGCCTTGCTCTTTTCTTGCCCACACACCGCTTTTTACTTTACGTGATATATCTTTACTATACCAGTCATTAATAAGTGTTTTAAATTGAATCATATCATTATTAGAATTTTTTAAATATGTATCAACATTATCTAGTATTGCAATATATCTTATTTCTCTTTCCAGGAAATACATTTCTATATAATAATTAGCTTCAAAATTATTTCTACTTAATCTCGATAAATCTTTGGTTATTACGCAATTTACTTTTTTCTTTTCTATATCATCCAACATTCTTTGAAAATTTGGTCTATTAGTATTTAATCCTGTGTAACCATCATCAATATAAAAATCTACTAATTCAAATTTCTCTCCAAGACTTTTTATTTTATCCTCTATAATATTTTTTTGACTTACGATACTATCACTGACTTCTTTATCTCCATCTTCAACAGATAGTCTTAAATAGCCAGCTACTTTAAATTTATTGTTTTTCACAATTAATACGCCTCCACTCCGTACAAATTGTCTATATTGAAAAACAATGCTACTGGCGATATTATACCGCTCTAAAGTAGCATTGTCCATATATCTTAATCATTTTCTTGTAGTTCTCTCATTGCATAATTGCAAATTAGTTTTTTTAAACTTTCTTTACCTAAGCAATTTTCCGAAACTCTTGTTATTACAGTATATTTTTTACTATCTACCTCATATATTTCTTTTTCTTCTAACTTTGAATTTTCCATTATCATAGCCTCCATATTAAAGAATATGTAGATTATTTTAAAAAATTCTATAATTATTCTATTTCACAAACATCTTCACTCTCATCTTCTTTATGCTCTTTGTTAAATTTTACATTATTTTCAAATACTTTTGTATATTCTGGATATCTAATTTGTATAGCTTCCCAAAAATACGGAGCATACGAACAACAAAAAATTTCACTAGGAGCATAACAATTTGATATTTTTTCATTTTCTAAATCTTCTTCACTATCAAACATAATTGAATGATTCCATAAATTAAATGCCATTCTTGTTACTTTCTCTGATGTTCCTGTTTGCCATCCAGCTTTAATTGCATCTAAATTTATTTCTCCTTTTTCTATATTAAAAATATTTGAAAAATGTTCTCTTGTTGTTTCACAAATGCTTAATGTATATACTAATGATAAATAATATACATCTGTCTTTCCTAATACTTGTAATTTATTTAATTTAGAATAGAAAAAACTTTTATGATCATTATCCATAAAATTAACCATTTGTATTTTCCCTTCCTAATAAAACATTAGCAATTTTTACAACATCTTTTTTCTTATATACTTTTTCTAATGGTTCCATAAATAAATTGCAAAAATCTTTAATATTTATATTATTTTTATTTCCAGAGTTCAAATAATGTTCTAATCCTATTACCGCATAGGCAGTAACTTGTTTATAATTATATTGTTCTTCCATTTCTACACCTCAATTTTAATATACTTTGGCACATCATAGCTTCTTCCAAGTTCTTTCTTAAATTCATATCTTTTTTTTGCTTTGTTATATAAATATGCTGATTTGTTCCAATTTCTATATGCTAAATTACTTAATCTTTTTCCCTTTGATAACTCTTGACTAGCTTGATTGTGCATCCTCTTTAATATTAAATCTTCTGATTTATTTTTTTGTTGTTTAGCTTTTCTTGTTGCTTTTATAAGCTTTTTAGTATTTTCTTTATGTTTTATCTTATTTTTTTCTTTTCTTATCATTTTTTCTCTTTGGTATCTCTCATCTTTTTGTAAAACCTGCGTTACAGCACTTTTTGAAATATCTAATTTTTTTGCAATATCTGCTGGTATTTCTCCTTCTAAAAAGTACAGCTTTATAATTTCTTCTCTTTTACTCATCCTTAGTGCCTCTCTTTCTACTTAACTTTTTGCTAACACTTTATGGAATCGGCAGATTTAATGAGCTATTTCGTTTCATCTCATCTTTTTCTTTTTGTAATTTTAAAATTTTCTTTTTAAAACCAATTACACGTTTCTTTACAATAAATTGCCTCTTTTTTTGTTTTAAATATAGTTTTAATTCTTTTAACATTATTTTCCCTCCCTTCTTACCTATTAAAAACGAATTGAAAAATAGTAAAAGGGACAAAATTTAAAAATTTTTTATTTTTCTCTATTCTGTGTTAATGTTTTATATATTTTTTCTATTATATCTTCTCTTAAATCTTCATCTATTGCTCCTCCTGGATATAACCTGCTATACTTATTTATTAAGTTTTCATATTTATTTATAATTCCAATGACATCTTCATCAGTCAAGTTATAATTGTTAAACATTAAATATGCCTCCTTTTCTCAAATTTTCTTCTAATTTTTTCTAATGCTCTATTTCTTTTTTTAGTAATTCCAGATTTGGTCAAAAATAGTATGTTTGATATTTCTTCATCTGATTTATTTTCAATATAATACAAAGAAAGCACCAACTTTTCTATATATGTTAGCGCTCCTGCAATCTTAGACAAAATTTCATCACTAAAAATACATTCAAGCTTTTCTGCTTGAATTTCCATGTCCATTTTATTTTCTAAATTTTCTTCCATTTTCTCTTGTGAATATAATACCTCTTCTTCAAGGCTTAATTCTTTCAAAATATTTTTGTTTTTTCTAAAATAATCAACTCTTGTATTTTTTACAATTACTTTTAACATTGCCTCCTCTTTATTGTTCAATATATACAATATACTCCCTCATTCTAGGAACTTATTATTTATATTCATAAGTTCAAAAGGAGTATTAAATTATTTTAATATCCATTACTGTTTATTACTCACATTGTTCTTTCCCCCTTATATTAAAATTTAAAAGTTTCTTATTTAATTTACTTTTGTATTCAATTTGCTTTTGTAGCTCCTTTTAAACTTTAATATAAAGTTCCCGAGCTCATACTACTATGATTTTAATTTTCTTTGTTAAAAAGGGTGTGATGGAGTGTGAAAGGGTGCGCTTTTGTATTAGTTGTCGATATTTGTCGAAAATTTTTCCTAATTTTTACATTTATTTTATTGTGTTTACATAATTTTTATGATATACTATTGTTGTATTTTAATAATTACATTTGTTGGGGGTTGTTTAAATGGTTAAAATCCTTATTGCAGACACTGATGTAAAACGAAATTCAGCCAGCTGCCAATTTCTCGCAAATGAAAAAGGGTTTGAGATTGAAAGTACCAATGATGGCAGTTCTACGATAAAAAAATATTTGGAAATTGAACCAAACATTTTTATTTTAGATTCAAATTTCAAAGATATAAAAACTCTTGAAATAATTGATAGACTATCTACCTCTCCTATTGAAAAAAGAAAAAAGAATACAATTTTAACTATAAGCGAAATAAATAAACCATTTCTTATAGAGGATGTATCAAAAGTCTATAAATTCTTGTATAGACCCTTTGACAACGAAAAATTACTTAACACAATCAACCAAATGAAATTAGAATTTAAAGTAACGGACTTAACAGAAGAAGAATTAAATATGTATCTATTGCCTTTGGATTTTAATGTAAATTCAAATGGTTGCCACTATTTAAAGTCTGCAATATTTCAATATTACTATTATCCTCATAAGTTTAATTCATTAGATGATTTATTTTTGAGTGTTGCTTTTGAATATGGCATTACATCTCGTGAAGTTCGAGATGGTATAAGGAGTGCTTTAATTCCTTTTAACAGATATAAAAATTATAATGTTTCAAAACCTATAATGAAATTCTTTGACTTAACAAAAGATCCAATAACACCTAAATATTTTATATCAACATTTGTTACATATTTAAGGTTAAAAAAAATGAGAAATAAGTAAAATGTTTTTACAACAATTATAACTTATTTCTCGTTTTTTTAGTTTTTATATTTATATTCTTTATAGTCTTTTATAATATCTTCTACCCTATTCTCGTAAGGTTCTTGAATAAGAGCATTTAATTTATTTCCTATAACATTTATCGTTTTTTGCAATTCCTGTTCTGGTATATCGTTCTTATCATTAAAAATATTAAAAACTGGTGTTTCAATGCTTTTATTTTCATTTGTTTTTATTGCTATTTCTAGTCCATTTATATCTGGCATATTATATCTAGCGAATACCATTTCTGGTTTTAAATCAAGGATTTTATTATATGCTTCATTTCCATCAGTAGCAACTCCTACTAAATCAACATATTCTAGTCCTTTTATCATCCTTATAATATTTTCTCTTACTTTTTCATCATTATATGCAACTAAAGTTCTAATTTTTCCATTTGATAGTATTTTGTCAAAATCTATCATTTCTTCTTTTAAAGCATTTCCAAAATAATGATCTTTTCCATTTTGTGTTTGTAAAATATCACCATTTGGAATAATAACTATACTTTTTTCAAATTCACTTTGTTTTTTGTATTCTATTTTCTTTATATTTTCAAACTCTTTTAAGTTTCTTACACTTTCTTCTAATTTACATTCATCTACTTCAAATTGTTTCTCGTTTTGTTCAGCTCTTTCTCTAATAGGCATAAACTTTAAAAATTTCCACTTTTCAATATTATAGTTATTTAAAAATTCTCCTAATTCTTCTAACTTATCTACATTAAGTTTACTAACAACTGTATTTATTCCGATCTTAATATTTTTATTTTTTGTTTTCTCTAACAAATTTTTTATTATCTCTAAATGATTATTCTCTTTGCCTAATGCTACATTTATATCATTTTCAATAGAATCTATAGACAAATTTATTTCATCCAAAGTATTTAAAATATCCTCTACATATTCATTATCGTTCTTTGATAAAAATATTCCATTTGTTACTAATTTATTATAAAGTCCTCTTTGTCTGGATTCTTTCATTAGTTCATTTACTCTAGGATATAATACTGCTTCTCCTCCAGTCCATGTAATATGGTTTATTCCACTTGCAATTAAATGTTCTAATACTTCTTCATTTTCTTCAAAAGATAAACTTGGTATATTATTAAATCCAAAACAATACTTGCATCCTTGATTACATTTAGTTGTAATTTTCCAACAAACCTTTTTCTTCATTTAAAATCCTCTTTTCTATATAACATCTCTTTTTATACATTAATATTATACATTGGTTCTAAATGGAAAACTATTCCTAAATTTTCAACATTATTTAACATTTGGTTAACAGAAAATGGAAAATACCCTATTGCTAGGGTATTCATATTTTTATTTTTTTAAATATTCTTTTATAAATTTCTTGTCTATCTTTGAAAGTTCCCCCCTCAAATAAACTAAATTTAGTTTGATACTTGGTAAGTCAATTGGTAATTCAACTTCATATAATTCTTTTTTTACAAGTTCATTTTTAACAGCTTCTTTTATGACATACGCTATTCCCATATTTCTTTTTACTGCTTCAACTCTTATTTCAGTCGCATCACACATCATATCTGCGTGTAAAGAAACGTTGTTTCTTTCTAATATTTCTCTTAATTGTTGTGTTGCTTTTGTATTTTCCAAGTTTAAAATGCAATTCAAATCCTCTAACTCTTTTATATCAGAAATTGTTAATGGTGCTTTTGAAACAAATATATTATTTATTGTTAATAGTTCTTGAACTTCCACATTAGCATTATTTATTTGTGTATCTGTTATTGCAAAATCAATTTTATGATTCTGTAATAACTCTAGCATTTTATTCGTATCGACTTCACATACTATTTCTACATTAAGTTTTGGAAAATCTTTTTTCACTCTTTCTATTTTTCGTAGTAAAAAATAACTTGTAAAGTGAGATGGACAGCCAATTTTTATACATCCACTCTCCATGTCATTTTTATCTTTTGCCATTTTTTCCGCAAAATCAAAACTAGATAGTGATTTATTTACTATCTCATAAAGTTCTTGTCCATCTGTAGTTAATGTTACTCCTTTACTTTCTCGATTAAAAAGTTTCAAATTTAATTGTTCTTCTAAGCTAGATATTTGTTTACTAACATTTGGAACTGATAGACCTAGTTTTTCTGCTGCTTCAGAATAACTTTTGGATTGAGCAACTTTACAAAATATTCTATATAAATTCAAATTTACATTTGACATACAATCACGCTCCTATAAAATCTTCTTTAATTCTATTTCAGCTTTTTTTATAAAATAATCATTTGTATAGATTGGAATATTTAGTTTTTCCAATTCTTCTTTTATTTTATCTATAGTGTCTAATTGTTCATTTTCTTCAATTTCAATTAGCTTATCACCATTTTGTATATCTTTTATATTAATTTGTAATTGATCTTTTTTATAAATATAGTCTATTTCTTTAATTTGCATAATTATACTATAATTAATAGCTTCTAAAAACTTTTTTCCATCATTCGAATCTATAATCTTACATTCAACTTTGCTTTGTTTTACTATATCTCCATTTTTATCAAATTCTTTATGTTTATATGTAAATTTACTTTCTTGATATTTAGGAATATAGCCTTCTATATTTCGTAATATTATTGCCTTGCTCAATATCTCTCGCTCTGACATTTCTTTTATATTAATTGTGCTTGGTATATAATAACTATCATCTAATAAATATTTTTCGACAAATTGAAACTCTTTATTTTCTAATATTTTGCATATTTCTTCTATATTACATTTCAATTTGACTGTTATTTCATTATTCAAACCAACATATCTCCTTTACAATATCACTCTTAAATTATAACATATTATGGAAACTTTGTAAAGTGTTAAATCTTGTTTATGCTTATTTCAAGCTATTTATCCATCTTTCTATATAGTATCTTTCTTTTCCATAATCAAATAAAAAAACTAGGTTAAATATACCCTAGTTCCTTGTATCATATTTTTCTAAAAATTCCTTCATTGCTATATTTACTAATCTTGTTAGTGATATTCCAGTTTCTTTAGTTATTTTGTTCAATGCTGCAACATTTTCTTTTCGTATCATAACACTTCTATAAATTGTTATTTCTTCATCTGGCTTTGCATAATACTTTATATTATCACTAGATATTAAATCCTCTATACAAACATTTACAATATCACTAATTGTTGCATCATATTCTTTTTCGACTATTTCTTTTAGTCTTGAATATAACTTATCTTCCAAGTTTATACTTTTTTGAATAGTATAATTATCTTTTTTATATAATCTATCAATTGAACTCATATTACACCCCACTATTATTTTCTAACCTTTGTACGAATATTATACTTGAAAGATTTATTTCATATAACTTAGCAGTATCGTGTACTAATACACGATAACAAGTTGAATTGTTGTGGTTTTTCGTATATAATGAGATTATTATTTTTAAGAAAGGAGGAGTTTCTTATGCAAGTATCTGAAAAGTGTAAAGAGTTATTACAAGAATTTAATGTTTCTATGTTAATGTCTAATATTTTAGTTGCCGATTTAGAAATCATACAATATGGCATAATAGATGAAAAAAATGATTCTTCTTTAGATTATGATAATTATTGGCACAAGCCACTAAGCCAAGATATGTTAGATATAGCAAATGAATGGAAAGATGAAACATTTTCAGAAGATCTATTTTTAATTTTAAACGACAATTTGAAACAGATTGTAAAAAATGACACTACAAAATACTCTGCTCAAATGATTTTTCCAATATTTATGGACAATAAATTGGATGGATTTGCAATTTTCTTTAGAACTCATGGAGATTATATTCTTAGTAGTTCTAAAGCACCTAAAACAATTAGAAACTTTATACAACAAGAATTAAACAAAGAAAATAATTTTTAATGGAGGATTTCGTATGGAAAAAGATAAAAAAGAAAATGTTAAGCATTTTAATTTAAAATGGTTTAATAAAAAGAATATTGACTTAGTTGATGACAAAATAGAAGTATATATCTCTAATTTACTTGATATAGATGAATATATAGAAATTAATCGTAAATTTCAAAAAATTACATTAGAACTAACTTCTATTCTAAATCTAGAACAAAGGAGATTATTACGAGAATATCAAAAAGTGGAAATGGAAATTACTTCATATCAAAATAGTTTAGCTTATTATTTAGGATTAAATGAGAATTCTAAAAGCAAAATAAAATAGTCTATTATATAAGCAATTATATAATAAACTATAATAGGTTTTATAATATAAGGTAAGTTGATATTGGCATGTATTCAACTTATCTTTTATTATCATATTTGTCTAGGAATTCTTTAACTGCACAATTCAGTAACCTTGTAACAGAAATCCCAGTCTTTTTATACATTTTTTGCAAATCCTTCAAATTTTCTTTTCTAATCATTATGCTCCTGTAAGTTACTGTTTCAAGTTTGGGTTTCTCGTAAAAGGATGGATTATTTCTTTCGATATACTCTTCTATACATACATTAATAACTTGACTAAATGTAGCATCATAATTCTTCTTTGTAAATTTCATTAATTGATTATATAGTTTATCTTCTATATTAACTGTCTTTTTGACTGTTTTGTTATTAATAGCGTATAACCTATTAATTGCACTCATATATACACCTCCTATTACTCATTTTACAACCATTTGTATTATATGAAACTTATTTCAAAAATAATACTTGTTATAATTCCTCTTGTACGAGTAATAATAGGTTAGATGTTAGAGCTTATATTTCATATTTTAAATTTTCTCGCTAATACAATTTAAGAGTTACTATTTCTAGCAACTCTTGAAAATAAAAGGGGATGTTTGTGCCAATCGCTTCACTACAATTAGCACTATTCTAATACAAATTTTAATATTAACTTTTATAGGATGAGAGAGCAACAATAATTACTCTCTCAAAAAATCACACAATTCATAATATAATGCTAGATATTAAATAAAAATTGTTTTAAACTATTTTTGCCCCAAATGGTGCTAAAGAAAGTTTAGCAACCTTAAAAAATTGAAGTCCAAATGGAATACCTACTAGTGTGATACACCATAGACAACCAAAAACAAAGTTTTCTAATGCCATAGGAATCCCAAAAAATATAATCCATATAACATTGGCAAATAATGATGGTACTCCTCCTCCATATTCAATTTCCTTTCCAAATGGTGCAAATGATATACTTGCAAATTTGAAACATTGTTTTCCATAAGGTATTCCTATAATGGTTATGCACCAAATAACTCCTGATAAAACCCATGAAAGTCCACTAAAGAAACCTCCAAATATAAACCAAAGTATATTGCCTAATAAACTCATATATTATGCTCCTTTCAATTGTCATTCACATTAATTATAATAAGTGTGTTTTTCACATCAATTACTTAATTTATTGTGTAATCATACATTTATATTAGAAAATAACCTAATATCTTAAATTATAACATATATTTCAAATATTTTATTCTATTTGAAAATTAAGGCATAAGCAATTAATCATATAATTTTTATAACCAACTTTTAATAAATCTATGAGAACCACCATTTTTAGTAGTTCTCTTGAAAATAAAAGGGGATGTTTTGTGCTAATTGCTTCACTACAATTAGCACTGTAGTTTTATTCCACCTGTTTTAATATTTTATCTGCTTCTTCTTGTGTTAAATAATCATATTTTATCATTTTATTCATTACTTGTTTTTGTCTTTGCTTTGCTAACTCTGGATTCTTTGTTGGTGCATACACACTAGGTGCATTTGGTATTCCTGCTAATAAAATTGCTTCATAATCTGTCATTTTTTTGGGTTCTTTTCCAAAATATTTTCTACTTGCTTCTTTTACTGTATAACACCCCTCTCCAAAATAGCTTGTATTCAAATATAATTCCAGTATTTCATCTTTATTATAGTTCTTTTCTATTTCAAAAGACATAAATACTTCAGCAATTTTTCTTGTTATTTTCTTTTCTTGTGTAAAATAGATATTTTTTGATAATTGTTGTGTAATAGTACTTCCACCTTCTACAAAGCTCATTGCTTTTATATCATTTATAGTGGCTCTACCAATTGCTATTATATCTATTCCATTATGTTTATAAAATCTATGATCTTCAACCGAAATTACTGCTTTTATATATATTTCTGGTACTTCTTCAATTTTAGTATAGTTTTCTTTTTCTTTAATAGTTTCTACTTTTTCTGTAAGAGGTATTTTAGAAATTGCATCCTTATACATATCATATCCATTACCTACTACTAATAATCCTATACTTATTAAAAATACTATTGCTACAAATATTATATTTTTTATTACTTTCATTTCAACCACCTCTTTTTTTGTGGCATTACTTATTTTGTATAATTTGTTTGAACTTTTTCAGGAAGTTCATCATATTGCACTTCTTCCCAAGAATGTACTCCTAAAGTTTTTACTTCTAACTTTAAAAAAGCATCTTCTTTTAGTTCTCTACTTGTTTTAAATTTTAATTCTTTTTTCTTTCCATTTTCATTATAACAATCTAAAGTATATTCATATTTCATATCATCTGTGCTAGATAGTTTTTCTATTTTAGTATTATCTATTTGAGTATAGTAAACTGATTCATAGTTCTCAAAAAAGTACAATGTTGCCACACAAATTGCTATTGCTACAACTACTGCTATAATCATTGGTAATTTTTCTTTCAAACTTTCCATATCATTTTCTCCTATTCTGCTATAATATCAATATTTCCGTTGAAATTCTCTAATTTTATTGTTAAATAATAGCTAATACCTTCAATATAAATATTATCTTCATATTTTCCTGTGTCATCTATTAAAGTAGTTTTATTCTCTCCTAATTTAGCAATTACATTGATATTACCGCTTTGTTTTTCTACTTTTATTTTTAGTTTTACATGATCTCCATTTTTTCTATTTAAGGCTGTTCCTCCAAATATATCTTCTGTTCCTGTATAATTATCATATTTTGCTTTATATGTTCCTACATATTTATCTACTCCAAAATTTCTTTCTCCTTTTAAGTCTTTATCTTTTGATAATCCTACAAAGTCAAAACTTTGTAAAAATGTGTTATAAGTATTTATAAGTTCATCTTTTGGAAAATCCCAATCACTTGTTGCAATAGATGAAACTATAATTATTATGAAAGCTATTATTCCTATTATAATTAACTTAAAGAATCCAAATATAAACATAAACTATTCCTCCTCTTTAATAATATTTTTGCTTTCAAAATAAGTAGCCAAGAAATATGTTCCATATATTACTCCTATAATTATAATTGTTGCTATAATTGATGGTAGCAAATCTTCTGATTTTGCTAATCCTTCCATTAGTGCCATTCCAAATTTTATTCCAAAAATTGAATGAATGATTGCTAGTACAAGTGGTAATCCAAAGAATATTGCTATTTGTCTAAATAATGCTTTATTTATCATTTTTTCATCACAGCCAATTTTTCTTAAAATTGTATATCTTTGTTTATTATCAGAACTTTCTGTTAGTTGTTTTAATGCTAAAATAGCTACACTTGCAATTAAGAAAATTATTCCTAAATAAATTGCTATAAATGTTACAATTGTTGTAATTCCTATACTTGCTTCCATAAGAGATATTTTTGTTACTCCATCTACATCAATTCCTTTGTTTGTTAGATTTTGAACAAGTATAGAATCATTACTTGTAAATATTTTTTCTATTTCTTGTTTTTCTTCATCTGTTTGTGCATTATAATTTGCAACTAATAATTGTTGCTCTTTCATATCATCAGTTAAATTACAACTATCTGGGACTAATATAATTCCTGTATTTACATGACTTGTATTCATCATAACAAATCCAGATTTACATTCATCGTATTTAGATTTATATTGTTTTCCTGCTATTTCTAATATATTTTCTTCTTTTAGTGCTTGATTTCTTATTTCTGTCATGCTGTCAAAATCACATAATACTATATACTCATTTTCATTTAATTCATATTGTTCTATTCCATAAAGTGAAGCAATTTTATTATAATCAGATATTTTTATTATCATCTCAGCTGTTTCATAGCGTAAATTTGGAAATTGTGTTTTTGTTTCTTCAAGTCTATCTCCTAAAAAATCTCCCCAAGCTAAATCATTTGTAGCATAAATAGTAATTTCTGTTACATCTTTTAGAAGACTCATATCAAATCCATTATTTTCTAATGTTTGCGTAATTGGTATTTTAGAATCTTCTCTTGCTTCAGATGTTGATGTTAGTTCTTTTCCATAAGTTCCATATTGTAAATATTTTTCTGGCAAATTAGCTGTTTTCTCTAAGTTTATATCTACAGGTGTCATTTCTATTAATTCATTTTGCATAGTAGTTCTTAATGCTAAACTAACAGATAATATACTAATTGTCATAAATAACATTAAGCAAATAACACTCATACTTACAATTGTTGTGTTAATTTTATTATTAATTTGTCTTAACACAAACATATTTGTACCTTTTAAATAAGTATTTTTCATTGATTGAACTACTTTTAGTACAAATCCTGATAAAGACCAAAAGACGGCTACTGTGCCTACAATTCCCATTAAAATTGGTGGTAAGATTTTGTCTGCTGTATTTAATGATCTAAAATCTCCTGTTACTTTCCAATATGCCCATCCCAACATTATACAAGCTATTATAAATACTAGTACACAAATAATTGGATTTTTTATTTTTACTTTTTCATTTTTCTTACTTGCATTTAATAAATTGATTAGTTTATATTTTGATACTGTAAATGTGTTAAAAAACATTACTGCAACATACATTACTGCAAAATATATACAAGTTTTTATACAAGCATCTTTTGAAAATACAAATTGAAATTCTGTCATATCTGCTTCAAACATTTTAGCAACTAATACAGACATAAATTGTGAGGCAAATATACCAATTATAAGCCCTGCTATTAATGATAATATTCCTACTAAAATTGTTTCAAATAATATAATTTTTGATATTTGCCTTTTACCCATACCAAGTGTCATATATATGCCAAATTCTTTTTTTCTTCGGTTAATTAAGAAATTATTTGCATATACGATAAGCAATCCTAATACTACTGCTACAAATACCGATACATATCCTAGCATACTTACCATAAGTTTGATGATGTCCCTTGTTGAACTAGATACTTGTAGCATTGCTTCTTGACTATCTAATGAATTGAACATATAGAATATTGCAACACCTAATACTAATGTTAAAAAATATATAGCATAATCCTTAAAGCTCTTTTTCATATTTTTAATTGATAACTTAAATAACATCGTTCAAATCACCTCCAAGAAGTGTTTGCACCTCAATTATCTTCTCAAAGAATTGTTTTCTTGTATCATTTCCTTTAAATAATTCATTAAAGATTTTTCCGTCTTTTATAAATATAATTCTATCTGCATAACTTGCTGTAAAAGCATCGTGCGTTACCATTAAAATAGTCGCATTTAATTTTTGATGTAAGTAATCAAATGTCATCAATAATTGTTTTGCTGATTTACTATCTAATGCACCTGTCGGCTCATCTGCTAATACTATTTTAGGATTTGTTATTATTGCTCTTGCAGCTGCACATCTTTGCTTTTGCCCTCCAGATACTTGATATGGATATTTGTTCATTATTCCTAAAATATCTAATTTTTTTGCTATTTCGTGAACTCTATTGTTAATTTCAGTAGCATTTACTTTTTGAATTGTTAATGCTAAAGCTATATTTTCATAAATCGTTAATGTATCTAATAAATTAAAGTCTTGGAATATAAAGCCTAGTTCCTCTCTCCTAAATTTGTTTAATTTATTTCCTTTAAGTTTTGTAATATCTTCTCCGTTGATAATGATATGTCCTGCTGTTACTCTATCAATAGTAGATACACAATTCAAAAGTGTAGTTTTACCAGAGCCACTTGCTCCCATAATTCCTACAAACTCTCCATTTTTTACATTAAAGCTAATATTGTCTATTGCTTTTGTTAAATTAGATTTGTTTCCATAGTATTTTTCTATGTTTTTAACCTCTAATACATTTTCCATCTAAAAAACTCCTTTCAATTCTTTGTATATCTACATTATAAATTCATTTTAAAATATTTGCCATCGATTTACCTTACAATAACATTACATTTTTTGTAAGATTTCTCATTTATGAAAATAAGCCCATAACTAATATGGACTTACAAATTCATAAAACTGCTTTTAGGGAATATAATTCTTACTTCTGTTCCTATATCTTTTTCTGAATTTAATTCTATTCCTAAACCTAATTTATCGCATAATTTCTTACATAGATATAACCCTATACCAGTAGATTTCTTGTTTATTGTTCTCCCATTTTCTCCTGTAAAACCTTTTTCAAAAACTCTTGTTATTTCTCCTTTTTTTATTCCAATTCCATTATCTTTTATATATAATACAACATTCTCTCTTTTTGAAATAGCATATATCTCAATCTTTCTATCTTTAATTTTTGAATACTTAATTGCATTTTGTATAATCTGATTTATTATAAAAACTGCCCATTTGCTATCTGTATATACTTCTCGTTCTAAATCGTGTAATTCTATACTTGTCTTACTTGAAAGTAATGCACTTTTATTTTTCAAAATTGCTCCATTTACTATTTCTTGCAAATTTGATTTTGTAACAACATAATCTTTGTTAGCGGTATTACTTCTAGCATAAAACAATGCTTGTTCTGTATAATTTTCTATTTCATCAAGTTCTTCATCAATACTTTTGGTTATTTCATTTTTGTTATTTTCAATAATCAATTTAGATGTAGCAATTGGTATTTTTATTTCGTGAATCCATAATTCTATATATTCCTTATAATCTTCTTGTAATCTCTTATAAGTATTTACATTTTCTAGCATAGATTTTCCAGCTTCTTGCATAGATTTTTTTAATAATTTGCCCTCAAGAAAATCTGGAGTATTTATTATTTCTGATATTAAGTATTTATCCTCTAATTCATCTAAATTACTTTTTAATTCATTATAAAAATTCTTCTTTTTTCTATATTCAATAGCAATATCAATACCAATTATTAAAATCGGACATATTACAATATAAAGCCTTGTAAATACTCCAATTTGTGTATAAGGTAGTAATAATATCTCCGAACTTACTATTACAAATAATACTAAAAAAATCAATAATATCTTTTCTTTTATAAAATCTTTAAATCTCATTTTAATAGATACCCCTGTCCCCTTCTTGTTTCAATTTGATCTATTAGTCCTAATTCTTCGAGCTTCGTTCTTAATCTTTTAATATTTACATTTAATGTATTATCATCAACAAATTCTTCACTTTCCCATAAATAGTCCATTATTTCATCTCGAGATATTACTTGTTGTCGGTGTAAAACTAAATACTCTAATATTTTATATTCGTTTTTTGTTAGTTCAACCTTATTATCTTCTTTTTCTATAATTCTCCCTGCTGTATTTAATACAAACTCTCCACAGTCTATTTTATCTGGATTATTTCCTGCATTTTGATTTCTTTTTAATAGTCCAACAATTTTGGCAAGAAGTATTTGAATGTTATATGGCTTTGTTACATATTGATCCGCACCATAATTTAATGAAAGTAATTCATCCATTTCGCTATCTCTGCTAGTTACCATTATAATAGGCACATTAGATATTTTTCTTATTTCTTTGCAGATAAATTCTCCATCTGTATATGGTAAATTTATATCCAATAATAATAAATCTGCTTTTTCATTTAGTATATCTTCTACTGCATTATCAAACTTTTTTAGACTTGTTGCTACAAATCCGTTTTTATTTAAAAATGTTTCTAACTCATTTCTTAATTTTTCATCATCTTCAATTATCAATATTTTTTGCATTTTGCTAACCTCCATTAGCATTATATCATATTTTGTCTAATTTGTATCTTACATTTCATGTAAGATTTCTCTTTCTATAAGAAAGATTAGTTATATCTCAAACTAATCTTGCAAATTATATCTTATTTGTCTTTCTTCTCTTTTCATGTTTTCTTGTATTTTTACTTAATACTATTTATTGCTTCTTTTGTTATTTTATCTTTATCTAATTTATTAATAATAAATACAAATATTGCTACAAATATAAGTATTATTCCATATAACACAATACTCATTTTCCAATCTCCAATAGCAAGTTGTTCTCCTGCTAATGTTGAAGTAATAACAGATGGAAATCTAGCAAATGTTGAAATCAAAATAAACTTTAATGGTTTTATTGGTAATAGTCCAGCTACATAAACTAATAGATCTTTTGGTGTACCTGGTATTAGAAATAGAATAAGCATTATAAATTCAATTTTTTTTGGATTCTGAAATAACTTGCTATTTTCTATTTTTTCCACTTTCTTTTCATCACAAAAATCATATACAAACTTTCTACCAAATTTTCTAACTAAAAAATATATTGCTATTGATATAATAGAAGCAGATACCATAATAAATACAGTTCCCCATAGTCCACCATAACACATTCCTGATAATATTTCTATTGGTTCACCTGGTACAATAATTAAAAATATTTGTGCAACTTGTAATCCAAATAATGATAACATTCCTAGTATTCCAGAATCTTCTACTTTTTGTTTAAATGCTACTTGTCCTTCAAGAGAAGATAAATTTTTCATTACTGGAAACAAGTAAGCTATAATCCCTATAATTAATATTAATACAATTATAGTTAATATAATTTTGAAAATTTTTACTTTATTATTTTTACTCATATAATACCTTCTTTTTTTCTATATGCTACTAAGTTGTTTCTTAAAATTTCTTTTATATCTATTTTTGGTAATTGATATTGCCTTAATAATCCACCATATACTTCTTTTAATCCATCTAATTTTTTGAAATCTTCTGGTTTTATAATTTCTGGCAATTTTGTTTTTATTCCTGATTTTTCTAAAATATATTTAACAAATTCGGCACAATAAAACCTATTTTCTTTTTGGATTCTCTTATGTATTCCAACTGCAAATAAACCAACAGTATTAAATTTATATTTATCTTTACTTTGTTCAAATTTAATTATATTTTTAGATATTTCTTCGTATTGTTCATCACTTATCTCTAAAGAATATATCTTTGCTCTTGTTTTATAAAATCTTTTAAATGTACCTTCATTGATATATTCATGCACAAAACCTCCGTAAAATGCGTTGTATGGATTTAATCTTCCAAAACTATACATTCTGTTTAATTCTTTATCAAGAGCAATAGATACATGTGAAAATTCATCTTTTGTAAATTCTTTTATAATCTTTGATAATATAGTTCCTGTATGTGTTAATATAATATATATTTTTTTCATAACTTTTACCTGATTTCTTCAATATTTCTAGTAAATTGTACATCTGTTGCAATAAAGTAAATTCCATAAACTAATATAAACATTCCATATATGATTCCTATATTTCTAATGATTTCTTCTATTGTAACAGCAATTGTAAATATTTTGCTTATGCTTAATATAATTGGAATACTAAGTATAAATGGTAATAACATTGGTATTGCAAAATAGAAAAATAATTGTTTAAATATTGTTCTATTTATTTCTAGTTCGTCCATTCCTAGTTTCTTTAATAATTCATATCTATATTTATATTTTTCTGAATCACTTAATTGTTGGATTGCAAGTAATGTAGCTGTTGCCATTACAAATATTAATGCTACATAAAAGGCTAAGAATGATATTATTGCATAAAAAGATTTTGCTTCGCTTAATCTTTCTCCTTTTGTATGAAAATATGCTAATCCTCTCTCTATTGATTGCTCATATCTTTCTCCACCATATTCTGATGTGATTGTAAATTCTTCTCTTGGTATTAGTTCTTCTAAACCTCGTGCAAAGTCTTGTGTTGTTATTTCTTCTGTTGTTACTGCTAATTTATGATTATAAATCAAGTCTCCATCTTTTCTTGTTTCTATCTGTTCATTTAGTAATAGCTGTTCCATATAATCTGGAACTACTATGCAATAAGTATATCCATTAAAACTTATTTGAGAAATGCTTTCTCCATTTACTTGTTTTATAGTTAATTTTTTATTGCATATTTCGATTGAATTATTTTTTTCTATATATTTTTCAAATTTCTCCTCTGCTGTTTTCATAGAGTGAATGATTGCTTCATTTTCTCCTAAAGATACTTGTTCATATCCTAGCATTTGTCTTAATTTATTGTAATCTTTAAGTAACATTACAGAATCTGTGTCATAGTAATATCTTGATTCAAAAGCACTTCCATCTAATGCTCTACGAATATTAGTATTATGAACATCATATAAGTCATATTCATACATTTCTTTTACTTTTGCATTTTTGTTTATATAATCTTTATATATTGAAAAGTCTTTATCTAATGAACTCATTGTAATTTCAAATGGATAGCCCATTTCAATTTCATTATTTAACATATTATTCATTAATAATGCTACATTACCACCAACTAATATAAAAGTAAACATAAGAGCTATTGTTCCCATTGTAATACTCATTGTGTTTATTTTTGATGTTAAATTTCTATATAAAAACATATTGCTTTTTTTATATTTTCTTGATTTATTTTGTAGATATCTTTTTACTATAAAGCTTGAAATACTAATATAAAATAAATATATACCAATTATTAGCATAACAAGTGCAATAAATATATTTCTTCCTGTCATATTAGACATATTACTAAATTCTCTATCATTTATGAAATAAGCTAGTAATAATAAAACCAACGATGTTATAAATACTATAATGTTTCCTTTAGATTTTTTTATCACATTGTTTTCATTTTTCTTATCTGCATATAATAAATTATATACTTTAGTCTTTTTTATCTTTCTTCTACAATTTAATAATACTAAAACAAAGATTCCAAAGAAGTATAAAGCTGTTAATCCTACTGCTTTTATATCAAACACTATTTGTATTTGATATGGCTGATTAAATAAATTCATTATAATTGATGTTAGAAATTGATTTAAAAATAATCCTGCTCCAACCCCTAATACAAATGCTAAACTACCAATTAATATGTTCTCTAATGTAAACATATTAGAAATATCTTTTTTCTCTATTCCTAGTATCTGATAAGTTCCAAACTCTTTACTTCTTTTTTCTAACATGAATTTCATAGTGTAATTTATAAGCCATGCCATAACAAAAATTATAATAACACTAATTCCTAAAATTGCTTTTCCAAAGTCTTTCATATAAGTTGATAATTCACTTATATCTTCTGAAACTGCAATTGAGTTAAAACTAAACATTAATGCAACAGATATAATTACAGTTATAAAATAAATTATATAGTCTTTTGCCTGTCTTTTGGCATTTCTAACAGATAATTTACCTAACATCTCTTGCATCACCTCCAAGTAATGCTAATACATCTAGTATTTCATTATAGAATTCTTTTCTTTCTTTTTCTCCTTTTTCAATTCTGTTAAAAATTTTACCATCTTTCAAAAATAAAATTTTACTACAGTAACTTGCAGATAACGGATCGTGTGTAACCATTAAAATTGTTGCTTTCATCTTTTGGTTCATATCTTCCATTATTTCTAAAAGTTGTCTTGCTGATTTAGAGTCTAAACTTCCTGTGGGTTCGTCTGCTAGTATTAGTTTAGGAGAATTTACTATTGCTCTTGCCGAAGCACATCTTTGTTTTTGCCCTCCTGATACTTGATATGGATATTTATTCAAAATGTCTTTAATTCCTAATTTTTCTGCTATTTGTAATATTTTTTTGTCTATTTCTTTTTCTTGAACTTTATTTATTGTTAATATTAATGCTATATTTTCTTCAATTGTTAATGTATCTAATAAATTAAAATCTTGAAAAATAAATCCTAAATTTTCTCTTCTAAATTTTGCAATATTTTCTTCTTTTATTTCTGTAATGTCTTTTCCATCTAAATAAATATGTCCGCTACTAACATTATCTATTGTAGAAATACAATTTAAGAGTGTTGTCTTTCCAGAACCACTAGCTCCCATTATTCCTATAAATTCTCCTTCTTCTACATCAAAACTGATTCCGTCTATTGCTTTTGTAATATTTTCTTTATTTCCATAATATTTTTGAATTTGCTCTACTTTTAATATCTTTTTCAAATTAATCCCTCCTCATTTTTATATCTGCAACTTTTAAAATGTTGCATAAGTATTTAACTATTTTTATTATAATTCCTTTTTTAGCTTTTTCATATAGAAGTAGTTTGCATTTATATTACAGTTTTGTAAGATAAAAATTTCTCTTTGCAAATTACAAAGAGAAATTTTACCTTATCATTTTTTTATTTTTAGGAATAGTTATTATCATTTCTGTATATTCGTTTTCTTTACTCTCTGCTTGTATTCTCATTCCTAATTCTTCACACATTTTTTTACATAAATATAGTCCTATTCCTGTTGATTTCTTTTGATTTCTTCCATTTGTTCCTGTAAATCCTTTATCAAATATTCTATCTATTTCACTCTTCTTTATTCCCATTCCATTATCTCTTAGCTTTAACTGTATATTTTGCTGATTTTCTATTGCTGTTAATGATATTACTGTTCCATTTTCTTTTTTGTATTTGATGCTATTTATAATTAATTGGTTTAAAATAAATTCTAACCATTTTTCGTCTGAATAAGCATTTACAGATAGATTTTTTAATTCTACCTTTATATCATTTTGTATCATTATTTTTTTATTTCTTGCCAATACATTTTTTACAACATCTGATAAAGAAATTTGTTTTATAATAAAATCATTTGAAACTTTATCTAGTCTTGCATAAAATAAGGCTTGTTCAACATAATTATTGATTTCTTCTATCTCTTCATCTATTTTATTGGTTATTTCTGATTTATTATTTTCACATAGTAATTTTGATGATGTAATCGGAATTTTGATTTCATGTACCCAACTTTCTATATACTCTTTGTAATCTTTTTGCATTGCTTTTACATTACTTACATTTTCAAGCATTGATTTATTAGCTCTTTTTAAAATTTTATAATGTGCTAAATTTTCTTCTCGTGTTGGCTTTTTAATTACTTCTGATATTAGATATTTTTCATCTAGTCCATCCATAATCTTATTAATTTCTTTTAAGTATTTATTTTTGCTTAAATAATTTGAAATTAGTGCAATTATAGAAAATATGAAAGATATAGTTACTATTATGATAATAGCATTATTATCTATTTTCATAGCTTTCATATAGCCTATAATAATTATGCAATATGTTATAAAACCCAATATATAGTTTATTTTGTCTTTTATATATTTGGTGAATTTCATAATTTGTATCCTTGCCCTCTCTTTGTTTCTATTAAATTTTCTACTCCAATTTCTTTTAGTTTTTCTCTTATTCTTGTTATTATTACACTTAAACTATTATCATCTGCATAAACTTCATTATCCCATAAATAATCAATTATTTCTGTTCTTGGTATGATTCTGTCTGTATTTTTAAATAAATAATAAATAGTTTTTATTTCTGTTTTTGTTAGCTCTATTGATTTTTCTTTATACTGCATTTGTGATTTTAAAATATCTAACATGATTCCTTTAAATTCGATCTTGCTTTCTTTTTTATCATTTTCAGAATATGATCTATTTAATAAATTTTGTATTCTTGCAAGTAAAATTGGTACATTATATGGTTTTTCTATATAGTCATCTCCACCTATCATTATTCCTTTCAATTCATCCATTGAACTATTCCTACTTGTTACAAAAATAATTGGAATTTTTGATTTTGCTCTTATTTTACTACAAATCTCATATCCACTTTTTTCTGGTAAATTAATGTCAAGTAAAATTAAATGGCTATCTATTTCAAACACTTGATTTTCTACATTATTAAAGTCTGTAATTGTATTTACTTCGTAACCACTATTTTGCAATAATATTTTTAGCTCTTCTCTTATTTCAATGTCATCTTCTATAATTAGAATTTTATACATAATATTTTCCTCCACTTAGGCATTATATCACTTTTTTGGATAATTATAAATATTATTTGTTTTTCTTATTTGCAAAAATCTTATCCATATATTCATCTGGATAATAGTTATCTAAAAATATGTCAATTTTGTTTTCTGCTTCAATATTATTTCTTCTTTCTTTTTGTCTCTCAGCTGCAAGACAAGAAATTGTTATATTAAATACCATAAATATAGAAAGTACAGATGTTAATATTTTAAAATTTATTTTATTTATGTTTGCTCTCATTTTTTCTACTTTAGGTTCTATATACAAAATATATAATATCCCTGCAATTCCCCAATAAGTACAATGTAATAAACTTGTCCTACCATTTAGATTAAATAGCAAATATGAATAATCCCATGATATTGTTCCAAATGCTTTTTCTTGAACATAAGATGCTATGTATTCTGTTAGTCCTCCCAATATCATTGAAACAAAAAATACTTTCCCTTTATTTCTTGTTTTTATGAGTTTGAAAGTAATATAATAAGCTATTCCTCCGATTCCATATACAGGTGTAAAAGGACCATATATTAAACCTTGTCTTGATTCAAAATAACCTTTTTGAAATAAAACTACTATCATTTCAAAAATATATCCTAATATGCTTCCTATTATAAATATCCAAAATATAATTACTAATTCTTCTAATAGTTTTTTCTTATTCATATTATTACTCCGTTTTTTATCAATATTATATATTATTATTTATTTTTTTAGTATTGTTTTAGTTTGCATTTATCTTACAGTTTTGTAATATAAAATTCCCACAAGTTTATTTCAATGCTACTATTTATTTAATAAACTTGCGGGAATTTAATCATATATTCAATTTTTTATATTCTTACTTGTTTTTTGTTAATCACTTTCTATTCTTCTTTCTTATTATAAACTTTACATGATATTTTATAAGAAACAAAGTACATTAACACAATTACTGCTATAAGTAAAAGCATTCCATAATTGTTTATAATGTTTTCTATTATTTCTATATTTATATTTATGTTCATTTTTATAAATAAAAATGCTATTCCTGATACTATTGCAACGATACCAAACACTAATATAAACATTTGAATTCTTCCTTTTTCTGCTCCCCATTTGTATATACTTGGTATTTGAATTGATTGTATCAAAGCTATACCAAACATTCCTCCTACTGTAGAAATAAGTAATCCTTTATAATCTATATTTATCATATCTTCTGGTTTTATGTAATTCATTATGTTTGCAACTAATATTGTAATTATTACACCTATTATTCCACCTACTATAGCTGATCCTATTGCTAAAATATACTTTGATTTTACTATTTCTTTTCTATTTGTTGGTAATGTCAAAACATATTTATTTGATTTTGCTATTTCGTCATAATTAAATGTAGAAAGTGCTATCATTCCAACCATTGTGCATATTATAATTGGTCCATATGTAACTGCTTTTGAACCTATTATTGCAATACCACAAAATAATACCATAATAATCATAGATGTTTTATATGCAGCTAAATTATATAAATCTTTTTTTATTAATCCTTTTATCATTGTTATTTCTCCCCCTTTACATACAATAACATTATATCTTCAATACTTGGTTTATCTATAGTTGTTATATTATATTTTCTTATAATATTTTCTTTATTATCTGTTAAAACTTCATATTGATATTTTTCTTTTTTAAATCTTATATAATCTTGTTTGTCTATATTTAAAAATTCTTCTTTGCTACACTTTATTATTCCATAGTTCTCTAATAGTTCTGCTGTTGGAATATTAAAAATTATCTCTCCTTTTTCTATAAACACGATATAATCTGATATATGCTCTAAATCGGTTGTTATATGGGTAGAAATAAAGATAGACCTTGTTTCATCTTCCTCTATATAATTTCTAAAAATGTCTAAAATTTCATTTCTAACAACTGGATCTAATCCACTTGTTGGCTCATCTAGTATAAGAAGTTTTGGATTATGAGAAATTGCAGTTGCTATTTTTAATTTCATTTTCATACCACTTGAATAATCTTTTAATAGTTTATTTGTTGGTAAATTAAATTGTTTTAGATAATTTATGTATTTACTTTCGTTCCATTCTTTGTAAATATCTTTCATAATAGAATTTATTTGTTTTGCTGTTAAATAATCTGATAAAAAACTATCATCTAATACAACTCCAATATTTTGCTTAATTTCTTTTTCATGTTGTTTTATATCCTTACCTAATATTTTTATATTTCCATTTGCATTTGTTATATTTAAAATTGATTTTATTGTGGTTGTTTTTCCTGCTCCATTTTCTCCTACAAATCCTACTATACTACCTTTTGGTACTGCAAAATTAATATTTTTTAATTCAAATCCATCATATTTTTTTGATAGATTGTTTACTTCTATGTTATTTTCCATTCTATATTTCCCCCTTATACATTAGTTTAAAAAGTTCTATTATTTCTTGTTCAGATATATCTGACATTTGTGCTAATTTAACAATTTTTTCTATGTAATTTTGTATTTCTTTTCTCTTTTCTTCTTGTATGAATTCTGAATTCTTTGGTGCTACAAAACTTCCTTTTCCTTGCACACTTTTTACATAACCTTCTTGTTCTAATTCATCATAAGCTTTTTTCACTGTTAAAAAACTTATTTTTAAGTCATTTGCCATTACTCTAACAGATGGTAACATATCTTCTTCTTTTAATTCATTTTTTAGTATAGCTTGTTTTATAGCTTGTTTTATTTGTTCATATATAGGGATACTACTACTGTTACTTATAATAATATTCATAAGCTCCTCCTTTTTCTTATAACACTATATAACAGCATATAACATTTTGTCAATAGATTTATTAAATATTTTTGGTTTTATACACAAAAAATAAGCAAAATGCCTATTATCATAAGCACTTTGCTTTTACCTTATAAACTAATTTTCTATTTTGTGTAATCCACTCTTTGGAAAAGTTATTGTTAGTTTTGTAAATTCCTTTTCTTTCGATTGAATTTGCAACTTTAAACCTAATTTATCGCATAATTTTTTAGTCAAATATAAACCCATTCCAGTTGAATAGCCTTTTTTTCTATTTGTTCCAGTAAAACCTTTTTCAAATATTCTTACTAAATCCGATTCTTTTATTCCACAACCATTATCTTTAATAATCAAATTAATATAATTATTGCTATTTTCTCCCCAAACTTCAATTTCTTTTTTGTCTTTGTCTAAATATTTTATAGAATTCTGAATAATTTGAGATATTATAAACACTAGCCATTTTTCATCTGTAATTACTATATGCTCTAAATCATGAACATTTAAAGTAATTTTTTTATTTAACATATAATGCCTATATTTTAATATTACACTATGAATAATTTCAGCTAGTTGTATCTCTTTTACAAAGTAATCTTTTTCTGTATTTTCACTTCTTGCATAATAAAGCATTTGTTCTACTAATTGATTTATTTTATCAACTTCTTGTTTTAATCTAAAATCATTATTATTTTCTAGTGCAAGTGATAATGCTGATATAGGTGTTTTTATTTCATGAACAAAGCTTTCTACATATTCTTGATATTCTGCATTTTCTTTTTCTAATTCACCAATTCTATCATTCATAGATTTACAGGCTTGCTTTAAAGCATAATAATATGCTTTATTCTCCATTTCTAATGGTTCTTTTATTATTTCTGATATTAGATACTTTTCGTTAACATTGTCTACTAATGAAATTATTTTTTTAGCTTTCTTTTTTTGTCTAAAATATTCACTTAGTAAATATCCTAGCATAAATATAGATAATACTCCAACTGTAATTACTATATAAAATTTTTGTATATCTGCCATTAAAAATATCATTGTTGTTATAATCAAAAAGCTTATTTGATATAAAATTAAAGATATTTTTTCTTCTAAAAAAGTTATAAAACTCATAGTTTATATCCCTTTCCTCTAACATTTTCTAGTAAATCTTCTATTCCTATTTCTTGTGCTTTTTTTCTCAATCTATTTATATTAACTAATAAAACATTTTCTTCTAAATAGTATTTATCGTTCCATAGTTTTTCTAGCAATTCTTCTTTTGTAATTACTCTATTATCATTCATAAAAAAGTAATATAATATTCTAAATTCATTACGAGTTAACTCTATTTCTTTATCTTTGTATTTCAACAATGATAAATGTAAATCAAGTGTATAACCTTTTTTTGTCATTTCTTTGAAATTTTTAGGATCTGTTAAATTTATTGCTCTTTTTATCTTTTCTAATAAAATTATTGTATCATAAGGTTTTGATATAAAATCTATCCCTCCAACTTGAATACTCATAATTTCGTCTTGTGTGCTGTCTCTACTTGTTACAAATATGATTGGTATATTACTTATGTTTTTTATTTTTCTACATATTTCATATCCATTTTCAAATGGTAAATTTATATCAAGAAGAATTAAATTTGCATCAATATTTTCTATTTGTAAGGGTATGTTTTCAAATTCATTTAGTAAAATTGTTTCATATCCATTCTTTTTTAACAATTTTGATAATTCTTCACGAATTTTCAAATCATCTTCTATTATTATAATTTTCATATTTCCTCCATCTTTTCATATTATAACATAATTTAAGCAAAAGAAAGCTAGTTTTTTAGCTTTCTTTTAAATTTCTTTTGAATTCAAAATATGTTGCAATGTAGTAAATAATATAAATAACTAAAAATATTGCTAATCCTCCAAAATAATATGATAAATACACATGTTCACTTGATAAAAGTGGTTTATAAAAATTGTTTATTGATGATAGTAAACAAAAACTAATAATAGTTGGATAAATTATTGGTAAACCAAATAATACTAATAGTTGTTTTCTTATGGTTTTATATATTTGTTCCTTTTTCACTCCTAGCCTATTTAATACATTGTATCTATATTTGTATTTTGTCGAATCTGTTAAACTTTGTATTGCAAGTATTGTTCCAACTGTTGCTATAAATATGAATGCCATATATAAGCATATAGAAGATATAATTGTTGTCATTGTATTTGTTTCTTCTATTATAGTTCCTCTTACCATTACTTTATAAAATGTATTTACTTCTTCCCCATCTTCATTTATATAGGTTAAATATTTCTTCATTCTATCTTCTATTTTCGTTTCTAATTCTGCTTTTGTATTTTCTGTTGTGTTTACTATTAAATGACTTTCATCTATTTCTAAGTTAGATATCGCATCATCTGGCAAAATGAGTGTATAAGTTGTATTTGAAAGTCTTAGCCAATAATCTTCTGTTATAATTTCTTTTTGTTTTAATTTTATACCATTTGATAATGTTATTTCTTTAAATGAAGGAAATTCATTTATATAACTTTCTCCAGCAATATCTGTTATTATAGAGTATTCATCATTATTTATTGTAATTGGTTTTTTACCTTTTAATTCTAATAATTTATTATAATCACTTAGTTTTATTACAGGATCAAATCTTCTATCATCACCTGTATAATCATAGCTTGACATAGTTTTTAAGATACTTGCTGATTTATCTTTATATATATCATATATAAAATAGTCTTTAATTGTATAATCTTCTTTTATTACTTCTAAATATTCTGGTAAATGTTCTCTTTCGTCTGCAACAGTAACTTCATAAGGTGCTTCCATACTTATTTGATAGTCATACATTCCTTTATTAAAGCTAGAAATATTTAAGAAAAATAATGTTAGTGTAATTAACATTGTTAATGTTCCTAATGTAAATCCCATTGTCCTTGCTTTAGATGAAAATGTTCTTGCAACAAATAAATTGTCTTTTTTGTATTTTATATTTTTATTATTTAAAATAAATGCTAATATAAAATCTGCTACACTTATCATTACTCCATATATACTTATTATAATTAATGCCATACTTAATATCAAATAATTTGGTGTTGATTGATTTCCTGCGTTATCTAAAGTCCATTGTGAATTCCAAACTACTAATCCTGCAATACCTATTATCAAGCTTATAACAAATATAATATTGCGATGTTTTTTCTTTTTAGTTATTTTTTGTTCATTTTGTTTTTCTAAATATAATAAATCATGAATATTTATTTTTTTCATTCTGTGATTTGCTCTAAATAAAACTAATACATATATTATTGCAAAATATAATAATAGTAAAAGAATTGACATCATATTTAATTCAATAAATATTGCTTGTGGTAATCCTAATATGCTAACTATTACCATTGACATAAATTGGCTTACAATAAATCCTATTGGAATTGCTAATACTAATGAAAGTAATCCTATTAATAAATTTTCTATTAAAAACATTTGAGATATTTTTTTCTTTTTTATTCCTAAAAGCATATACATTCCAAATTCTTTACTTCGCTTTTCAAACATGAATTTTGTTGTATAGTTTATCAAAAAGCATATAACAAATATAACTATTGCATTTATAAAGTATAAAACATAAGCAAATGTATCTAATCCTTTTGATAATTCAACTACTGCTTCTGAGCTAGATATTAAGTTTAATGCAAATATAAGTGAAAATGAAATTGTAATTGTTATTAAATATATGATATAGTCTTTTATACTTCTTTTTACATTTCTAAAGGCTAATTTATTTAACATTACCAACATCACCTCCTAGAAGTGTAAGCATATCTAATATCTCGTTAAAGAATTCTTTTCGTGTTTTTTCTCCTTTAATTATTTCATTAAATATTTTTCCATCTTTTAAGAATAATACTCTGCCACAAAAGCTAGCACTAAAAGAATCATGTGTAACCATTAAAATAGTTGCTTTTAATTTTTCGTTCATTTCTTCCATTGTTTCTAATAACATTCTTGAAGATTTACTATCTAATGCTCCTGTTGGTTCATCTGCTAATATCAATTTAGGCTTATTTATTAATGCTCTTGCACAAGCACATCTTTGCTTTTGTCCTCCTGATACTTCGTAAGGAAATTTTTCTAGTATATCACTAATTCCTAATTTACTAGCAATGGATTTTACTTTGTTATCAACTTCATTTATGTTGTCTTTATTAATTATTAATGATAATGCGATATTCTCTGCAATTGTTAATGTATCTAACAAATTAAAATCTTGAAAAATAAATCCTAAATTTTCTCTTCTAAAATCTGCTAAATCATCTTCTTTTACTGTAGTTATGTCTTTATTGTCTATATAAATATGTCCACTTGTTACTGTATCTATAGTAGAAATACAATTTAATAGTGTTGTTTTTCCACTTCCACTTGCTCCCATTATTGCTACAAATTCGCTTTCCGAAATATTTAACGAAATTCCATTTACTGCTTTTGTTATATTGCTATTTACTCCATAGTATTTTTTTAAATTTTCTATTTTTAAAACTTCTCTCATAAGCTCTCCTTTCATTTAGTTTTAACACTAAATTTAAAATATATGTTTTTTATTAAATTAATTATAGCAAGTTTGGGTTTAAAATAAAATTACAGTTTTGTAATAATTAAAAGAGAGCAGTTCAATTCTGCCCTCAAAACACAAATTATGCTTTTAATATACATTGTTTTATCCTTTTGAAATATTTCATATATAAATATTTTTTGTATTGAATTTTGATTATTTTAAGGGAGATTCCATATAGAATCTCCCTTTGTCGCACTTAATATTGTTCACTCAATTCGTTTAGTGGAATAAGAGTAACTGGTCCTTCATAATGCCCTTTTTTACATACTTCCAAAACTTCTTTTAAAAATTTGTCCGAAGAATTTACTTTTTTAATTGAAATTGCTATAAATCCAGGTGTAGAAAAGCCTGATATCTCAGTCGAAATTGTAGCTTCTTTTTCCCTAGTTATTTGAGATAATGCAAAATCATAACTTCTATTTCCAGCCTTCATCTCAAATGCTAAATCGTCCCAAACCATCCAATTAGCCCAAATAAATAGCCCAATTTGATTTTTTTCTGTCGCCTCTGTCAAAATGTTCCGAAGCATTTTTTCTGTCATAAGAGATCCTCCTTAAAGTTCTGCTAGCAAAATTACTCATACAACATCTTTTTGATATAATTATCCTACCCAGTTATAACATAAACCTATGCTCTTTTCATATGTAGAAGTCAAAAGTCCTGATCTTACATATTCATCTATAATTGCATTAGCTTCGTTTTTACTTAAATTGATATGAAATTTTGCTTTCAGTCCTGCTATTATAGCCTCTTCAGTAATTTTCTTTCCTATCGTTGCCAAGTAATTATAAATTACAAATTCCTTATGCTCTTTAATTTCTTTTTCCGGCATTACTACTATACAATTTTTAGTCATCATTCTTCCTCCTTGTCAATTGACTTTCTAAAATAAGTTAACAGGTTACATTTATTTTAACTGTTCTTAAATTAGAACAGGAATTTTAAGCTATATTTTATTGGTAATATATCATCTTTGTATAAGGTTGTCAATTTACAAAAGGAAATTTTTCCTTACTTAATTGTAATTTTATAAATTATCTTTTATTTCCGGGAATAAGTCATATAAATTATATCCTAATAAATCATCAAAATATGCCTTTAATTTATATGTTTCTTTTATATGATAATGTGTTTTAGCATAAACTCCATGTCTTAACAATAAATCCATCCCTCTTTTATCAATTGTTAAAACTTTAGTAGTACACATCAAATCACATAAATTAATTATTTTCTCATAAATTGTGTATTCATCTTTTATATATTTTTTTACAAATTCAAAATTAGGATTAGTTCTATCTGTTTCATCTCTATCGTTTGATATGCAATCAATATCATTATTTAAAAAGGAATGTTTAATACAAATTCCAGCATATTCTTCATCATATCCTAATAATTTTATATAATCATAACCTTTCATAGCATGTGGAAATACACCACTTTCAATATAATCGTATTTTTTTCCAATATCATGTATATAGCCTAAAGTTTTAGCAAAATCTTCATCTAAATTTAGAGCTTTTGCAATTCTTCCTGCAACATTTCCAACACAAATTGAATGATTTATCCAATGTTCATTTGAAGTTTTATGTCTTTCTTCTTCTAACATTTTTAATGCTTCTTTACTTGTTAATTTCATTAAAACTCATTCTCCTTTATTTTGTTAACTTATTAAATAAATCTGTATAAACTTTATTTACATCAATATAATTAATCATTGTTATTTTATGATTATTGTTTGTTAATTCATAAGATGAATCTTCTCTTATTCTAGGACAACTAATTTCTTCACTCATAAACCAAGATTTGTTTAACATATATGCTATTACTGAAATATCCCAAATAACTCTTCTTTCTTGTATTCCATGTACTCCATCATTATAAAATCTTTGACATAGATAATCACATAATTCATTTTTTCCTTTTAAAAAATGTTCTAATTCATATATTGATGTTATCAAGTTTGATGCTACATTTTTACACGGAATAATTGTTAATTTTGCATTTGATTCAAATATAGTTTTTACTGCTTTTATATCTTGTCTAAAATTAAATTCATCATTTTTATTTTGTAATAAACTATTCCCTCCAAGCCAAATTATTTCAATTCTATCAATTATTTTAGGTTCTTTTAATATTGCAATTGCTATATTTGTTATTGCACCTATTGATAATATGTATGTTTTTTCATTCTTTAATGCTATTTCAATTATTTTTTCTACTGCTTTTGTTGTTTCATTATAATTATTTTGTAAATAATCTTCAGAACCTTTATATACTTTATTTGTAGTATCAAAATTAAGATATTTGCATATTTTTATTATTTCATTATAGCTTTTCTCATTTCCTTCTATTATTGAAATATTGTTGTCATGATGATATGGTGCTACTGTAATTGCTTCTATATTAAATCTTTCCTGTGATTTTAATAAATATGCAAGAGCAAATTGGTCATCACATTCATTATATGTATCTGTATCTAGTATAACATTTATTTTGTCTATATTTTTATCTTTTTTATATAATTTAGATATCTTTGAATATATTTCTTTCCAATTTGATACTTTTTCAAAATTTTCATTATTCTTATTATATCTTGTATTCATAAATAGAACCTTTGTGCCAACTTTTTCTATATTTACAGCTGTTTGAGTGCTATCTTCTATCATAATATCAATATTATTTTCTTTACATACATTTGCTTTTTCTTCTTTGTTATAAGCATTTGTTAGAATTAACTTATCATAAACGATATTGTATTTCGCTAACCATTCCTCTGTAAGCTTATATGGGTTATTATATTCTCCATTATTTCTTCTAGATATGATAATAATTTCGTTACCATCTTCTTTTAATTTTTTTATTGTTTCTGTGGCTCTATGAATAGGTTTTAATTTAATAGCAATTCTTTCAATACTATTTTTATAAAATTCCGTTTCTTCTTTTTCAGTCCAATCAAACATTCCGTATCTTATAAAAACATCTTTGTTTATAATTCCTGTATTTCTTAGTTCTTTATCATGTTTTAAGTATTCTTTTAATAATTCATCATTAAAATTAGAGATAACATTATCTATATCTATTCCTATTTTCATTTCTATACCTTTTATCCTTTATTTTTCGTTATATTTCATATTCTTTAATTTCACAGTTTCTTAATCCTCTATCTAAAAACATTCCATCTTTTATTCCTTCAAAATATCCATTAAATGCTTTGGATACTCCACTATGTGCAACAATTAATACACTTTCATAATCTTCTTTTTTTAGGTCTTCTAAAAAGTTATAAATTCTCTTAAAAAACTCTCTTATATTTTCGGATGTGCCATATCTAATTGTTGTATTATAATTCCAGTATTCATCTCTGTTAGTTACTGTAAGAGGTTTTCCTGATAAATCTCCAGGATCTCTTTCTTTTAGTTTATCATTTATTAATATTTTTTTATTATTTACATTAATTATTTGTGCTGTATGTTTTGCTCTTAATAATGGAGAAGATATTATAATATCATAATTTATATTTTTAATTTTTTCTTTCAATTCATTAGCTTGTCTTATTCCGTTTTCGTTTAAATCTTCATTTTCATTATTATATTGTTTTAAAGCATTATGTGGCACTTCACCATGTCTTACTATATATACTTTCATTATTTTCCTCATTTTCTTTTTTATATTTTAGCTTCATCTTTTCTCGTAAATATATCCAATTAACATTTTACATTTATCCCTATAAATAAGTATTTTCATATATTTTTTACTTTGAAAGGCTAGTAATTATGGTTCTAATTCTAGCCCTTATTTTTTATTGATTATCTTTTTTATTCTTTAATAAATAAATAGATAAACAACTCAATCCTATTCCTAACATAGTAATAGCACTATTCATATCAATTTGTTTTAATACAGAAGTAACTACAATACAAATGCCCATTGCAAGACTAACTCCAATTAAAGCAATATTGATAATATCGTCTGCTTTACTATTTTCTTGTTTTGTTTGTGCATTTAATAGTTCCTCCACAGAAACACCTAAAATTTCTGCTAACTTTGGAATAGAATTAACATCAGGACAAGATAAATTTCTTTCCCATTTTGACACAGCTTTGTCAGTAACATTCATTTTTTCTGCCAAATCATTTTGTGTCATATTTTTTTCTTTTCTTAAAGAACTGATCATTTCTCCAAAAGTTTTGTTTGACATATTTAATACCTCCTCCTTTGATTGTTAATTCTATTTTATTACTGGTATGTCACAAACTCAACCGACAGTTAGTTTACTTTGATAAACCATTAGTTTAGTTGTAGTTTATTTAACTAAATTGTGTTACTACTTTATTGTATCTACAATAACATCTATTGCATTACTTACAAAACTTATTTTCCTTTGACTAAATATCTCATCATCATAAGATAATGTAACAACTGCTATTCCAATTTGATTTTCTTTTGTAAAATTAGTATCTCCCATTAGTGTAGTCCATTCAATTTTAATATTGTCTTTAGTTATATCTTTATCACTCTTTATTTCATATTGAAGTTCTTTTGCAAATGGAGTATTTGAACTTGATTTTACAATAATATTATTCTCTTTTTTATAAACTTTTATTGTATAAAATACTTTTTCTTCATCGTAACTAACATAGTTTTCATTTGGAGATACTGTTTCTTCATAAATTAAGCTTTCTTCGAGATTGACAGTATCAACAGGAGTAGAACTAATATTCTCAATATTTACCTTATAATTTTCTCTATTTGTAACACTATTTTCAATTAATTTATATGCAACAACTATTCCTATAACGATAATAAATAATAAAATTATAACTCCAATAATTATTTTTTTATTCTTGTCCATACTCCATAAATCCAACCTTTCAATTTATAATTTCATAGTAGTAATAACTTACTATCTATTGTTATAATACCATAAAAATAAAAATTACTCTATACTTTTTCGTATAAAGTAATTAAATTTATAACTATACATTATTTTTCTTTTTTGCTTATCAGAAAATAATAAAGTAGTGAACAAACACCAACACATATAACACAAGCAATAGTTCTAGCAATCCATATATTTAGTGGTGTCTTTTCTAAAAATTCAAGAATAATATTACCTGCTCCTATTCCCAAAAATAATACAATTAAGTATTTTATAGTTTCTTCAAATTTTGTTTTTTTCATTCTAATCCCTCCTTTTTAAGCAAGTAAGATAAAAGCAAGAATAAATAGTACAACAATAATTGATAAAACCGATATAATTATTTTTTGAAATTTATTATTTTTAATTATTTCTGTTTCTACATTGCCAACTTTTTGCTCTAGCAAATTTTGTATATCATTTCCTACTAATAAATCAATACTTGTATTTAATGCTTTAGATAAAGCAAGTAATTGATTAGCATCTGGAACTGTTTGATCTAATTCCCAGTTAGAAACTGTTTGTCTTGTTACGCCCACTCTTTCTCCTAATTTCTCTTGTGAAATTTTTTCTTTTTTTCTTAGTCCAAAAATATTATTTCCTAAACTCATTGCTTATTATCTCCTCTCAATAATAATTATATAAAATAACTATATATATTTCTACCAAAGGTCTTTTGAACTTTGTCAAAGATTTTTAACATTTGTATAATTATAACATTTTACATTAAAAATTTCTATATTATGATATAAAAAAGGAGTCTATCATTTATTAATAGGCTCCTAGTTATATGCTTAATAAATTGTAGTTTGGATTACTCTTTATCTTTTTTGCTATTTCTATATAATATACTAAATGTTAGTGTAAATAACATTGGTATAACTGAATAACCAGCATTATCTAATTTATGAGTAATTACCAAGTATCCACCAATCAAAGTTAAAATTGCAAATACAAGACTTAAAGTCAAAAATATTTTTACTTTTAATTTTTCTTTATTCATAACTTTTATATATCCTTTATATATTTAGTTAATAGTTGTTATCACAAATACATTATCCGTTTTAAAATTTTCTTCAGTTATATCTTCGTTGTATAAAACCCAATATAAGTGATTATTATTTTTATATTCTGATATATAATTAAATTCTTTCAATTCAATTATTCTATCAGTTTCTGCTGAAAATTTATCCCTTGTATTATCAGTAACTATATATAATTTATCTGATTTCTCGTAATATAAAATATCTGTTAAGATTAAATCTCCTTCAACAGTGTTTTGAGCCACTCTAATAAATGCTGTCTTTTTATTTTTGTAGTTTTCCATAAATTCGCTATATAAATTATCATTATGAACCATTGCACCTATAACAAAACAGTTATCTTTTTGAGCATCAAAAGATGTATATTCCTTTGATAAATTTCTTATATCTCTATTTTTTGTCAGTTCAGTATTGTAAAAATCATTTAAGTTACTTATACTACTGTTATTTTCTTTATTAAACTCACTATCTATTGGTAATTCATATTTCATAAACCAATTTCCCATTTTTACACCTATATTACTTTCATAAGGCTCATTTGGAGATACTCCAACATATCTAATAACTTTATAGCCTAATCCCCAATATGTCACTTTACTGCCATCATTATTAACTATTTTGATACAATACTTTGGCTCATGTCCTGTCGTTACTCTACCACTATCTATATAGTTTGTTATAATTCCTGCAACTATAAGTATCATTAAAAGTATTCCTACACCAATACATATCTTCTTTTTCATAAGATTCCTCCTTCAACTTACCATAGCGACAACTTACTATTTTGTTTCTAGTTATATATTGCTATTTATATATATCATTATCAATAAATATAGATTTAGAATAATCCTATATTAAACATTTCCTTTTAAAATTTTAGTTGTTATTTTTATCTTTTTTAATTGTTGCACCTATTCCCATACCAATACACACACCAATACTTATTCCCAAACATATACAAATAGGAATATTATGTACAAAAGCTCCTACTACTGTTCCTAAAGCTACTCCGAAGCACATTCCTATTGACATTCCCTCTGCCATATAAGTTTTAGATTGATTTTTAATCTCTACCTTATTATCTTTTTTATTCTTCATAAAATTCCCTCACTTCTAAATTAATGTTTATTCAATTCCTTTTCTAAATCTTTCATATACTTTTTCTGTTGGCTCTTTAAATAAGGTTTTGCAAGTAATTTCATTATAAAATTTTTCACTTCTATTTCTTCAGTAAAATCTAATTCAATATTACCATTTGGAAGTTCTTTAAAGATACCAATCCATTTTCCTTTTAGATTAGTATTTTCTAGATCAAACTTATACTCTTTTAATTTTTCTTTTGCTGTTATAGTAAAATAAGTAGGGAAATTATTTGTTGTATATTCAATAAAATGTGTTTCATCTTTTATTTCTATTTTTAATAGATCTGTTCTCCATTTATAATTTGAATTATCTGTAATAATATCCCACAATTTATTTTTATCACAAGAAAATTGTTTTTTTATATTTGATTTAATCATAAATACCTCCAGAACTTATATTTTAATTATTTTACAATAAATCTATAAATCGTATAAGTAACCTATATAATCCAAAAATATGTCAGTAATAAACAATACCTTAGTTTCTCCAAAATTCTATTAATAACTTTGATAATTCATTTGGATTTTCTTCGTTTACAATATGTGCTGAATTTTCAATAATTTTCATTGTTGCATTTCTAATATTTTCCGATAAATAATGTGCTGACTTAATATTAACATTATCTTTTTCTCCACACAACACTAATGTAGAACATTTAATATATGAAACTTTTGATTTAATATCTAAATTATACATAGAGTTTGTTAAATTAATAAAATTATTTTTGGAAATTCCCATACTATCAAAAGTCTTTTTTGGTATAAACTTAAATATAAAATTCTGTAATTTCAACATTTTCTTTGGTATCTCATAAGGTGTTCCAATTAAAACTATTGAATTTATTTTTTCTGGATGTTCTATTGCATAATCAATAGCTAATATACCACCTAAAGATAAACCACATAAATTTATCTTATCTTTGAAAGAATCACAATAGTCTGCAAATGTTCTATATATATTTTCATAATTGATTTGATAATTTTTTGCTAAATTAAATAAATTAGGATTGCTCACCTCTATATTACTTTTATTTAATTCTTCTATAACTTTATCCCAACTTTGCTCTGTTTGTCCTAATCCATGTACTAAAATATTAGTCATTTATTGCTACTCCTATAAAATTATTTTTAATATTCTCTTTCTTTTTTTATATTTTTAATCCATTAAGAAATCAAATATATTCATTCCTGCTGTTGTTTCTGATTTATACATTTCTGTGTATCCACATTTAGTACAACTTATCGTAATAAACTTTTTATTTTGCACATCAAAAACCTTTGCAAAATTTCCTCCTGTTGCTTGAAATTGATCTTTTTCATATTCTTCATTACCACATTTAATACATTTCCATTTTTCCATATTTATCATCCTTTCTTATAATTCAAAAATATTAGCTTTTAATACCAGTCTTGATATTCTAATTTTATCATCTAAAGGTATTTCCCACATACTTCCTACAATACTTCTTTTAAATTTATACTCTTTTGTTGGTTCTCCTATTAGCTTATTTAATTGTTTTTGTAATCCTACTTTATTCGTATAAATCGAAATCATTTTTTCAGAATATAGTACATTTATTGTTGTTTCTGTTTCACTTTTATTTGGTTCTTTATATGTTTTGCTCATAACATTCCCCTATTCTTACTTTTCTTGTTTATTTTTCTTTTGTGAATGTTATTAGTTGACTTTAATACAATATATCACTAAATTTTCTACTATATTTATCTATTTCATTTGTACTTTGACTCATTATAAAGTCTGTTACTTTTATTCTTAATCTCTCAACTTCTTCTTTTGTATAATTTCTTTCTTCTACTTTTACTCCAGCTTCATTAAATAAATTTATATCTTTGCTTGAAAATTTCATTGTCATATCCTCTTTTCTATTTTATTGTTTCATTAAAATTATACCTTTTATTTCTGGATGCAATAGCTTTATAAAATCTGTTGCATCTTGTTTTGTTCCTACTACACTTCCATAATGTATCGGTACTGCTATTTTAGGTTTGATTTCATTTATCAACTCAGCTGCTTCTTTAAAATCCATTGTATATGTTCCACCGACTGGAACAAAAGCAACATCACATTTTACTTTTTTGTTTTCTTCAGTAATATCTGTATCTCCTGCAATATAATATCTTATACCTCTTATCTCAACAATGTAGCCTACCCAACCATTTTCTTTTGGATGAAATTGTTTATTTGTATTATAAGCTGGTATTGTTTCAAATTTAATTCCTTCTACCATATCTTCTTCATCTGAGTCTACTGTAATTATATAATCTTGTCTAAAACCTTTTCTTAATAGTTTTGTTAATAATTCTTCTGGAGCTACAATTATAGTATCCTCTTTCTTTACTTTATCTATATCTTCTTCTGAATAATGGTCATAATGGTCGTGTGTTATAAATATTATATCTGCATCATTGTAATTTTTATCTATTTTAAATGGATCTATATAGATGACTTTTTCTTTATTGATTCTTATGCTACTATGACATAAAACTTCTATATTCTCTAACATATTTACCTCCCACAAATTTATATACAATGGCATTATAACACATTATCTAAAAAATTGCACAAAAAAGCCAAAGTAATTTTAAACTACTCTGGCTTTATCAATTATTACTAAATCATTTTAAAATCCTGTTCTTGGTAATTTCTTTATTTCTAACTTTTTACCATAAGATATTGTAGGCCATTCTGCTTTATCTTCTAATTCATGTTCTTTATAATTTCCAGTTAAACTTGTATAGTTTACCCATCTATCTTCTGGTTTTACTGTTGGCAAAACTTTTGCAAATATAAATGGTTTTTCCACTGCTTCAAATCCTGGCATTACTGTTCCAAATTCCACTTTATAATCTGTAATATATTCATCTTCTTCTAAGTTTACTTTTGTAAAATCTATATAGTTATTTTTCTGTGTATTATATGTTCCATATTCAATATAATCTTCTAATTTATTTGTTTTGTATTTTACTACATAATCTAAATCTTCATTATATGTTCCTGTAAATAATTTTGTAATTCTAACATATTCATAAGGTAAATTATCAGTCCATGTAAATTTGTCTAATGAAACATTTGATGTATTTTTTAATGTATTAAATCCATATTTGATTTCATCATTTGGTTGAGCTTGAACTACTCCATTTTTATCAATATCTAATCCAATATCAACACTTGTATTTTCTATTGTAATTGGAATTGTTTTCATGTGTTCCTTTATTTCTATATTATATTTTTCAGTATTTAATAAGTAATTGTCAGAACCACTATCTTTTTCCTTAATATAGTAATTGCCATATTCCAATAATTTACTTGTTCCAGTTCCTGCCTTCATTGTTATAGTATCTACAAGTTCATCATTTTCTGTATATATTTCAAATACTGCACCATCTAGCTTTGTTCCTTTAGTTTCTCCTGTTAATTTATTGTCATCTGCAGATATTTTGGTTATTTCTATTTTACCCTTAATTTTTTCATTTGTAAATGTAATATTTGTTATCTGGTCTTGTTTTAATACTACTGTTTGTGGTTCTTCATTTAATACATAATTTTGTAAAGTTTTTGATTCTTGCACTGTATATGTTTGGTCTATTGGCAATCTTTTACTTGTTGCCTCTCCATTTTTGTCTGTTTTTAGTGTATCTACTACATTTCCTTTTTCATCATATACTTTAAATTCTACATTTTCTAACTTTACTTCATTATTGTCCTGATCTACTTTTATTACTTTGATTTGACCTTTTTTCTTTTCATTTGTAAAAGTAATATCTGTAATTTGGTCTTCTTTTAATGTTACTGTTTGTGGTTCTTCATTCAATACATAGGTATCTCCTGTTTTGCTTTCCTTTACAGTATATTTTTGGTCTATTGGCAATCTTTTACTCGTTGCCTCTCCGTTTTTATCTGTTTTTAATATATCTACTACATTTCCTTTTTCATCATATACTTTAAATTCAACATCTTTTAATTTTATTTCATTATTATCTAAGTCAACTTTTATTACTTTTATTTGTCCTTTTTTCTTTTCATTTTTAAATGTAATATCTTTTATTTGATTTGCTTCTAATGTTATAGTTTGTTTTTCGTTATTTAGCTTATAATTTTCTTTTGTTTCTACTTCTTGCAATGTTAATTTTTCAAAATCTCTTACTGGATATTTTGATGTTATTGCTTCTCCTTCATCATTTGTAATAATTGTTTCTAACACATTATTTTTTTCATCTAAAACATTGAATTTTACACCTTTTAATTTTACTTCATTATTGTCTAAATCAATTTTTATTACTCTAATTTGTCCTTTTTTTAGTTCATTTTCTATCAATGATTCATTTGTTTTTTCCCATTCAACTTTAACTTCTCTATCTTCGCCTAAGTTATAATATTTATTTGTAGTTTTTTCAATCCATTTATAATTTCCAGTTCTAAGATTTTCAACTTTTATCTCTCCATCTACATTTGTTCTATAAGTTCCTATGACTTTTTTAAATTCTTCACTATACAAATCAAATTCTACATTTCCTAAGCTAATCTTATGATTCTCTTTATCAACTTTATAGACTTTTAAATTTCCTGTTTTATGTTTGTTTTCTAATGTTAATTCTGTTACTTTATTATACTTTGCTTTTATATTAATCTTTTCTTGTGATATTACATAATCATCATTACTCTTTATTTCTTTTAAAACATAATCATTTTGGTACAAATCATAAAATGTTAGATTTCCTGTACTATCTGTTGTAGCTCTTCCTATAACTGTTCCATCTGCTTTTGATAATTCATAAATAGTATCTTTTATAGGTTGTTTTGTATCTGTATCTATTTTTTTAATTTTTATACTTGCTGTATTAGCTTTTAGTTCTACATCTGTTCTTGCACTTGTTAATGCTATTGGATCTCCCGTTATTGCATAATCTTGTAAACTTGGATTATAACTTGTTGAGTAAAATACTGCATAAGATTTTGAATCGACATCTACTCTTAATTTTCCATTAATATCTTGTGTTTCAACAATATCTTTTGGGATTTTTAACTGAAATACTTCTCCATTATTAAATGTATTTTGCTCATTTCCAGATATATTAGTTATTTTCGTTCCATTTGGAAAATTAGCCATAGCAACATCATAGCTAGATATATCCACATTTGAACTAATTGTATAATTTTGAATATAATATTCCCCATTTAATATCATATTTCCAGATTTATTTATATTTGCAACTGGTGTTCTGTATGTTGTTGAACCATTTTCTCCCTCATTAGCTAATCTTTGAATTAAGTTTACTATTGATTGTCCAATTTCATCATTAGCATAAAAATCACTTGGATTACATTGTCCTAATGCACAATATACTGCCATCTTTGTTGCTTGATAAGCATATTCCCAGCTACTTACTCCTAAACTTTCTGGAGAATTATATGGATAACCAGCAACTACCGTTCTCCAAACTTTATTATAAGTTTCTTGATTACTTAGTATTTCTGTTAATGTTACACTATATTCTAGTGATTCATCAACTCCTGCTAAATTTTTATTTAAACAATATGCTGGATAAAAATTACCATTTTCATAGTACCCTGCCAGACTTGTTTTTACATAGCCACCGCTTGGTAAAGCATGACTTTTTAAATGATATGGTACTCTTCCTACACTTGTTATTCCTACTGAATCTCCTTGATTAGCAGCAAAGCTTACTCCAACTGGTAACACATTTGTCAATATTACCAATACTAATAGAAAAGTAGCCATTATTTTTTGTTTTGATTTAACCATTTAGGCATACCTCCTTTAATTTTAATTAAGCATAAAAAAAGAAACTAGCAATAAGGGGAATTTGCTAATTTCTTTTTATACTTATATTTTTACATATTAAAATTTTAACACCTTATATTTTATCAGTCAATGAATACTTTTTGAAACATTTTTGAAATTTTATTTTACTTTTATATATGATCTATTTTGAAATACTGATTCTGTTCCATTTGATGCTATATGGTATTCTGTTTCTGCATAATAGTAGATAGTAAAATCTTCGCTATCATACACTTTATTGCTAACATTTGTTTTATTGGCAGTAAAACTTTGTGTATTATTTATGATAGAACTACTTTGAACTATTTTAACATTAGTATATCCATATTCTTTGATACAACTTTCAATTAGTTCTCTTAATTTATTCATTTCACTATCACTTTTTTTATAGGCTTTATATCCACCATTAAGTGCATTTTCGTATCTATCATATTTTGATAAATCTATTTTTGCCGGTTCTGTTTTAGTGATTTCTGGTTGTTTTTCTTCTTGTTTAGGTGTTTCTATTTTAGAATTTGTTACTTGATTTGTTGTTTGTTGGTTATTACTATTATTCTTATTTGAATTATTATTTTCTTTTATCTTTTGTGTTTCTGTATTTACTTTTTCTTTTGTTTCCTGATTATTTTTTTCATTTGTTTCTTTCTGTTCTTTTGTTTCTTGGCTTTCTTGTTTTTCTTCTGTTTTTTCTTTAACTTCTTCATTTGTATTTTGTATTAGCTCATTATTGCTAGCATTTTCATCTTTTGTTTCTTCAACTATTTTTTCTTCTGTAATTTCAGTATCATTTATTTTTGATACTTCTACTGTCTTTTCCTTTTGTTGTACTTTATAAAAAACAAATAAACCTATTAAGCCTATTACAATTACTAATATTATCGTAGATATAATTAAGATTTTCTTTTTCATAAGATCATCTCCTTCTATCCACATTATACCGTTTAATATGTAAAACGTCCACCCTTTTGAAAATTTTTGCTTATAATAGGTTTATTAATTATAAAGTTTCCTCTTCTTCGGGTTCTTCATCTTTTGATTTTGCATTTTTTAATGAATTTTTAGTTTTTTTTTGCACATTTTCTTCATGTTCTTTTAACTTTTCATTATACGCAGCTAAAACAATTTTTGATATTTCTTCTCTTGTTTCTTTATTAGTAGGATAACAAGCATCTTTATACCTTTTTTCTTGTGTTTCTTTATCATAATATGATCTTTGTGGGAGTTGAACATATAGATTGTCTTCCTTACTTCTTTTAACTGTTACACCTTCCACATTAAAAGATTCATCTATACAAATAGTTGCTATTGCTTTTGTAATATTGTTGCTATCATTTGTTAGATTTACATGTTTTACTGACACATTCATTTTATTGGTCCTCCTTTCAAAAAATTTGAATCTATATAAATTTTACATAGTTTCCTCATTTTCTTCTATATTCTCAACTTTATATGTATTTATTATTGCTGCTGATAAACATTTGAAATAATCTACAACATTTCCATTTGTTTTATCTATTGTTTCTATCATGCTTTTTATATGACTTTGCTCTTTTGCATCTATTAATTTTATAAAATCCACAACTTTTCCAATTGAAAATGTATATTTCTTTTTATTGTGTTCAACTTCAAATTCTTCCGTTATATCAATATTTTTTTCTTTTAAATACTTATCAATCCAAATTTCAAAATCCCTTTTCATTCTATTCTCCTATTCCAATAATACATAATCTTTTTGATTTTTGATTTGCTATACAAGTGATTAGTGTTATTCTATCTTCTTTTGTTGAGTTTAATATACTTAAATCTGTTTCATCAATTTCATTTATTTCTTTTATCAAGTATGTTTTAGTTTCATATTTAGTCCTATACTCAATTCTCATTTCTTTTTTAGCATCTTTTAAATTTTGAAAAAAAGCTGCTTTGCTTCCTCTATTATGAGAACATAAACATACATTTCCATTTAGATAACTGCTATTTTTAAAATGACCTACATATTTTCCTATTGTTTTATTGTCTATTCCATCTGCTATTGGTGCATTCTGTATTCCTAATTCATTAATTGAAATATAACCAATAATATTTTTGTCATTTTCATCTATTGATAATACTTTCTCCACCTGCTCATCAACTGTTATATTTTCTAATTTATTTTCGTTGCTTCCATTTTTATCTGGTCTAAATACAAGTGCTAACATTAATAAAACAATTGTTATAAGAATTATTGAAACATATTTTAAAATTTTCTTTACCATATTTTCCTCCATAAAAATAAGGCAACAATTAGTTTTCCAACCAATTATCGCCTCATTTACAATTTTTGATATTAAAATATTATCACTTATATTTATATGCGTCAATGAACATATTTTGAAACATTTTTGAAATTACATTTTTATTTCATAATAGTCATTCCATATAACTAAGTCTTTTTTCTTATTTTCTAACACAATACTTATTGTTCTTCCTTTTAATTTTTTAAAAGCAGCAGAATTTAATTTTATGGCATAAATATTACTATCACTTTTATTTTTGCAATTTGAAATATCTACTATAAGTTTCTTATTATTCAACTTTTCTCTTTTAATAAGTTTAAATCCATTGTGTATTTTACTATATATGTATGTATTTTTATTATTAATGATTATTGCTATTACAGCAACTAACCCAACACCAGATATTATAATGAAAATTGGCGTAATATTTTTTTCGTTTAACTCTTCATAATCTTCTATTTTTTCTTCATATATAACAGTATAATTATATATCTTATTGATTTTTTCAACATTTCCTGAATATGTAACTGTTACTTTATATGTATCTGGATTCTTTACCTTTTTTATTGTTTGATAAATTTGAGTACCTTTATATGTTAATGGTACATCCTCTCCATCAATATTTTGTACCTGCTCTGCTTCCCACTCTACATTTATTAGATAATATTTTACATTATCTATTGTTATTTCTTTTGATATATTGTTTAAATCATTATCATTATAATTGTTAAAGTTTAATTTTTTTTCATCTATTTTTTCATAATATCCATTATTTATGTTTTGTATATCAATATTAGATATAACTAACGTGCCTTTATACTCGCCATCATCAAAATTTTCACTATTTCCAAAATAATTCCTAATGTACTGTTCATTTGAATTATCTAAAATTTCTGTTTTGCTTTTTTCTTTGCTAATATAATTTGGGTCTGTTTCTTCTTTGTTTATACTTTTTATTTTTAATGTTTCTGTTTCGGTATTATAAATATTAGTTAAAAATTCCTGCTCTTCATTTTCTGTTATTGAATATTTTTGTTGTTTAATTTCTTCACTTGCATAACTTTTATTTATAATCCCACTTGCTAAAATTATTACAATTACTGACACTATAATTATACTAAAAACAAATTTTTTCTTCATAACTATAGTACCTCCTCTTCTTCTTTGATTATTTCTTCTTTTAATTTATCTTTACTTATATTTTCTTGACTTTGACTATTTTCCTTAATTAATTTACTATTCTTTATATAGTCATCCATTCTGTCTTTTCCGTTACTTTCTATATCTAATTTTTCTGAAGATTCAAATATAATTTCGGTTTTCTTGTTTATGGTTTTTATATCTTTGACATTATCTAATTTCAATTTTTCAACTATTTTTTTATACATTTCATTTATAAATTGATCTTCGCTTACATCATTTTCTAATTTTGCATCTAATTCAAATTTACAACTTCTTGTAACTTGCTCAAACATACACTCATCTATTTTCTTTAATAGTTCTTTTCCTATATTCTGTATTTCTACTTCATTATTATTTTCTATAATACTTTTCAAAATTCTTTTTTCTACTTGTGCATTATTATTTTCTATAGATATAGCCAATGTAGAAATTCTATTGTTTTTATTTTTAGCTGTTGTTTCTAAATTGTATTGTCCATTTCCATACTTATTTATATAGTCTAATATAGATGTTACAATTTTTCTTCTATTTTTATCAACTTCTATTTCTTTGTCTATTTCTGTGTATGGAATGTATATCCATTCATAAAATTCTGGTCTAAATTCTTTATATCCAATATTTAACGGCTCTTTTGTAATTTCTAAGTTCTCAATATCAGCTATATATTTTCCAACTAATTCGTTATTATTTCCAAAATAATCTCCTCCGCCCATTCCATTTCCAAGTGCCAACAATAATGAAATTGGTGCTATTGTTACCACATTATATTTTTGTTTTTCTTTATACAACCATGCTAATGGGCAATGTCTTAAATCAATAAATTCTTTTCTTTTATGATTATAAATATATTTATATTCTTCCTCATTTAATTCTTTTACTCCTAATTCTTTAAAATTATCCATTGCAAATCCATATAAAGTTTTATAGTAACCATTTTCTTTTTGATTGTAAATACCTAGTTCTTTTTCTAACTTTTCTAATATGTCATAATCATAGTCTTTTTCTGCTGGTTGCTTTTCTTTGTCTATTCTATCACTACTCAAAGCATAATCCCCAACTATATAAACTCTATCTCCCTTCCATTCGTTTGCAAGTTTATTCATTAGGTTTAAAATCAAATCGTTTCTATTATAAGACCATTCCATAAGTTTAACTCCGCCATTTGATCTCATATATTCCTTTTTATCTATATTTGCAACAATGTAATATTGTCCCATTATCTGTTCCTCCTACTTTCTTTTGTATTATTGTTCTTCCTCATAATTTATTTCATGATATTCTTTCTTTATATTCCCATTTCCGTCTGAATAATATCTTCCATGATATTCACAACATTCTCCTTCAAAGTACCATTCAATTTCTTTATTCTCATATTTTTCAAACAATTTTTCTATTATTGGTAACGGTTCTTCCCAAGCTGTAAAAAAACTAATTTCTCCTTCTTCTGGCGTTCCTTCACTATCCATTGCATTCCATTTTGTTCCCCAATTTTTACAACACCAGTCATACCATGTCGCACTTCCATATTTTAATATATTGTCAATATATAAGTTTCCTAGTTCATATAGTCCCTTTATTCCTAGCTTTTTCTCATCATCTTCTGGAATATATCTCTTTGCACTTTGCTCCAATTTTTCTATATTCTCAAAAGTGCAATGTTCTTTATATTTATTCCATAAGTTTCCATGATAACTAATTTTTATTTTTTCAAATTCATTCTTCAATCTTGTAAATTCACTTGGTGCTTTTTTACTCATTGCATAAGCTATTGCTGTATCTGTAATAGTTCCTTCTGTAAGATTTAATGATTTTGGCATTGGTATTAATTTTTCAAATGTTACTTTTTGACCATCATATAAATCTTCTAGCACTTCTTTAGGTGCTCTTACTATATTTTTACATAAATCTGGCATATTTTCTTCCTTTCTTGAGCATAGAAAAAAAGCCAGCTATAATAACTGACTTTTGCTCACAATTTTTTATACTAAAATTCTAATCTATTATTTTTTATATGTCAATGAATGCTTTTTGAACCATTTTTGAAATTTATTGTTTATTTTCTTTATTAATCATAAATTGACATATTTCTTTATCTATAAATTTATCATCTGAATATATCTTATTTATATCTATTTTTTCATTAATATCTTGATTTTTCAATATATCTATAATCTGATATTTTTGTTTTAAATATGTAATATTCTTATACAACTTTTCATTTATATCCTTTTTTAATACTGCTATAATCTTTTTTCTATCATCTGCTATATCTCTGATGTCTTTCTTTAATGCAGTATTTGGAACATACACATTTTGTTCATTTTTTATAAATCCCATACAAGCATTTACATTTCCTATTAGTTTATTGGTTTGTAAAAGTAAACTATGACCTGTAAAATTCCCTATCATACTTGCCATTCTATCAAGTTTCATTAATTGTGGTAATACTTCTAATTTATAATATGTTGTTTTATCTTTTACCTCCAATTTTGATTCATCAATTCCTCCTGCTTGTAAAAGTTCATAAAATTTATAACTATTTAATAATTTATTCTTTGAATCATAAGCCTTGATACCTGTTAAATGATAAAACGATGTTGTTGGAAAAAATATCTCTTCTTGATCTATTGTTCTATCTTTATTTTCATATATAAACATCAATTTTTTATTTTTTAAATTTTTTTCAAATTCCTTTTGACTTTTGGCTATTATATCTATAAATTCTTTTTGTGCTAAAAAATTTCTCATGAGATATTATTCCTTTCTAAAAAATCTAAAGGGAGAGTATTTTCGTACCGCAGTACCTTAATCCCTCTCCCTTAATGTACGATTTTTCCGTTGCCTAATCAACTTTGTAGAGCTATACTCTACCACGAATTTTAGGATTTCCAGTCGCCTAACCGACTTTGAAAGGCTATACCTTTCCATGTTTTTTAGGTTATTGTGGCAGTCGCACCTGCTTTGCAATTAAATTGCAACTACTATTATTATATTCATTTTACAATATTTTATTACTAATGTCAAGCAAATTTTCTAGTCATTCTTTAAACCCCTTTTTTTAATTTTCTATTACTTCTTCATCATCTTCACAATTAGTTTCGGAATTCTCTATAATACTTTTATCTTTAAAAAGCATAAACTCTTTTACTCTATTTAACTTTCTATTTTGTTCAATATACTCATCTTTATTGCTTTCAAAATTATATAAAATTCCTTCTAAATTATAAGATGTACCTAAGTAATAGTTATCTGAAATCATTTTTTCAATTTCACTTTCAAAATTAAAATTTAATTTATCAGAAATATTTTGAATTTCATTCTTCATTTTATCTATTTCAATTTTTTCGACATTATATTCTTCATCTAATAAACTGATTTTTGATTTTATCTGTTCTAAATTATTTTTCTGGTTTACTATTTTTTGTGATATTTCATTGAGTTTTATAAAATCTCTTTTTCTTTCTCCATTAAACAATTGTTTAATATTGTACTTTTTATTCTTTAAATTTTGATATTCTTCATTCAATAATTCCAAAGATTCACATATTTTTTCTTCTTCTTTTCTTTCATCAAATTTTGATTCTTCCAAATTTTCTAGCTGAAATTTGCCATCAAAAGCATCACTTAATAATTTACCTAATTTCAAATATTCCTCTTTATGCTCTAATATATATAAACTTTTAGAATTTTCCTTTATAATATTGTCAATGTATCCTGGAAAATCTTTTTCGAACAAAGGAATTATTACTTGCATTGCCTCATCATTTTCTATATACTCATATATATAATTAAACAAATACCATACAACTGGCTCTTGTTCATAATCTTCTCTTCCTAAAAAATAACGCATATACTCATCATATCCATTATATTCATTAATCGCTTTTTCTTTTAATTGTTCATATAAATCCTCAAACATTTTTCCTCCATTATAAAATTGTTTTTATCATATTTATTAATTGCCATCGCAATTCGCTATTTATCAAAACTGTTGCTCCTATTGTTACAAAAATAAATAACACAATATAAAATAATAATTTTAGTATTTTTTCAATAATATCTACTATTACTAATAAAATTGTCCTTTTTCTCTCAATTACAATTTGTTCTTGCACTTCTAATGTTTTATCTTTTCTTTCCATTGCAATATCATATAATGATTTTTTCTTCATAGCATTACCTCTTATTTTTTCTTTTGAACCAATTAAATCTTTTCCTCTTTTCTTGTATATCAGAATTTAATAAATATGGTTTTAAAATAGTTTCAAAAAAGTATCTGTTTTTTACTTCAAATGGATCTGTTACATTTTCAGAATATATTGCTCTTTCTTTCCAAAAATCTCCCAAGCTTATTCTAAAGGTTTCTTTTTCGCTCTCTTTGGCAAAATTAAATACTAAATATGTATTGATATCTTCGCCTATTATTTGAAAACATTTTATTAAATTAGGAATTTCCCAAATCTTATTTCCAGAAATCACAATTTTTAAATCTCTTGTTAAAAATGACATCTTTTCTTCTTCGCTTATTTCATTTAATGCTCCATAATCGTAAATAAAAAAATTATAATCGTTTGTTAATATGTCTGACATATTTTTAGGCTTCAAAAACATATCTAAACCTTTAAATGTTATTTTATCTGAATTTTCAACATATATAGCTTCTTTATTATCAATTAAATTAATTATAGAATTGTGATTATTATTCTCTATATAACATGTCTTAATATTAGTTAATTCACTTAAATATTTAGCCAAGTTTAATGCTAAAGTAGTTGCTCCTATATGTTTTTCAGTTCCTACTACTCCTATACTTACTGTTTGTTTTACTCTTATATAATTTTCTTTTACTAACTTAGTTGTTTGATTTATAGAAATAATTTGATTATCCAGCTTATATTTTATAGAATTTCCAAAACTCATTCCCTCTTGACTAAATACTTTTTCTAATTCTTCCTTATACTTGTTTTCTTCTGTAGCAGTAATAATATTGTAAATCCCTAAATTAAATATTTTTCCAAGTAACATATTTCCAAATTTGTATCCTTTAGCCAAAATAATTATTCTCAAATTATACATTTTTCTTATAAGTGTAATTTTTGATACTATCTCATCTTCTTGTGTTAACTTTTCAATTGCTTGTAAGTCTATAATTAAATAATCAATACTATTCAAATTTCGTAATTCTGTCTGCATAAATTTTTCAAAATTATATTCATTTATAAATCTAGTAACTATTGTAATATTATTTTCTTGACAATAGTTTTCCAATTCTACTTGAATTTCTTTTGATATATAAATATACTTTTTATATTTTTTTATTTCGTCCATAATTTTCATACCTCTAAAATCATTCTCTTACAATTATCGTTTCTCCATTTTGAGTTATAATTCTATTTTCTGTTGTTCCTTGCGTTTCATTTTGTTCATATTCTTCTGTTGGTTTTTCCAGTAATCCCTTTAAATTATTGAGTATTGTATCCTTTGAATTTATATTCGTGTCTTCTGTTGTAATACTATTATCTGTAGTAATATTATTGATAATATTTTTATCTTTTCCAAAGTTCAATATTATTGCTACAATAATTACTAATATCAATATAAAGCTTAAAATAATTACTTGTTTTTTCAATTCTTCCTTATTGTTCATAAGTGCCTCCTTAATTTCCAAATAAATATGTATATGGATCAACCGCATTACTACTACTATTTTTATTGATTCTTATTTCAAAATGTAAATGTGCTCCTGTACTATTTCCTGTAGAACCCATTATTCCTAATACTTGTCCAACTTTTACATCTGTACCTTCTGCAACCATTAGTGAACCTTGTTTCATGTGTCCATATAAAGTATAAAATGTTGTTCCGTCTTCCGAATTATGCTCTATTACAACATAATTTCCATATCCTGTTTGTCCAGCTTTCGCAACAACTACCTTTCCTGAAGATACTGCACATATTTTAGGTTCTGATATTGATATTACAACTAAATCTATTCCAGTATGAGCTCTACTTTGCAATTGTCCATTTACTATAATAGTTCTATTATTACTAAATTTTGATGTTACAACATCTTTTTCACTATTCCAATTTTCAAATGGCATAGGAAATGTTGCACCTTGATACTTTTTTAGTCCTTCTACTACTTCATTTACAACTATTGAACTACCTGTATCATTTCCACAATTCTTTTGATTTATATTTTTATTATTTTCAGAAGAAAAGGTCATTAATGCTACAACTGGGAAAATAACAACAATAAGGAGAATTGCAACAACTCCAATTATTATCATTTTAATTTTAAATGATAATAAAGAAAATGCTGTTTTTCCTAACTCCAATACTTCATTTCTATTATCTGGCATCTATTTTCCACCACCTATTAAATACTCTTTCTCCCATTCTTCTGCTTTTACATTTATTAAACTATGACCTGGTCCAACAAACATTAGTCCACGACCTCTATCTTTTTGAGATAATATAGTTTTTTCTTCAGTATTCAAGTTATATATTCTAACTATTTCTTCTAAGTCTTGTCCGATCAGTTCCAAAGAAAAATTTATAAGTTGAATTGTCTAATATTGCTTGTCCATATTGTTTTATTTCTTCTGCCAAAAAGTCTAAAATATTTTGTGAAATAGTTATTAAACCACATTCATATTTTCTACATCTCTTACTAAAATTCCTCATAAATTCTAGTGCTTGTGGTACTTTTTTATCAATTAACAAATATGCTTCATCGCATACTACATAACACTTTTCTTCTCTATTTTTAAAAGCCATATCTTCACAATATCTAAGCATATTCAAATATTGACAACTTTTTATATTACTTGATGCTCCTTGTAATGAATAAATATCTAAACATACAAAGTCATTATCTTCTTCTATTGTTGTATATCCATTAAAAATTTCTGCATTATGTCCTATTGCTAAACTTCTTATAATACTTCTAACTATTTCAATTTCATCTTTATGTTTTGTTTCTGTGTTATTAACTTTTGTTTCTAATAATTCATATAAATCTTTCATAATTGGAAATTTATTTCTTGGGATTGAATTTATATTTGTATCATAGTCAATTCCAAACTTTTTATATAGTTCTTCTAATGTTTCCATAAGCAAACTCATTTGAAAACTTGTTATTTCTGGAAAATATAAAGTAAAAAAAGTTGTTAAAAAATCTAAATGCAATGCTAATGCTGATTTTGTACTATTATATTCTTCATTATCATCTTCAATGTTATTAGGCAATTTATTTACTTGTAATGGATTTATTCTTCCTACATTTTTTCCTTTTCCTCCACTACAATCAATCCACTTTCCTCCAATTTCTTTGCACATTGCTTTGTACTCCGATTCGGGATCTAAAATATAAAATTTACAACCATTCATCCATTCATTTAACATTATTTTCTTTGCTAAATAAGACTTGCCACTTCCACTAGCTCCACTTATTGTTATGTTTGAGTTAGGTCTATCTGACGTTTTCAAAAAAGTGTCTAATATAATTGCTCTACCATCTTCATCTGTTCCTAAATAGTAACCTTTTTCATCAATCAAACCACTTCCGACTAAAAGGTAATCCCTTAAATAATGCTGCTAAAGACATTTGTTTATTTGAAATTTCAGTTATTTTCTCATAACATGTATCATAAGGACTTGCTTGTTTTAATACAAGTTCTTGTTGAAAAGCTGGTAATCTCACTTTTAATCCCATTCCAGCAATTTTGTTTTTTACTATTCTCATATTTTCTATAAAATTATTTTCAGTATCTCCATTTGTTTTTGCCAAAAATGATAAATTTATATATGGTATATTATCTATTGTAATTTCTCTTATCATAGTTTCTGCACTTGCTATTTTATATTCCGCTTGTGTTCTTAAAAACTCATTTTGAGTGGTGTTATATGTATTCTTATCTGTTGTAATTCCCTTTGAAACGCCTTCTACAAATCCTTGTACATCTTCTATTGGTGTTACAACTAAACTAACTATTGTATTTGGAATATCCTTTAAACTTAATAACCATCCTATATTTACTCTTGATGGATAACCAGATATATATTGAATTTTTGATAAAAATCCTCCCATCTGAACTCTATTTGATTTTATTTCTATTCCTTGTGGTGCAATAAGTGCAAGTAATTCTTGATTAACTGGCATTGTTTCAATATCCTTTGATTTCATTATCTTATCCTTTCATTTGTATTTTTCAAACTACCTCTAATGGAGTTTGTATATAATTTTGATTCTCTATATATGCAACATCTGGATTAGTATAACTATTTACTAATTGAATAATAAGTCTTTCTTCTAAAATCTCTGTTCTATAACCACTATTAGTAAATTTCATTTTCAAATTATTTAGTCTTTTTAAAAGTTCTTGCTCTACATACTCTGTATTTTCTCCCCAAATTATCAAGTATATTTCGCTTTCTAATGCTTTTCCTCTTACTGATAAATTTCCAAAACTTCTACTTCTTTTTCCTTGTAAGCTAAATTTTAAAGCATTCTTTTCTTTATCCATTAGCATTGCTTGATAATCTTGATTTTTCTGCAAATTTACTGGTCTATTTGTAAAATATAATTTAAAGGGTTTTAATTCACTCGCAAAGTTTCTCGTTAATATATTTGAATGATTTTTTTGTTCTTCCTTACTCATCAACTTGCAATTTTTAGGGTATATTTTCAAATACGCTAAAACTTTTCCATCTGTTGTATATAAAAAGTTTCCTTGAATATCTTTTATATTTAAAAATCTATTAGCTGATATTGGTATCTTTTTCTTAAATATTTCTTTAATCATTTTCTTTTTTCTCCTTTAATACATATCCATAAAATTTTTGACCTTTTATGTACTTATACATATTAGCAATCAATCCAGCAATACAACCATTATTTTTATCTTTCATTACTGCTAAAAATGTAAATCCTGTTATTATTCCAAAAAATATTAAACAAACCAAATAATTTTGTGATATTAGATATATTGGAACATCTATAATTAAGCAAATCATTCCTACGATTCCTGTAATTACAAGTTCTTTTATTCCAATTCCATTTATCAATTCAGTCCTAACCTTTACATTTGCTGGTATTTGAACTTGGTATTTTTCTTCATTCATTTTTTCTATTCTCCTAACTAATCCATTCAAATTGTTGGTATTTTTCTGTCAACCAATTTCCCATTAGTTCTTTGAAATCGTCATCATCTTTTATTGTTCCTTTGACACTAGCTGGCATTAAAAATCCTTTTGATGCACCATTTAGTTTTTTTCCTTCCCATGACAAATAATAAATATCATCAGCCATTGCTCCTTTTGTTACACCCTGACACTCATCATATAGTTTATAAACAGAACACCAAATTTTATATGAATCCCAAAAACCTCCTATGTTTATTAGCTTTTCTCCTGTATTCACATAATAGTTTTCATCAACTCTAATAACACTTCTTCCTTGTACATCCTTATAGGTGTCAGTTAATGCTCCATCTGTTAAAGATATTTGAATTTGTGAAAAATCTCCTATTGCTTCACTACTTTGAACATACGGAAAATATTTTAAAACTGTGTCCCTAATTGTTCCTATGCAAATAATTAAAATTAAAGCTAATAATCCATTTTTTATTCTAATCTGGTATTTTTTCATTTCTGTTTCATCGCCAGTCATTATTTTTAATACGGAAAATATAATCATTCCAGTACAACATATTCCAGCAAATACACCTAAAAAATTGGTTATGTAATATATTAATTCCATATATGCTACCTTTCTATTTGCCTTTACTTACACCACTTCTAAACATTGTTACTACTCTACTTACTGTATTTACTTTTCCACTCGTACTTCCTCCACCACTACTTATCATAAACTCTTGCAACATTTGTGGTGTTCTTAATGCTATACTTGAAGATGTAAAAGCAAGTACAAAATGTCCGCCATTTAATAACAAAATAGAAAATTGCACTAGCAAAAGTTGTATAATTATAGTAAAAGCATTATTTATAAATTTTTGTATATATCCTTTAAAGGCTCCTTGATTAGCATTTAATAATCCAATACAAGCAAATGGTATTCCCAACCTCAAAATAAGCATTTCAAATCCCCTTGTTAAAAACTGAAAATATAATAATGCTAATTGCACCGCTATTACTAAATACAAAAAAGCTCCAAACACATTAAGTCCTAAATTTTTATATTCTGGAACAACTGCATCTAAACTTCCTGTCATTCCAACAAGTAAATTATTATATATTCCATAAAATATGTTTACAAATTGAGTATATATAAATCCAAAACAAACCATCACAATCAACGCTTTCATAAAACCTATCAAAACATTAAGTGGGTTATCTTCTGGATCTCCGATTTGTCCATGTCATATATGTTTCTATCATTTTCTTTACAAAAAACATTATTAAAACTGCTATTGCAACAATATAAATTGCATTGTATAGTCCTGATACACTAAAATTTGTTGCTATATCTCTAAATGAAATTTCAATAGCAAATGCTAAATAAAACATTGATGTATAAACACCTGATAGCCAACTTAATATTGCTTCTGAAATCCATCCTAACAAATATACTATTATAGTTGCGATTAGAGCTGCCACTTTATTACTCTCCTTCTATTTGGTAGAAATTTTTTCTCCGTATTTCTAATTCTTCTTCATCTTCTGTTACTTCCTCCGTTTGCTTTGTTTCACTAATAATCTGATTTTCTATATAAATATCTAAGTTCTTTTCATATTCATTACTATATTTCTTTATTTCTTCATTCAATTTTTCTAACATTTTCTTATCATTTTTTAATTGTTTAATTTCTTCTGATGTATCTACTAATCTTTCAATTTTATCTATATCATAAGCTTTATAAAATTTTCTTCTTAAAATTTCATATTCTTTTGCAAGTTCTTTATTATTAGGATTAGCTACTTTTTCTATATTCTTATCATATAAATCTTTTAGCATTTTATTTTCTTGCCATTTATCCCATAAATAACTTAAAGCTATTCCTGGTACTCCTGTTACGATTCCAATTAATACATACCTTTTTATAAAGCCTAATAATTTTTTACTTTGAGATATATTCATACCAAGTTTATCTGAAAAATTTGCCTGTATTTTTCCCTCTTCATTTTTTAATTTTTTTCTTTCTTTTTCTGACTGTAATCTTTTTTGTTCATTGGTCATCATTTCTTCTACTATCTGTTTATCTTTTTTTAATTTTTCATTTCTTTCCTTCTGTAGTTCTTCAAGTCTTTTTTCTAACTTTTCTGTATCTTTCATATACTTTTACCTCCGTTTAAAAATATCTTGAAATAAGATTTACTATTGTTACTGCTAATAATCCTATTACAATACAAACTAAGACCTTTATAATTGATTTTTTGTATCTTTGTTGGTCTTGTTCATCTCCAGTCATTATTTTAAATACATAAAATAATATAAAACATACTCCTGTAATTGGTAAAATCCATTGCATGGTTCCTGTAATATCTCTTACTATATTTAATAATCCTTGTCCTAATTTGCTACTTTGAATACTCCCTCCACCTTGTACTTCTGATACAACATCGGCTGCATTTACTTTGGTTGCATACATAAAAAATATAGGCATAATTCTTAAAATCGTTTTCTTTAGTTTTTTCATTTTCAAATCCTCCATTATAATTTACTTTTAAAATTTATACTCTTCATTCTTCTTTCCTTTTCTTCGTTCATTTCTTTTCGCTCCATTATTTCCTTAAATTCTTTTGTCTGTTCTGCTATATTCCATAATTGTAATGGTTTTATTTTTCTAATTTTTCTGTTGTTTTCTCTATATTCTCTTACTTTTGTATTCCAGTTCTTGTTTCCTAATCCTAAAATTTCATTAAATTTCCATTTACTTAAATCTGGCGAATATGTCATTGCTGGAGATAATCCACTGCACATTACTAACAAATATGGTCTTTCTATTCTCAGTATTTCATCTGTTGTTAATAATGGTCTTTGTATTAAATTCATCGAATTTGATTTGTTTACTGGACCACCAGATGATGAATTGCTTTCACTCCAACTTGTTGTAGTATAACTTCCGCAACTTTTTTGAAATTTTTTCCGCAGTAACTTCATTACTTGTCTTTAAATAATTCCATACATAACAGTTATCTAAAATATTTTGAGCTGTATTATCTCCATATTTTTCATTTAACTGGCTAAAACTCTGAATAAATAAATTAAATCTTATTCCGTCTTCCACCACCAACTGTTAAGAAACCTCCGAAAATTAGGTATTGCACTAAAGTTTCCAAATTCATCGAGAATAAAATTAGTTTTTATTTTTAATCTTCCACCTTTGTTATCTGCTAACTCTACCAATTTTGTATATACTTGATTTACAAATAAACTACATAACGAATAAAAGGTTGTTTTTTCATCTGGCAAAATCATATATAATACTGATTTTTCTTCATTGAATTTATTTAGGTCAATTTCAGATTCACTAATCATACTTGCTACATAACTATCCATAAAAATACTTAGTGTTGCCAATGCTGATGTAAAAAAACTTGCACGAGTTTTACTTGGTGCAATTCTTGCTGCAGCAAAGCTTGCTACTGCTGGATGATCTTCTGGCAATGTATCTAAATATGTATCCATTAACATTGTTTTATCACTTTGCTCTGCACACATTTTTGAAATAAAATTATAGGCATTAGGTAAATTTTGATATTCTTTATGTTCTTTGTTTCCCATAACAACTGACATTATTCCAGCTTTTTCGACTGATTTTTCCCCATTAATCCATATTGCTTCCCTGTTTCCAACTTCTCCAACTAAGCTTTCTACTATATCTGAGCAATAATTTACAGCCTTTGGTATATCCTGATTTGAAAAGGCTTCAATAACTGGTTGTAAAAAATTATATTTAGAACTTTTTAATGGTGTTTTGAAATCTAATGTATATACCTTATATCCTAATCTCTCTAATGTTTTTGCTGTATATTGGTACAATTCTCCTTTTGGGTCTGAAATTATCATATTTTGTGGTTCTTTCGACATTCCTATATTGATTATTGTTTCTAAAACTAAATTTCTTGTTTTTCCAGATCTAGTGGCTCCGTACTGTTAAACTATGCAAATCATCTTTTATATAGTAAATATCTTCAACTTTTCTAATATTCAATAATGGTATTTTTATTTTTCCTTTAATCGTTTTTAAATATGGTGTGCATATTAATTTATCTTTCTTTCCTAGTATAAGTCCTCCACTTTCAAATATTGGATTGATTTTTTCTTTACTTTCTTTATAGTCTTTATTACTTTCTATATAACTTTTTTCTTTATTTACAACTTTTATTATTTTTTCTATCTCTGGATTTTTAGGATCTAATCTATTTACTCCGAATACTTTAGAATATTCTTTTTTTGGTAGCCACCAAGCAGAACCTTGTTGATTTTGACTTTCTCCAACTGGCAATGGTATTTCTATGTTATTTGTTACTTTATAATTCTTTGCCTTATAATCTTTTAAATCAAAAACTTTAAATATTGTAAGTAATGCAAATAACATAAATGAAATAATTGTTAATATAAACATTTCAAAATGTTCTTTATTTTCTATTAGACTTTTTAATATTTTCGTTGGAGTAATATTCAATATTTCTTCTGGCACTTTTGTAAAAATTAAGTGTAATATCATTGATATAATTCCAGATAATATAACAGCTATTACAAAGGCTATTATTAAACTTATAATTTTTGTCTTTAGTTTATTATTTTTCATTTATCTTTTGTTCCTCTCATTAATGCAAAAAAGAGAAAAGGCATTAGTTCCTTTTCCCAAATATCTATATATTTTTTTGCATACTAAAATAATAACTCACACTATTTAATACGTCAATGAACATATTTTGAAAACTTTTTGAAATAATTTTAATTATTCTTCTTCGTACTCTTCTTCATCATCTTCTCTTTCATACGATTTTAAATATTCTTTTCTTGCCAGTTCCAGTCCATGTTTTAATGCTTGATTGTTATTTATTTCTTCTATTGTTAGTCCTAGTGCATCTAAAGTATCATCTAATTCATAAGTTATACAATATTCGTGATTTGCAAGTTCATATTTAAACATTTCTTTGATAAAGCCTTCTCCTGTCTTATCATTGGCTATTGCTTCTTGCATTTCTTTTTCTGTTCTCTGGCACATTTCTGTATATGCTTTTAAATCCGATTTTCTAATAAAACCTCCTGCTCCTATACCTATTATTTTATCTGTATCATTTTCTGTTAATCCAAGCGATTCCATTGCCTCTTTAAATTGCTTATCACTAAAAGCAAATTTCATAGGGAATTTATCAAACTCCTTTTGGTGTTTCTCTCTCAATTCTGCATATCTATTCATTTTTACTCTTCCTCCTCTTCTTCATTTTTTTCTTGTTCATATTTTCTTCGTGCTGCAATTGATGCCATATAGTCTTTTTCAAATTGTATTTCATTTTCAAGTTGAAATTCGTTCCAATAATTTAATATTGTCTGTCTTTCTTTTTCAGAAACTATTGCATATTTTATTTGATAGCTATCTATCTCTGGTTCTCCAACATATTGGTTATATTCAAATATACTATTGGTTGTATTAGGAATTGGAACTAATCTTATATATGTTCCGTTCTACTCCTGATTGCCACATATAATCTGGATAACCACAATGAGAAATGCAACCTTCTTTGTATTCTATTTCTCTATAAAATCTATAATTATATTTTTTAAAAAATTCTGTAGCAATTATCAAATCATTTTTTATTTCATCATAATTTCTATTAGTATCTAAATTAATATTTGTTTCTTTATATTTTTCATATAACTCGGATATTTTATCTTTAATCTCTTCTTTTACATCATCTATAATTTCATTGTATTGTTTCTTCTGCATTTTAAATACTTTCATTTGTTCAATTATTTTTTTGTATCCCATATCATTACTTTTTTCCATGTATTCAATTAAATAATCATTTTCTGTTTTGTTTTGATTTTCCTGTATCTTTCCTAGTTCAATTATTTTATTCATCATTGATGAAAATGTAAAAAAACTTTCATAATAGTTAAATTGATCTTTATTCATATCAATAAAATCCAAATCAATTTCTGTTGGAAAAAAATCATTTTTTATAACTATAAATGGACATTTTCTTTCTATACAATGAATAGCATAAATATCTCGATTTCTAAAAATAATTTCAAACTCTTCTGGTGGTTCTGATTGTCCTGTATTTTCCTCAAAACCTATTTCTTTCTTTTTCATCAATTTAGCTCTTACTTTGTCTACTATTCCCATATTTTTTCTCCTTTTCTTTTGCATATAAAAAAGACAAACCACTTTTGATTTGCCTTTTTTGATTTTTTTCTACATTTTTATTCAATTATATTTTAACATTATTCCCAAAAAGTAACCTCGTCTAAATTATATCCTAATTTATTTACCTCATTTACAATTCTTTTATACGTTTCTGATTTATCTTTCTTCATTCTTCTGTATCCGCCAAATGATTTTGGGGCAATTTCATTAATATTTTCAAGTAACCAATAATATTGTTCTCTTTCTTTTGCCTCTATTAAATAAGGTTCTATAATTCTTCTTTGATATTCTTCTCTTGTTTCACTATTTGTCTGAACAGCATAATCTTGGAGTTTTTTTAATTCTTCCAACCTTGTTCCTAATTTTTTATCTAATTTTTTATGTTCTAACTTAGCCTCCATATATTTGCCATCCAATATCATCATATTTACCACTCTCTCATAATCCATTCTTTGATAGGAAAATGGCGAAAAATCACATAACTCATTTGCTTTTTTTAAGCACTCTATTGCTAATTTATATTTTTTTTCTTTTTTATACTCCGTTGCTTTTCTTTTTAAAATTTGTTCTGGCATATATACAACTCCTACATTTGCATTTGGATATTTTTTCGCTTCTGACATAGGTATTGCATTGATTCCTTCTATTGTTGTTAAGTCATATTTATTAGTAAATTCTTTTATTTTCTTTTCATTATATTTTTCATAAGCTTCCTTATCAAAATCATTTCTTTCAGTATTAATTAATTTTTTCTTTCTAAATATATAATCTAAAAATCCCAAAACTACCATCTCCCACTAAATATATTTAATTTTACAAATATTATAGCATAAATGGTAAATTTATCAACATTACATTTCATGGTACCAGTCAAATCCTGCATCTTTATTTTTACGCATTATTTCCTTTATTTCTCTTTTAGATAAATCCCCAAATATTTTGGTTATTCTTTTCAAAGTCTGATTTTTAGATATATTTTCTTCTGCTAATATCCTATACACATCTTTTGCTAAATTTCTAATATTAATTTCCTGTAATTGTTTTTCATATAATTCCTGTCTAGCTTCATATTTTCCTTGATTTTCTTCATATTCTTGTTTCTTTTTCAACCAATATTCCCTTTGTTCTTTCCATTCTTGACTTTTCTTTATATAGTTTTCCTTTTTGCTTTCTTTTATAGTTTTCAATAATTGATTTCCTACTTTTCTAATCATTTCTGTTTTTGCTTTATTCTTTATATTTTCATAGTCTTTATATGTATTTACTTTTTGTAATATCTTATCTATTCTTATACAAGTATTTACATAGTTATTAAACTTTTCCTTGCATTCTTTGTTTGAATTGATTAATAATGTCGAAATTTCATTGATTATCCTTTTACATTCTGGTTCTTGGTATTTATATATATACCCCTTTTTAAATGAATCAGAAACTTTTTCTAATTTTGCAATTTTATTCACTATCTGTTCTAAATTTTCGCTTTTTATTTCACTTGTCAGTATTGGAATATTAAAACTGCTTGGCATAATCTCTTTTAGTTCATCATCTATACTTTTTTCTTCATTTTTGATATCTTTTATAAATTTTTCTAAACTTTTCTTATCTTCTATTACTATCAACTTATTAAACTTACTTAAAAATGAAACAGCCTCTAAATATGTATTATCTTTATATAATATTGCTTTATCTCCAATATTTTTAAATTCATAATTTGTTTCATCTTTTTTTAATATTTCTGTATAATTATCTGGATCTGTTTTATTGGCTATATATAATTTCTGCCCAATCTTCATATTATCTAATGTTTCATTGATAATATTTTCTGCTTTTTCAGTTTCAATTGCTCTTATAACTAATTCTTTATTATTATAGAGTTCTTTCATATTTTCTTTTAATTTTTCAAATTCTTTTTGTGATAGTTTTCCTAATTCTTTTTTAGAAATATCTTTAATATTATACTCTGCCTCTAATTCTTCCTTATATACACCTTTAGCAATTACTTTTCTCATATCATTATAAAAAATATATGGTTTCCTCTTAACTGACAAATCTTGATTTTTATTCCATACTACTAAATGACAATGTGGTTGACCTTTTTTAGCATGAAATGCAGCAACCCATTCCATATCATTAATAGGAATTTTAAAAGCTCTTGCAATTTCAAAAGTTCTCTCTTGGAGTAAATTTTTCCAAGCTTTTTGATTTAAAAATCCATATTGCATAGCATCTTCTTCTCTTAAAGATATTACTGTTTTAAATATATCTATATTTTCATTTGATTTTCCTTGAATGTATTTTTTTATGTCCTCCAGCCCTAATATTTCCACATTATCCGTCCCTAATATATTACCAAATAATCCATGTGCATTAATACTTTTATCTACACCTTTTCTAGTTGCAATATAGTCTACATGTAATTTATCTATATATGATTGAACATTTTGCTTTTTTCCAAATCCATTATATTTATTATATATTTCATTTTTGTTCATCCAATTAAATATTATTCCACCTTTAAACCTATCAATATCCATTGTTACTGCTCCATATTATCAAAATCTAAATCATCTGGTATAATTTGTCTAATGTCTTCGTCTAAAAATTTATTTTTTATAACTTCATAAGCTAATTTATTTGCTAATTCTATCTTTTCTTTTAAAAATTCTTTACTTTCTTCTGTTTCACACACTTTAGATAAAAAGTACGCTTGTAAAAACAATGATGCATAAGATGATTTACCAGCTTTTGCGATTAACATTATCATTCTTTCAAACTTCTTGCCTAACTTACTATCTATTGCTTTTCCCATTAATTCTGCAATATCGTCCATATCATCTTTTAATATTTTTACTTTAAAAAATTCATTTAACGCAACATTTACAATTTCACTTTCACTCATATTGGTTTTTGCTTTATATCTAATTACTCTTTCTTTTAAATCCTTTGGAATAACTGCAAATATTTTTTCACTTTTTGTTTTTCTGTTAATTTTTTGTTTTTCTTCCATTTGCTTTCCTTTCATAAAATTTACTCATATTCTTCTTCATCTAAACTACTTTGATCAGTAATTTCTACATATTCTCCAATAATGCTTAGTGCCTCATCATAACTATTACTTGATGTTATTCTATCTTTCATTTCTTTGGCTTTTTCTTTCATATTGTTTTTTTCTAATGTTCTTGATGCAATTCCCATCAAGTTAAATATATTTCCATTTTCGCCTATTAAAGCACATTTGGGTTTTATTCCTTCTCTACCCTCTCTATATACATTATTATCTACAACATCATTAAACCATCTTCCATTAATTGCGAAACGTGGCATTATTATTTTATGTACCTGTTTTATATCTTCCAAATCTACACAAACTATTCTAAACTCATATTGATATTTATTTTTTCCACTTAATCCATATTGTTCATTCATTTGCTTTCCTTTTATGATATACATATTTAAAGGATTAGATACTTCTGATAAATTTTTTATCCATTTTGCAAAACTATGTAAATTTTTTTCTGTATCATCTAATCCTAATAATGTCAAAGCATTAGAATTATATAATTTTTCAAATTGTTCTTTTGAATTGACATATATTTTTTTAATTTCTATTTCTTTATTACTCATACTATCTAATTCTCCTTATAAAATTTATTCTATATATAAAAACTTTAAAGGCAGGATAGCAATACAGAGAGTATTGCTTATATACATAGAAAAACAAGTTTTCTAGTTCTCTGTAATTTGCAAAAATATACAGAGAAAATACAGAAATCCCACCTAAGTATTTTCTAATTTTTTAACTATATATGCCTTAATTTCACTTTCATCTTTGTAATCCCTGAAATATCTCATAACTTCTTCTTTACTAAATGTAATAGTAATGTTTTCAATAATATCTAGTTTTATTTTTGATTTATCTCCTATTACATCTATTATTTCTTCTTTTGATAAATGTTGACCTGGTTTATCCAATTTTTTTATAGCTAATGTATTTCTTATTTTCCTTATCAGTTTTTCATTTAATTTTATTTCTTTATTCAAAATCATTTCATTTAATATCTTCTGCTCTTCATTTGAAATAAAACTAATTTTTTCTCCCAAGTTAATACTTAATTTTCCTTGTTCTATTAATTCTTGGAGTTCTGGTATTAAATATGTTAATCTTAAATATCTTTGAATTGTGCCATTACTTGTTTTTTCTTCTCTGGCTAATTCTGCTCTTAATCCATTATTATCCCTCTTTATTTCTTCTATTACAGCTGTTTGTATTTTTCTTTTCTTATATGTATCATACTTGATTCTATATGCTTTAGCTTTTTCAATTGGAGATATATTATCTCTTGTGCATAAATTTGTATCTATTAAATAAATTTTGGCTTCATCTTCGCTTAAGTTATTTTTTATTATACAAGGCAATTCATTTATTCCAATTTCCTTAGCACACATCCTACGATTATGACCTGCTAATATTTGATACCTTCCATTGCTTAATGGTCTTACTATTAGTGGTTGCATAATTCCATTTAACTTTATGCTTTCAATCATCTCTTTTTTCTTATCACCTTCATACAAACTAAATGGCTGATTAGGATAATTTTCTAGATTTTTTTCATTAATCATAACTATCTTATTGTCTTGTGTTTCATCATCTGCAATAATATCACTTTCATCTACAATATAATTTTCTTCCTCTACTCCTAGTAATTGTTTTATTTCTTCTTCAGTAATATAAGTTTTATTTGCTAAATTTATAATTTCAGTATTTGATAGTCCTTCCATCTGTCTTTGCTTTATTTTCTTAATTTCTTCTTTTTTATAATAATTAATCAATAATTGATTAGTTTCCATTTGTATATTCCTCCAATTTATAGTTCTTGCTTGTGTTTACATCTTTTATAATTGCATTTTTTCTCTGCTATGTCTTTGGGTTCTAAATAGCATTTATGTAATTTGCAATATGCAACTGAATTTTTTTTTCTTGACAGTCGACCATAAATACATAAATATTTTGTTATATTAGGTTTCTTTCTCTTATTTTTCCTGCCCATATTTTCTTTCCTCCATTGGATTTTACTCATCTTTTGAATTAATAAATTCTGTACTTTCTCTGTATCTTTTTAGAATTTACAGAAAACTAGAAAACTTGTTTTTCTATGTATATAGGCGATACACTCTGTATCGCTATCCTGCCTTTTAAATTTTTGTATTTAGAGTTCTATATATTGATTCCTTTTATTCCAAAAAAATAAGGAGCAAGATCTTTTATTAACTTGTCCTTATCTGTATAAAATGTTCTATCAACTTCATAAAATTCATATATAAATTCTGATTGTTTCCTACCTTTCATGTATAATTCTTTTAATATAATTCTCTTTCTTTTTTCAATTTTATCATCACTTTTGTTGTTTAAATATCTTCTTATTATCCCATCTATAAAATCTAAAAACATTTTAGTTTTACAACGATTTTTCAACAGACTTTCTAAATATAATTCATTTTCTGAAAATAAACCTGTCATTATACTTTCTATTTGTTTATCATGATATTCTTGTGTTTCTCCTAATAGTTCTTGTTTTTCTTCATCAGTCATAGTTATATGATCCTTTAATTTTTTATAATTTTTTAATATTTCTTCTGTATTCTCTAATGCAAGTTTATAATTAATATCTTTTAATTCTCTTTTTGCTTCTTCCATCTTTTGATTAAAAATATTTCCTATTTCTTGTGTTACTGTTCTTACTAAATAATCTTTATAACTTTCTTTTTCTTGACTACTCATAACAATTCTCCTTAATAATTTAATCTTTTCTTTGCTATTTCAAATGTACTTTTATTTATCTCAATTCCTATAAAATTTCTATTTGTGTTTTTACAAGCCACTCCTGTAGTTCCACTTCCCATACAATTATCTAAAACTACTTCTCCCTCATCTGTATAAGTTTTTATTAAATATTCTAATAATTCTACTGGTTTTTCTGTTGGATATAGCATTTGACTTGAATGTAATTTTGGAAATTTCAATATACTTGTTGGATATTTTTCAGTTGTTCCCTTTCTGTTATCTGGTAGTTTATTAAATTTTCCATATACATTACATTTTTTTATTTTAGTTGTTTCTTTTCCTTTTCCATGTAAAGGCTTACCTACCCCCATTTGTGGATTATATTTAGGTTGTTTTTTGTAAAATATCGCAATTTGTTCATGTCTTCTCAATGGTTGTCTATTTGCATTTAGAAATCCACTTACTAAAACCTTGTCCCATATAAGATCATATCTAAATAATTTAGGATTACTATTAATTAATTCATAGTAAAATTTCGTTTGCGAAAATAAACATATCACACCATTATCTTTTATAATTCTTTCGTAATCACTCCATAATTTTTTTAAATCTATATTTTTGTCCCATTCACATCTCGTTATTCCATAAGGTAAATCACATAAAATCATATCAATACTTTTGGCTGGAATTTCTTTCATTTTTTCTATGCAATCTGCATTATATAAACTTATCATTTATACAATCCTCAAATATTAGTTTTTTAAATATCTCCATTAAGACATTCACAACTATAGAATTTCCAGCCTGTCTATATAGTTGTGTATCTGATGTCGGTATAGCTTTTGCCTTTTCAAAATCCTCATCTGAAAAACCGCATTAATCTCCAACATTCTTTTGGTGTTAATTTTCTAATTTTAAAACAATATTTGCCATCTTCTGTTATTAAAACTGCTGCACTTGAATTTATATTTCCACAATTTCTAGTTTGTGTCGGTGCTATTTCATTTATCTCTGATTGGTTATATGGGTTAAACATTGAAATATTCGTTTTTTCTACAATATTAGGTCTAAAATTTCCAGTTGTTATTGTTGTTGAAATTCCTTTAGGATCATATATCCTATCTTGTAAACTTGGTTGTTTATTTATATTATTTATGCAAATTGGTTTATCTGTTTTTTCCAATGTAGCTATATTCATATTACTTGCTAATATAGTTTGAGAAATTTGTTTTCCTACTCGTCCTCTTTTGTTTATATTTCGTGGATATGACACATTTACTGAATCTCCCTCAAATGCTTCTGTATATCCTTTTTTTGTACCCTCATTTACAAGTATATGTGGTTGAATATGTCCACCTGTAGAACTTGTTATTGTTGGAGAAATACAATTTTTATCATATATACTTCCTGCTTGATGTCGTTTATTTTTTTCATCATATATCCCACAAATTCTATTAACATCATCATCTTTTATATATTGTTGATCTCTCGCTCCCATCTTAAAATAACTAGCCATTAAGCAACTACTTATATTGGGATTTTCTTTTTTCCTAATTAATCTATTTGAATATTTTACTAACCTACCTATTGCTTTATCTGATAAATAGTATTTATCATCTACTTTTTCTTCTAATAAATCCTTTAATCTAATTTTTAAAAATTGTTTTTCTGGAAAATTAAAAGAGCACTTGTCAATATCTTTTCTAATAGATACTACAAATACTCTTTCTCTATTTTGTGGAATCTCATAATCTTTTGCATTTAATATTCTCCAATAATTATTATATCCTAAATTTTCTATATCTTTTAAAATACTTGCAAACTCATTTTTAAATCGTTTGCTTGTCAAATTCTTTACATTTTCTATAATACTAACTTTGGGCTTTACTTCTTTTAAAATTCTATATCCTTCAAAATAAAGTCCACTTCTGGTTTTATCCTTTTCAATTCCTTTTAAATTTCCTGCTATACTAATATCTTGGCAAGGAAACCCCCAAGTCATAAAATCAATTTGTTTCAAATTATCTGTTTGAATTGATTTTACATCTCCTAAGTTTTTTGTTTCCTTTTCATTATGAATAGCACAATATGATTTTATCGCAAATTTATCTATTTCTGAAAATCCAGCTAATTCATAAGGAATTTTTAAATTTTTTAATGCTTTTTCAAACGCCCCTATCCCTGAAAATAAACTTAATAATCTTATCATTTGTATTTAACTCCTTTTCTCCTTCGTAAATCTTTTTAATCACACTTCATTTCCCCAACAATCCCAACCATCTGCAGTTTGTCTAGCAAATAGCTCTATTCGTGGTAAATCTCCAACAAGTTCAACTATTCTTTTTCTTACAACATCAGGTTTTTTACTATGTTCTTGAATATGTGTGTCTACTACCTGTGATACTTTATTTGATATTCTTTTTATCTGTCCTTTCGTTGCAATTAAGCATATTTCTGCATTTGCCCTAGTCCAATGACCTAATCCAAAGAACCAAGTATCACTAACCTTGTTTCTTTTTACCCAAGTAAATCCACAAGTTTTATACTTAAAGCCCCACTCTTGTAAAGTTTTTATTCCTTCTAGTAAACATGGGAAAGTAACCCATAAAAAAAGAATACAATTTTTTTCAGATATTTTCTGAATTGTATCTTTCATTGCAACTATTTCTTCAATTTTCATTGTTTTATAATGTTTGTTAGCTGTTCCAGTTCCATCTCTCCATGTCCTGTAATGCCAGGGTGGATCAGCATAAATAATATTATATTTTTTATCTGTGTTATATATATCAACTTTCATCTTTTGTACTTCCTTTGTTATTTTCCATTTGTAAATTTTCTATCCAAATCATATACTGTTGTTTTCATTCTAAAAGGAAAAGGAGAATCTTTTTGCCATTGCAAAAGTTTCTCCCATAATTTTGGATATTCACTTTTTAAAATTCTTAATGTTTCTATTCTTTGCTTTGGGCAAAACCAACATCCTAATCTTTTATGATTTTCATAAAGTGGATTTTCTAAATTTCTTTTTTTTTTAATTCTAGGCAATCCTGTTCTGTCATATTCCATTTTTCAAGCATTGAACACTCGTTTTCTTTTAATCTTTTCAATCTTTTGGGTTCATCCACAGCAATTCCAATATAACTAATATATTTTCCTTTTTTCTTTAAATAATTATTTATTACATTTACTTTTAGTCTAGTATTACACCATGAATGTAGTACAGATGGAAAACCATAAACTTCACCTGTCCTTTTTCCTCTTACCTTTTTGGTATAAAAATAGTCTTCAAATGTTTTATCTTGTTCTAATATGGTTATTTCTTTATTGTATCTTAATTTAATATATCTTCTAATTTTTTCAATATATTCATACATTTCTGGCAATTCTGCTCCTATTTCTTTTGTCGCCATTACTTTACAAAATATTATTTCGTCAACTCTCATGTTTTCTTCTAGCATTCTTATTAACATAGCAGTGCTATCTTTCCCACCACTAAAATTAACTATATGTCTAATCTCTTGCATTTTCTTTAGTTCTCCTTTACATCTTCTTATTCTTCTATTTCTTCTTCTCCTATAAATTGTTGATATTTTTCTACCCCATCTGGATCATATTCTTTTAACTTTTCAAGGTCAAAAGTAACTAAATCATATTCACCATAATTATATTTGCATGTACTTTGTACTTCTTTTATAATCCCCTTATCAATTAATGCTTTTTCAAGTCCACCACTTTTAGTATATGAATTTATAAAGCCTTCATCTTCATATACACACATTCCTGGTAAATTTATTGTTATATCTCCATAAGGCTCCTCTTCAGTATAAGCTGTAATTGCTAAATTCATATTACTTTGATATTGTGCTACCTCTAAAAATAATTTTTCTCCCTTAAATCTTAATGTTTTTCTTGTTTGTTTTGCCATTTTAATTTTTCCTCCATTTCTTCTAAATCTTTTTCTTGTTCTACTACTAAATTTCTTAAAAAGTCTAATTCACTTTTATTTGTTATTGACTCTTTAATAAAATCTTTTATATCTTTATATTTTTTTATTGTTATATTTTCATTCTGTGTAGCAATAATAATAAATTCATCATCATCCCATATAATTAGACACTCAACTTCTTCACCAAATGTTTCATCAACAAAATTTAATTTTACATTTCTCATTTATATTTCCTCTCCTTCTTCATTTCTCTCTATTTTAGGTTCAAAAAAATAAGGACCTTTGCTATTTAATAGCTGACCTTTTAAACTTTTGTAAAAATAATTAGTAAAGCTTACTATTTCATTTTCCGTATTTTCGTTTTCCTTTTCTCTATTTTTACATTCAGTATATAAACTTAATATTTTATCTCTGTTCATTTTATATAATAAATGATTGACATTTTCTTTTACCGTTAATGCAAGTGCATAGCTAATTACTTTTACTTTTTCTATATTATCTTTTGACATATACTCTAAAATTTCATTAGAGTATATCATTTCATATTTTTCTAATATTTCTAATATTGGTTGTTCATAGCCTTCAAATTCCTTTGGAATTTTTTTCTCTTTATTTATAATATAATTATATAAACTATCTAACATATTATTATTTATAATATTATCTTTGCGCTTTTTGCACATAGGGTATTGATTTTTTTGCGTATAGGGGTATATGCAATTTTGCACATAGGGGGTATCTGTTAAATATATTCTTCTTTCTACAACTTCTTTTTTCTCATTTCTTATTACTTCAACTTTTATACTATTTAATTCTGCCAAATGAGAAATCCACCTCGATATTGTACTTTGACTAACTCCATATAAATTTGCAAAGTATCTATTACTCGCAAAGCAATATCCTTCTTTGTTACTTAACGCTGTTATTTCTCCATACATCAGCCTCTCAGCGAATTTTAAATTATTGTTATATCTTATATATGCTGGTATCATTGCATAGTAATTTGCTTTATATTCTTCATTCATTATTTTTTTCACTCCTTGAACCAACAAATATTATTGCATATAAAAATAATGAGATATTTGCTCCTACAAAAAATCCTAAAATAAACTGCCACATTTTTTATCACCTCTTTACTTAATTTCTCTTTATTTTTTTTGTTTTTTTGTCTTTTTTTGCTACTTTTTAAAATAGGGTTAATTTTTAGACCTATTTTAAAATTGGCATTTTTTGCTCTATTTTTTTACTTTTGCCTAAAAAAAATAAACATTACCTTTTTTTCGGTAATGCCTATTAACTGTAGCATTTCATTCAATATAAACATTCATTATTTTGGTTGCACTTTCGTAAACTATTCAGATTAGTAATCTTCTTAGTGCAACATTTTATACTTTTTTCTTGTAAAACACTATTTATTTCAGTATTTTCAAGGTTTTTTATAACTTTTTTGTTTAAAGGTTGCACTTAAAATCTTATTTATCGGCAGCAAGGTCCTCCTGTAAGTTTGCAATTACATCACCTTTGCACGCTAAGCAATTTGCATCAAATGGAACTCCTGCAGCAGATTGAGGGTAAACATCAACTCCATGGTCTGTATAGTATGGACCCAATCCTGCTTTTTTCAATTCTTCTGGACATACACCTTCTGTTAATTGGTGCACCAAAGTTCCTACCATTTCAAGGTGTGCCAGCTCTTCCGTGCCTATGTCGTTAAGCGTTGCCTTCGCAATTTGACTTGGCATTGCAAATTTTTGAGATAAATATCTTAAAGCAGCTCCAAGTTCTCCATCAGGTCCTCCATATTGCGATATTATTACCTTTGCCATTTGAGGATTTCTATTTTTTATATTTATTGGATATTGTAGCATTTTGTTATATGTCCACATTACTCTTCACTCCTTTCCCATGGCCATTGTTCTTCTAGCCATCTCCAGCTATTGCAAGGAAAATAAATGCTAAGTGGGCCATACATTCTCTGATATTTGTCTGATAAATCTCTTAATTCTTGGCAATATTCTCTGTGTAAGCAAATTGCTCTTTTATCATCTGAATGGGTGTTTAAATATTCTCCAATGTCTGTTACAGCAAATTTTAAAGCTCTAATCTTACACATCATTTCATCTCTTATTGCATTATTTTTGTCACAGCAATCTTTGTTTGTACAGCAATTTTCCTTAGTCATTAAATTTGCTGTATTATATCCAAATTGAGCATTTATCCCTGTTGGCTCATATTTGCAATCTTCTAAATCTGTATTTGAACAGCTATTCATATTATTTAAGAACATGTGTTGCACCCCTTTCCTATCTCGTTTCTACTCTTTAAATATTCAATATCCTCCACGCTTTGGCAAGGATAATATGGGCTTACTAGCTCTGGAAACAAACTTCCATTCTTTAATCCACATATTGGAGTAAATACGTTTGTCATTTTTTGCATTGGCACATAACTTTGGCCAAGCATTGGGTTTAATGGGAACACACTCTCTTGCTCATCAAATCCACATGCACATTCATTCATATTGTTATAGCTACAACTGCATCCGCCATTATTGTTAGCATTGCAACAGCAGTTGCATTCACAATCAGTATCTTGTACATCCATACAAGATTCGTCTATTGGGCTTACTTCTTCATTATTACATGTGCAACATTTTTTATTACAGCATCTGTACATTTTCTCTTCCTCCTTTATATATACAAGCATGTTTTACACGCTTTAGTACATTTTATGTTACCATGCAAATAAATGTTACTTTCGCCCATTAGGGACGCCCCTTTTGGGGCGAAGTTATTGTTTTTTAGCAAAAAAAAGAACGAAGATTGCTCTCCGTCCTCATATTATAAATTTAATTATACTCTTAATACTCCACCTAGTGTTTTGTTTACTGATGATTCTGTATCTTTCATTATTTGGTCTCCACCAGCTATTATAACTAAATCACCTTTTTCTAGTATTTCTTTTGATTTTAATTTTTCAATACCAGCTTCAATTGTTTTGTTTATTGTTTCTTTAGCATCAACAAATACTGGTGTTACGTTCCATACTAAGCCTAATTGATGGAATGTTCTCTTATTGTCTGTTATAGCAAGTATTGGGCAACCTGCTCCAAGTCCTGCTAAGTTTCTTGCTGTACTTCCTGAATGTGTATAACATACTATTGCATCAGCTTTCATGTTTTTAGCTGTTACACATGTTGCATAAGCTACATTTTTTGCTAATGTATCTAATTCAACATCATCATTTTCGTCAAATCTCTTCCAGTAGTTAACTTCTGGTTCAACTCTGTTTGCTATTTTAACCATTGTTTTAACACATTCTACTGGGTAATCACCTTGTGCACATTCTCCTGAAAGCATTATTGCACCTGTTCTATCATATACAGCATTTGCAACATCACTTGCTTCAGCTCTTGTTGGTAATGGTTGATGTGTCATTGATTCTAGCATTTGTGTTGCTGTTATTACTGGTTTGCACTCTTTGTTGCAAAGTTTGATTATTTTCTTTTGAACTACTGGTGGTTCTGTGAAATCTGTTTCTGTAGCCATATCACCACGAGCTATCATTTGTCCATCTGCTAAGTCAATTATTTGATTTAAGTTAGAAAGACCTTCAACATTTTCAACTTTTGTTAATATTTGAATGTCTTTTCCACCATTTTCATCTAGTATTTTTCTTACATTCTTTATATCTTCTTCGTTTCTAGCAAAAGATAATGCAATGTAATCATAACCATGTTCACATGCTGTTTTTAAGTCTGCTATGTCTTTATCAGCAAGACCTGGTAATCTTATTATTGTTCCAGGTAAGTTCATAGTTTTTCTGCTTCCTAAGCCATTTCCATGTACAACTGTTGTTATTATATCTTTTCCAACAACTTCGTCAACTTTTAATTCGATTGCACCATCATCGATTAATATTTTTGTTCCTGGCACAACGTCTTTGTATAATTCTTTGTATGTTACAGAAACTCCTTCTTCGTTTCCTGTTACATCTTCGTTATATAATGTGAATTTTTGTCCATCTTTTAATTGAATTTTTGTGTTTTTTCCTGTATAAAGCATTCCAGTTCTAATTTCTGGGCCCTTTGTATCTAATAATAAAGCAATTGGAAGATCTTTTTCTTCTCTTATTTTTAATATTGCTTCAGTCTTTTCCTTTTGCTCATCCCAGCTTCCGTGAGAATAGTTAACTCTACAAACATTTAATCCTGCATCGAATAATTCTTCTAATCTGTTTTCAGAAGCAGGTCCTATTGTTCCTACAATTTTAGTTTTTCTTAAACTTTTCATTTTAATTATTCCTCTTTTCCTCAATAATCGCTTGACATTATATCACGATTGATTTTTGATTTCAAGTATTTCCCCTTTATATTTTGTATTTTTTGTTGAAATTTGACATTTTTTGTTGTTTGCTGTATTCTATTTTCATAATATAATTGTAAAGGGGTATGTATTATGCTAAAAGAATTTAAAGAATTTGCAATGAAGGGTAATGTTGTAGACCTAGCAGTTGGTGTTGTAATTGGTGCAGCCTTCCAAAAAATTGTAACATCACTAGTTGAAGATATTATAATGCCATGTATTTCTATTCTAATTGGAAAGATTGATTTTTCTGATATGGTACTTACAGTTGGTAGTGCTTCAATAAAATATGGAAATTTCATAACAACAATAGTAAACTTTTTAATAATATCTTTTTCAATCTTCTTAGTTGTAAAATATATTAACAAATTAAATCATCCTGAGAAATTGAAAGAATTGAATGATAAATTTGTTCATTCTATTGACAAGAAAGGTAGGTTTAAAAAACATAAAAAAGAAGAAGCTCCTGTAGCTCCCGTAGAGCCAGAGACAAAGGTTTGTCCATACTGCTTAACAGAAATAAAATACAAGGCAACAAGATGTCCTCACTGTACATCAGAATTAACTGTTGGCGTTACTGCTAATGAAAGTAAACCAGCAACAGATTCTGCTAAAGAAGATAAAACTTCAAAATAATTGCATTTTAATAAACGCAAAAAATGGAATCCTATTTTATAGTATTCCATTTTTTTCTTATTTTATTCATGTTTAACAACTAGTTTTCTTGATTTTTATTAAATCTTTGTTGTTTTCTTGCCTTTCTGCATTCTGGGCATCTTTTTGGTTCGTTTGTGAAACCTTTTTCTGCGTAGAAAGCTTGTTCACCTTCTGTGAATACAAACTCATTTCCGCAATCTGAGCATACTAAAGTTTTGTCTGCCATTTTATTTACCTCCTTCTTAAAATTTCGATTTAATATTTTTTGACACTGTACCTTTTAAGAAGGAAAATATCTACTAAATAATTAAATTGGTTTTTCAACCATTGCCACTATATCACATAAAAAAGAAAAGTTCAAGCTTTTTGTAAATTTTTACAATTATTCTTCATTTTCTTCTTCAAATCCAATGTATTTTGTTTTTCTAGAAAATACTAAAATAGTTTCAAATATTGGTGCTAACAGCCATAATCCAAATGCAAAGCCTGTACCTTTTCCGAAAGATTCTGCTAGCATAAATTTACTTGCAACAGATATTACAAATAATATGATCCATCCTAAAACTGGAACTAGTAAAAGTAGCAACCACCATGGGCTCATTCCACATATTTTCAACATTACTATATTTCTGTATATTGGTATAAATGGTGCCCATGCTTTTTTATGAGCTTTCTTATATATAACACATCTTAACAAAGTTCTGTATACAAATAACACTACTAAAACAATTAAAACATTTTTTACTACATAGGCAGATAATAAAATATCCATTACGAAATTTACCTTTTCAACAGCACTCATGCTTCCCGTAATGTCTTTTAATATAGATTGAATACTTGCCCCGTTGCTTATTTTATTAGCTATTTTGTCAACATCAACTTGTTGTAGTACTTTATTTAATTGATTACTGTCCACGCTCTTTAAAAAAGTAACAACTGTGTTTACATTGTCCATAGCAACATTTTCCTGCTCTAGGTACTTTTTGTTTTCTTCTATCATACTCGCAATCTCACTGTTTGTATATGTCTTAGTAAGTTGTGTATATAAATTAATAGTCTCTGCAAGTAACGATTTGCTCATTCCTTCTGAATTTATTGTAAGTATTAAATCCTTTATTGTTGTAGATACCTCTTCCTCATCTGTCACATCTTCAATTAAATTTGAAACTTGTTCATTTTTATTCGTTGCAGCTTGTACCGTACAGCATAAGCACATTATCATTATAATTATAAATATTGCTAAAATTTTTACTATCTTTTTTACATTTATTTTTATCATCATATTCTCCTAATATTACATTTCTCATTTTTTACTTAAATTATACAAATAAAAAGATAACATTCAAATTTTTAATTGTCAACATATTTTTTCATTTCCTTATATTAATTTATCAAAATTTCTTCTACTACTTAAAATTCGTCTAACTTCCATTGCATTGTCTTTTATTGTATATTTATTCTTCGCCATCTAGTATCCTCCTAGCCATTTTCTTAAATTCATCATGGGAATAATATTTCGTATTTGGATCTTCGGCCTCTCTATCTGCTTCATCTAATTCATTTTCAATATAATCTTCGTATTCTTTGTTACTCATCAATTTAGCATATTTTTCTAAACTCATAACCACCATTGAGCCATAACCATTTTTTGTTAAATAAACTGCTTCATCCTCCTTTAAAACTAATTCCTCTATCTCTGGGTATTTATTTCTTAAGTCTGATACTGGTCTTATATTAATCATATCAAATTTCCTCCTTATTTTGTTATCATAATTTTATCATTATTTTATATTTATTTCAATAATTTATTCTATCTCTTATGAATAACTTGTGATAAGATTAGTGTAAAATATTATTTTGTGTTGAAATAAACTATTGACACATATTTTTTCAAATACTGTAATATATTTTAACAATTACAATTTTTTTGGAGGTATTATGATTGTAGATTCATCTGTTAAATATAATTCTAAATTGTTAAAAGATAACATAAACTCATTAATTATTAGATATCCTTTTATTAAGGTTATTACCATTGGTTACAGTGTACTTGGTGCACCTATTTATTGTATCAAGATTCGGTACTGGTCCTAAAGAAGTATTCTATTGTGGGACAACACATGCCAACGAATGGATAACTTCAACATTACTTATGACATTTCTTGAAAATATGTGTGTGGCTTATAACAGAAATTCAAATATTTATGGTTATAATGTAAAAAATATTCTTACTAAATGTACATTATACATTGTTCCAATGTTGAACCCTGATGGAGTAAATCTAGTAAATGGCTCACTAAATTTTAATTCTAATGCTTACACATATGCACGTTACATAGCAAGAAAATATCCAGACATTCCATTTCCAAGTGGATGGAAAGCAAACATTAACGGTGTCGATCTAAACTTGCAGTTTCCAGCCGGATGGGAAAATGCAAAAAAAATAAAATATTCACAAGGCTACACGTCTCCCAGCCCTATGAACTATGTTGGAAGTGCACCTCTTACAGAACCAGAAGCACAAGCTTTATACAATTTTACCCTATCACATAATTTTAGAATAGTGCTTACATACCACACACAAGGAAAGGAAATTTATTGGCAATTTCAAAACTATGCTCCTAAAGATTCATATAGCATTGGATTGCAGTTTGCAAAAGCAAGTGGTTACACTCTTGCAGGTGTTCCATATGAGTCTAGCTTTGCCGGTTATAAAGATTGGTTTTTACAGCGTTATAGTCTTCCCGGTTATACCATAGAAGCAGGATTACGGTGAAACTCCGCTTCCATTATCACAATTTAATACAATTTATAACGATAATATTGGAATATTAATATTAGCTACGATATTATAATTTTCTATTATTTAGAAAAAAATAGTGCCCTCCTTTATGAAGAGCACTTTTTTCATTATTCAAGTATTTTATCAACGTTGTTTATAAATATAATTTCATCAATTATATCAGCAATAGCATATATTATCATAACAACTGCTGTTAGTATTACGATTGATGATGTGTTACTAAACATTACTAGTATTCCCGCTAATAATGAAATTATAGAAAGAATTAATACAATTGCCCAAGCACTTATATTAGCACTTTTTAGTTTGAATGATAGATTAATTTTCATTAAACCAGCATATGCAATCCATATTCCTATTATTATTCTTACTATTGAGGCAAATGTGTTTGAGTGTGTCATTATTAGTATTCCGAATAATATTGCGACAATTCCGTAAATTAATTCATAATTGAAAAAATCTAGGTTTCCCTTCATTACGAAATAGCTTATTATTTTTTCTGCACCTATAACAATAACTGTTATACCAAGTACAGCTGCTACTATTTCTATTGCTGCTTCTGGATTTGCAATCATTACAATTCCTAAAACTGCAAAGATTAATGAAGTAATAATAGATACTACTGCAGTCCTTTTGATCATTTCTTTCATGGCTTTTCCTCCTTTTCAATTATCCCCAATTTTAGTTTTCACCCACATTATACCATTGGCATAAAAAAATGTAAACTGATTTTTATATTTTAGTCCACACTCCTAATTTGCTTTATCATCATGTCTGCAAATATAGCATATCCTTGTGTTGGGTCATTTACTAGCACATTCGTGACAGCTCCAATAAATTTTCCATTTTGTATTACTGGAGCACCACTCATTCCTTGTATTATTCCTCCCGTTTTTTCTAGCAATTCTTTGTCAGTAACCTTTATAAGCATGCTCTTGTTATCTGTATTATTTGCTAAATATATCTTTTCTATTTCTATTTCATACGTCTTCTTGCCACTGTTATCTAATTGACAAATTATTTGTGCCTTTCCTTCTTGTATTTCACTCCTTGTCGCCACTTCCATCTCGCCATATCCAGATGTATCTAAGTAATTTTTATTCGTCACACTTCCATAAACGCCTAAACTTGTATTTTTATTTATCGTTCCTATATTGTACCCATTTTCTATTGTTCCTCTTATTTCTCCCGGTGTTCCTTTTACGCCCTTTTTTATTGATAAAATATTTGCTGTGATTAATTCTCCAGATGAAATATCAACTATTTTTTCTGTGTCTATATCTGATATTCCATGTCCTAAAGCCATAAATGTATTTGTACTTGGTTCGTAAAAAGTTAAAGTTCCCACTCCTGCTGCCGCATCTCTTACCCACAATCCTAGTTTGTATTCATTATTCGATTTTACCGGTTTTATGCTCGTTTCAAGTGTCTCATTATTTTTTATATATTTAATTTTTATTTCATTTCCGTTGCTATTATTTACCTCTTTGATAAGTTCATCTGTATTACTAACTTCGTTGTTATTTATCGCAAGTATTGTGTCGCCTTGCTCTATTCCAGAATTTTCATACGGTTTCTTTTTTTCGTTATTCTCATCTTTTATTTGAGACATTCCCACAACTAAAACACCTTTTGTGTACAGCTTCATGCCAATTGCCGTTCCCAGCGGTATTACAGTAGTCTTTGGTACTACTGCAACATTTACATCTTTTATTTTTATATCACCAAATAAACTTAATTTTAATTTTTCTACTCCTGCTTCACTTATTTTCTGTTTATTAATATTGCTTGCAGTTAAAACTGTATCTTGATTTTTCGAAATTAGCGACAATCCTGTCGCCATCTTTAAGTTTAATTTTTCTCCTTCTATTATCACAATATTTTGAGGAATTGATGTTATAGCACATGTGTAAAAATATATTACTAATAAGATTAGTATTAATGAAATTTTTAATAATCTTCTTTTCATTGTTCAATCCAATTCCTTTCTCACATATACATTTTAAACAAAAAAATAGCAAATAAATAAAAATTTATCTGCTATTATTCTGTCCAATTATTTAATTTTTTATTTAATTATTTGAAGATTGTGTAGTAGAGTATTGTTTCATCAACCAGTTGTAATAATTGAATGGTTCAATTGTTTCTGGCTCTCCATAATCAACTCCATAAGTTTCAACTCTTATGCTTGTTATTTTTGGTTCATCTACCGGTTTGTCTTGTCCATCTGCCTTGCTTTCTCTTGTAACTACTTCTACATTTGCAATTGCATCAACAACATCAAGTCCTTCTATAACCTCACCAAATCCTGCATATAATCCATTTATATTATCATTATCTGCATTCATAATAAAGAATTGCGAATCTGCTGAATTATAACCATTTCTTGTTAGAGAACTACTTACGTTACTGTAATCTGCCCTTGCCATGGCAATTACACCTTTTTTCATTTTCAAAGTGTTTTTACTATAATCATTTGCTATAAACTCACCTTTTATTGCATATGTTTCTGTTGTAGAACCACCATCTTTAATGTCACTTATTGTAGGAGCTCCTTTGCCATCACCATCTTTAGAACCACCTTGAATCATGAAATCTGGAACTGTTCTATGGAAAGTTTTTCCGTCATAATATCCGCGGTTTGCAAGTGTTATAAAGTTTGCAACTGTGTTTGGGGCAATATCTGGATATAATTCTACTTTTATTGTTCCAAAGTTTTCAACTTCAATTGTTGCAACTGGATTTTGTACAGTTCTAGTTAATTTTTGATAATATCCATATCCTAAAAATCCAATTCCAACTATTGCTGCAATTATAATTATTATTAGTATTATTTTTTCAAAATTTTTCATTTTTATGCTTCTCCCTTGTTTTTATTATTCTAATGCAGAAAAATTACAATCTTCTGCCTCATTTTGCCTATTACTATATTATATCTAGCTTAATTTGTAAATAATATTCACAAAATTTTCACTCGAAATAATTTATAAAATTTCATTATCAAATACAAATTGTTCTTGCATTCTTCTTAATGATTGTTTTATTGTTCTTGCTCTTACTTCTCCAATTCCATCAACTTCATCTAATTGTGGAATATCGGCTGCCAATATGTGTTGGAAAGATTTAAAAGATTTTACAAGATTTTCTACAATGCTACTTGGCATTCTTGGTATTTTATTTAGTACTCTATAGCCTTTTGTATAAACTCCAACTTCATCATAATTGTCAAAATCCCCATAACCTAACAGTTTGGCAACAGTTTGAGATTTCATCAAGTCTTCTCTAGATAGCTTCTTTATTTCTTCTAATACCACTTCTGGTTTCTTTCTTTTTGTTGGAACTAAGTAGTCTTTTACCATTAATAGTTCTTCTACCTCTAAATCTCCAATCAACTCCTCCAACTGCATTTCTAATAGTCTTCCATCTTCACCTAATTCATATATAGATTTTTGAACTTCATCAGCAACATTCATAACCATTTCAGCTCTTTGGATTGCCACAATTACATTTTCTAGAGTTACTATATCATTAAATTCATATTCGTTCAATAAATTCAATTTACTATCAAATACTTTCATGTACTTCTCTGCAGTTTGAAGTGCTTGATTTGCCTTGGTTATAACCTTTGCAGTATCTTCTAAAACATATCTATCATATCCCTTAAATATGGTTATAATATTTCTTCTTTGAGATATACTAATTACCAAATCTCCAGTCTGTTTTGCAGTACGCTCAGCCGTTCTGTGTCTTGTTCCTGTCTCAACTGTTGGAATATTCGACTCCGGTATCAACTGTGTGTTTGCATACAATATTCTTTTTAAATCTGAACTAATAATTATGGCTCCATCCATTTTGGCAAGCTCATACAATCTAGCAGGTGTATACTCAACATCCAGCCTAAAACCACCATCAGCAATATCCATAACCTCTTTGCCATCACCTATAACTATAAGTCCACCGGTCTTTGCCTTAAGAATATTTTCCAAACCTTCTCTTATAGGAGTACCCGGAGCAATAGTTTTTAAAACTTCAATAATCTCATTATTTGTAGTTGCCAAAATGCTTCCTCCTTTTTCGCCCATTAGGGACGCCCTTTTTAGGGCGAACTATCTCAATCCGGCTTTTTGCATAGCCTCGTTTATTGTCCTAACACCTATTATATCCATTTTGAAGTTATCTTTCAATAGTTTTTTGTTACTTTCTGGAATTATGCATGTCTTAAATCCCATTTTTTCAGCTTCTTTCACACGTTTTTCTATCATGTTAACGGCTCTTATCTCTCCTGTTAAACCAACTTCGCCTATTGCAACCATGTCTTTTGGTAGTGGCAAGTTTCTAAAACTTGAACCAACTGCAAGTACTGTACCTAAATCTACTGCAGGTTCTACTAATCTTATACCACTTACAACATTTAAATATACATCTTGAGAACCGAGTGGCATGCTAGATTTTTTTTCTAAAACAGCTATTAACATTGTTAGTCTATTGTAGTCAATTCCATTTGCTGCTCTCTTAGGAATTCCAAATACACTCGGAGTAGTTAAAGCTTGAAGCTCTATAAGTAATGGTCTTGTTCCTTCCATACTCGCAACAATTACAGAACCAGGAGGATTGTCTTCCCTATCAGAAATTAATATTTGTGATGGATTTTTTATTTCTATCATTCCTTCATTCTGCATCTCAAACATTCCAATTTCGTTAGTAGATCCGAACCTGTTTTTAACAGAACGTAGTATTCTATATGAAAAATACCTTTCTCCTTCTAGATATAGCACAGTATCAACCATGTGTTCCAAAACCCTTGGTCCAGCTATGTTACCGTCTTTTGTAACATGTCCAATTATTATGGTGGTAATCTGGTGTCCTTTAGAAACTCTCATAATTCTAGATGTAATTTCACGAACCTGGCTAACAGTTCCTGCCGCAGATGTAATTTCTTCTGAATACATAGTCTGAATAGAGTCTATTATAACAAGTTTAGGGTTCATTGCCAAAATAGTCTCTTCGATTACATCAATATCAGTTTCTCCCAAAAACATAATATTATTATTTTTTATTCCGAGTCTATCTGCTCTTAATTTAACTTGCTCAGCGGACTCTTCACCAGAAACATACAAAACCTTTCCAGTTCCGGTAATTTTATCGCAAAGCTCTAATATTAGAGTAGACTTTCCTATTCCCGGCTCTCCACCTAGTAAAACAAGCGAACCATTAACTAGTCCTCCGCCTAAAACTCTGTTAAGCTCTCCAATACCAGTATCAATTCTAGACTCATTCTTTCCAACAACTTCGTCTAGCACCTGTGGTACGGCTCTCTCTTTTACAGCTTTTCCTGTTACAGTAGATTTAGTCTCTACAACCTTCTGCTCAAAAAAAGTATTCCAGCTATTGCAGGCTGGGCATTTTCCAAGCCATTTTGGAGACTCGTATCCACATTCATTACACACAAAAACAGTCTTTGCTTTTGCCATATGCACTCTCCTTTTTATTAATTTCGCCCATTAGGTACGCCCTTTCCTGGGCGAAAACTATTTTTTCAAATTCTGTATTAGTATAATACATTTTCTACCAGCTGTCTACAAATTTTAAAAATATTATATTATGTTTACACCGTTCGACAGACTTCGCATTTTTTATGTATTATAATTATGTTATCTTCTTTGAAAGGAGGTGAGTCTCTTGAAGAAGAAAGTACGTAAGAAAAAGAACTCTAAGAGAATTTTTAAGTTTTTACATAGTACATTAATTGTATTTAAGTATATCTTAAAAATAGCTCAAGTTCTTAAGTCAATTATTGATACTTTTAAGCAATAATTGAAAAACAGGTATGCTAGCACATACCTGTTTTTTTTGCAATCTTTGATTGCACATCTTCCTTGAAATGATTCCCTTGAAAAAGTTTCTGTTATTATTATACTATATATTTAATTTTTTTCAATATATTTTATTCATTTTATTAAAGAATCGTTCGACAAATTTTGCTATATTTTGTTAGAGAATTTTCGCCCAAAAAGGGGCGTCCCTATTGGGCGAAAATATTATTTATTTCTTACTTCTCCTATTTTTGAAAGTTTGTCTATTATTTTTTCTAATATTGCATTTATTTCTTCGTCTGTTAGTGTTCTGTCGTTGCTTCCAAATGTTAGTGAATACGCTAAGCTCTTTTTGCCTTCTTCTATTCCTGTGCCTGTGTAAACATCAAACACTTCACTATTTATTAGTAATGAACCGGCTGCTTTTTTTATTTGCATTGCTATATCTCCGGCAGTTATTTTTTTGTCTACGACTATTGCTATGTCTTTCTTTACTGTTGGATATTTAGAAATTTCTTTGTATTTCATTTTTCCAGTTTTCTTTTCTAGCAATTTGTCTAGATTTATTTCCATTACAAATACCGCTTCTTTATTTATTTCTGGGTGTATTTTTCCTATTATTCCAACTATATCGTTATTTACAGATATGTATGCAGATTGACCTGGATGTAATTCTTTTGGCATGCTGTCTTTTACTACAAAGCTGTATCTTCCGGCATATCCTAAGAAATCTAATAGCTCTTCTGCAATTCCTTTAATAATGTAGAAATCGACTTTCTTTTCGCTGTTTATTCCTGCATAGAAATCGCCTGTCATTAAACATGCTAGTTTGTTTTCTTCGTTGTATGTTTCGTCTTTCTTGTAGAATGACTTTCCTATTTCGAATATTGATACGTTTTTGTTATAATGTGCAACATTGTATTCATATATCTTATATAAAGATGTGATTATACTGCATCTTAATGTGCTTCTGTCTTCTGTAAGCGGAGATAATAGTTTTATTGCCTCAAATTCTTCTTTCTTGTCATAACCTGCATAGTTCTTTGCTTCTTTTTCATTTACCAATACATATGATAGAGTCTCGTTTAATCCTAAATTCATCATTTTGTGTCTTATTTTTCTTGTAGTCTTGTCATAACTTCCAAGTTTTATTGGCATTACTGGTACTTTTGAAGCAATATTGTCAACTCCATATATACGTCCAACTTCTTCTATTAAATCTTCTTTAATAGAAATATCTAGTCTTCTTCTTGGAACAGAAACCTCAATTTTTTCTCCGTCTTGCTTACAGCTAAAGCCTAATTTTCTAAATACATCTAAAACGTCTTGCTTTGGCAATTCTGTTCCTAAAACATCATTTATTTTTTTATATGTAATTTCTATTACTTTGTCAGACATATCTTCTTTGTTATATTCTACTGTTCCACCAACAACAGTTCCATTTGCATACTCTTCAAGAAGTTTCACAGCGCGCTCAGCAGCCATATAAGTTCTGTTTGGATCTAGTCCTTTTTCAAAACGATTGCTTGCTTCGCTTCTTACTATTTTTTGTGCAGTTTTTCTTACTTTTACTTGATTAAATATTGCGGCTTCTACTATTACATTCTTAGTATTTTCTGTAATTTCTGTATCTAGTCCGCCCATAACACCAGCAAGACCTATGGCCTCTTTTCCATTTGATATTACAATATCATCTGATGTAAGTGTTCTTTCTATATTATCTAAAGTAGTTAGCTTCTCGCCATTTTCAGCCATTCTTACTTCTATAACATTTTGAAGTTTATCTGCATCATAGAAATGAAGAGGTTGACCTAGTTCTAGCATTACATAGTTGCTAATATCTACAACATTATTTATAGGTCTTATTCCACATGCTATAAGTCTATTCTTAATAAATGTTGGACTTTCCTTAATCTCTACATTCTCAACTTTCTTAGCCAAGAACATTGTACAATTATCTGTATTTATATTTAACTTAAAGCTATCTGCAATATTTTCGTTATTTTGTCCATGAGACAAATCAACATCTTTAACTTTTTTATCATAAATTGCACCAACTTCATAAGCCATTCCTAAAATGCTTAGTAAATCTCCACGGTTTGCAGTAAGTTCAAAATCGATAATTCCATCATCCATCTGCATATATTTAATAGGATCCTCACCAACAGGAGCATCGGCTGGCAACTCGTGTATTCCATCTTTATCCTCTGGATTTAAAAACTTGCTTTCCAATCCAAGTTCAGCAATAGAACACAACATACCATTAGACTCAACTCCACGTTTCATGCTTTTGCTTATAGTTCCACCTGGAAGTTTTGCACCAGGAAGTGCGACAATAACCTTCAAACCCTTTCTAACATTTGGAGCACCACAAACAATTTGCAAAACTTCATCTCCCACATTAACCTTGCACACATGCAAATGGTCAGAATCTGGATGCATTTCACACTCTAAAACCTCTCCAATAGTCAAATTAGTAGCATCAATAAGCTTCTTAGCAGAGTCATATTCATTGCCAACCTTAGTCATATTCTCTGCAAGCTCATGTATTTTATCAGTAGTATCAAAATCTATATCTAAATAATCTTTTAAAAAATTCGTACTTAAAATCATAACTCTTTCCTTTCTTTCGCCCCAAAATGGGCGTCCCTATTGGGCGAAATTTCTATTTATCCATTCTATCAAATTGTGATAGGAATTTCACATCGTTTGTATATAGAAGTCTCATGTCTGTTATTCCATATTTAAACATTGCCAAACGGTCTAGTCCTGTGCCGAATGCAAATCCACTATATATTTCTGGGTCGTATCCATTCATTTTTAATACGTTTGGATGTACTATTCCAGAACCTAAAAGTTCTATCCAGCCTGTTTGTTTGCATAAGTTACAGCCTTTTCCTCCACACTTAAAGCAACTTACATCAACTTCGTAAGATGGCTCTGTGAATGGGAAGTAACTTGGTCTAAATCTTAATTGTGTATTTTCTCCAAGCATTTTTCTCATGAATATTTCTAGTGTTCCCTTTAAGTCCGCAAATGAAATATTTTTATCTATTACCAATCCTTCAACTTGATTAAATTGATGTGAGTGTGTTGCATCGTCTTCTTTTCTATAAGTTTTTCCTGGGCAAATTACTCTTATTGGAGTCTTTTCTGTATTTGACATCATTGTTCTTGCTTGCACTGCAGATGTTTGAGTTCTAAGCAAATATTCTGATGTTATGTAAAAGCTATCTTGCATATCTCTTGCTGGATGTCCCTTTGGAAGGTTTAGCCTTTCAAAACAATATTCGTCAGTTTCAAGTTCTGGTCCTGATACAACATCATATCCCATAGAAACGAATAAATCTTCAACTTCTTCTATTACTCTGTTTAATGGATGCTCACTTCCTCTTTTTACTTTAGTAGCTGGAAGAGTTACATCTATCTTTTCTTTTTCTAGTCTTTCTTGTAAATCTTTATTCTTAAACTCGGATTCCTTCTCATCAATCATTTGCTCAATTTCATCTCTGATTTTATTTACAAGGTTCCCTACAACTGGTCTTTCTTCAGCCGCAATGTCTTTCATACCTCTTAAAATCTCTGTAAGTTCACCTTTTTTTCCTAAAACCTTAACCTTAAAATCATTCAAGGCTTGGCTGTCTTTAATTTCAGCAATTTTTTCTTTTGACATCTTGCTTATTGCTTCAAGCTTTTCTTTCATTAAAATCACAATCCTTTCTTATATTTTAACTTCAGTTAAAAATAACAAAATGCAAATTTTTCTCATGCCATTCTTCAACTGATAATTTTTACATCAAAAAAGCCATTCACTTATTAAATATAAATACTCTTCATATTCTATATTTAATAGGACGAATGACTTTAATATTCGTGGTACCACCTATTTTTATTAACAACTTAGTAGAGTTTATAGATATTTATTATTTTATTAACACTTCTCGTAAAGCATTTATATCAAACTCTTCTAATAAAATTAACCTCATTATAGCTATAACGTTTGCTACCGTTCTTTCCTACACAAGATTGCTCTCTTCAAAAAGAAACCTCCAAAGTGAAATTTCTGTAATTTATATATGCACGGCTTCCAGCTATAGCCTTGCTCTCTGAAATATATTTGCAAATTACATACTTTGCTTCTTCATAGGCTTTAACATTAACAATAATATCATATTTTTATGGAAATGTAAAGAAATTTTAAATTAATATTTGCTTTCGCTATAGCGAAAATGCTGTTTTTTCATACACAACAACTCCAGTTTTCTTAATTTCTTCATCTATCAATGAGTCTTCTTCAATCTCATATTTTTCAAATCCATCTATATTTTTTTGTAACTTTTCTTCTATCTGGCATATAAGTTTTAACAAAGCAAACCCTTTAAGCTCAGAGTTTGTATCTATTACTAAATCAACATCACTCTTTTTATTTGCTTGTTGTTTTGCATATGAACCAAATAAAATTACCTTATATACCGGCTTATCCTTTAATAACTCCGCTAACATTTTTTGTATTTCTTCAATTGTATAAACTTTTTCACTCATACTCTCATCTCCATATTTTATTCTACACCATTAGTATAACATATTTTAATGTATTTTTGTCATACATTTTTTATTTTCCAATATTATATGTTTCCTCCATTTCCGCTACTATTTGTCCCATAGGAATTTCTTTACCATTTTCTATCTCCTCTATTGCCTCTGTAACATTCTTTAGCAAATCTGCTTTAAATTCATTAAAATCCCTATAGTGTTTGTCAAATTTGTCTGATATTAATCTCTCTATTCTTTCTTCTTCGCTTTCTTCATTTTGTTTTCTCATTTTTTCGAATACCTCATCACTTAATACAACTAAATCATTCACTCCATTTCTAGTAACATAGATTGGTTCTTTAGTTTCATGACATCTCTTTGAAATTTTATTGTAATTATTTCTTAAATCTGCACTTGGTATTATTAATGGCATAGCTCTCTCCTCCTTTTGATATCAAAATTGTACATTAATTCTTTTATATTGTCAAGAAAATCTCATCGACAAAGTTCGACCAAGGTTTTCGCTATAGCGAATATTCTGTTCCAATTTTACATACATTAAGTATTTTTATTCTGAATTTTAAATTCATCTTAATTAAAATGTATCATTTCTCATTTTATCAAATTGTATTGACTACCACATTCCTATAATGTTATAATTCGTAAGTACTAATTTCAGAAGTTAATATTTTTCTGCACACTCTGCAGAGCTAAACAAATGTGGAAAGGATTGAATTTATTATGTTTAAGAAATATGCATTAATGTTTTTGGTATCTATGGTACCACTAATTGAATTAAGAGGATCTATTCCAATCGGATTAGGCATGGGACTAAATCCATTATGGCTTTATATTATTTGTATTGTTGGAAATATGCTTCCTGTACCATTCATATTCTTCTTTGCAAGAAAAGTTTTAGTATGGGGTTCTGATAAAAAATTTATTGGAAAGTTTTTTAAATTCTGTCTTGAAAAAGGTGAAAACGGCGGAAAGAAATTGGAAGCAAAAGCTGGTAAAGGTTTATACTGGGCTCTATTCTTATTTGTCGGAATTCCACTTCCCGGAACAGGTGCTTGGACAGGAACTTTAGCAGCAAGCCTTTTAGATATGGATTTTAAAAAGAGTGTAATTGCAGTTATGGCTGGTGTTGTACTTGCCGGAATAATAATGGGACTTGGCACAGCTGGTGTCTTAGGTGCTGCAGGCGCAATCTTTGGTTAATGTTAAAATTCTCACAGATTTTACTCTGCGAGATTTTTTATTTCATATTATTTTCAAGTAACTTCATACTTTTATTCTATTCTTTACACAATTTAAAGTCTATTTTTCTTGTTATTTTATCTGCTCCTATTACTTCTATTTTTACACTGTCTCCTATCTTGTACATTGTCTTTGATTTTTCTCCAACTAGCGTTTTTCTTTCATCATCATATATGAAATATTCGTTGCCCATGTTTTCGAATCTTATCAAACCTTCTACTGTGTTGTCTAGTTCAACAAACATTCCGAATGGTGTAACACTTGATACAACTCCTTCATATATCTCGCCAACTTTATCTTTCATATATTCTGCTTTCTTAATATCTTCTGCATCTCGTTCTACTTTCTGAGCTATCTTTTCTCTTTCAGATGAGCTTTCTGCATATTTAACAGCTTCTATCTCATATTTTTTTCTTAGCTCTTCGTTTATGTTGTAGTCATGTTTCAAATACGAAGATATTACTCTGTGAATAAATAAATCTGGATATCTTCTTATCGGCGATGTAAAGTGGCAGTAGCATTTGCTTGCTATTCCGAAGTGTCCTCTGTTTTCACTCTCATATTTTGCAACTTTCAAGGTTCTTAATATTAAGTTTGATACAACTCTCTCCTCTGGTTTTCCTTTTACTTCTTCTAGCACTTGTGCAAAAGCCTTTGGATGGATGCTATCTTCATCATCTTTCTTTACGCCTCTTATTTTATAGCCTAAGTTGAATAAGAATTTATTTAAGTCATTTACTTTTTCTATGTCTGGTACATCATGAACTCTATAAATAAATGGTGCTTGTAACCAATAAAACTTTTCTGCAACTGACTCGTTTGCCGTTAGCATGAATTGCTCTATTACTTCATTTGATTCCAAATAATCATATTTTTGTATGTCAACTGCAATACCATTCTCATCTAGAATTATCTTGCTCTCTGGAATATCCAAATTTAGGTTTCCATTCAAGTCTCTTCTCTGTTTTAGTACATTCTTCAATTCTCTCATTCTTAGAAAATGTGGTATAAATTCTTTATACTTTTCTGCAACACTGTTTACTCTTGCAAGTTCTTCATCAGCGAGTTCTATTTTTCCGTCTTTCATGTCTGCAAATTTGAATATATCATTTACATCATGATAATTCATTCTTCTTGTCGTTTTAATTACAGATTTAAAAATATCTGCATCGACCACTTTTCCTTTCTCGTTTATCTTCATAATAACAGATATCGCAAATCTATCTTTTTGCTCGTTCAAGCTACAAATTCCGTTAGACAACTCCTTTGGAATCATTGGAATTACTCTATCCATCATGTAAATGCTTGTACCTCTGGTAATTGCTTCTTTATCCAGTTTTGATCCAGATTTAACATAATAGCTAACATCTGCAATATGAACTCCTAGTGTATACGTTCCATCATCGTTTTTCTTAACATTTACTGCATCATCTAAGTCCTTTGCGTCTTCTCCATCAATTGTAAAAATTTCTTCATTTCTTAAATCAACTCTTTTTTCGATGTTCTTTTCATCTATAACTTGTGGAATTGCCCTCGCCTCTGCTAGTACATTTTCTGGAAACTCATTTGGAAGCTTGTACTCCTTAATAAGAGACATCATGTCGACTCCTGCTTCATCTATTCCACCAATTATCTCCACGATAGTACCTTCCGCCTTATTTACTCCGTCTGAATACTTGTCAATTTTCACAACCACCTTCTGATTGTTTTTAGCATTCGCACTCTTCTTTTTTGGAATGTAGATATCTCCACTTACAGCTTGATCATCTGGAATTACAAAACCAAAATTTCTGCTTTTCTTATAAACTCCAACAATCGTATCCTGTGCATGTTTCGTAATTTGAAGTATTTTACCTTCTCTCTTATGCTTATCATCTTGAACTTCACTATCATCAAAAATTCTAATTAAAACCTCGTCTCCATCAAGCGCATTTTTTGTAAGTTTAGGTGAAATAAAAATTTCATCTTCTTCACCAACATTAACAAAGCCGAAACCTCTCCCATTTCTTCTAAAAGTTCCAAGCCTATAGCTTTCATCTTTCAAAATTTCGTTCAAATTAATTTTTTCTTCTTTTCTTGACTTTCTCTCTTTTTTGCTTTTTATTTTATCTTTCATGTAAAAAAACTTTTTATTCATTAAATTCACCTCTCTTATTATGTTTAATTTTTCAAATATTAATCTTATTTAGCATTTCAAAAAGACGACAGAAAATCTCTGCCGCCTCCCCAAATTCATTCTTATTTTATAACATAAACAATACCTAAAGCAACTGCTAATACTACAAAAGCAACTCCTAAGATAATTGTCCATCTCTTTAATTTTCCTTCACGTGTTCTTCCTTTATTCTTCTCATAGAAATTGTTTGAAGAAGAACCAACTATCGTTCCTGATGCTCCACGGCTATCTGAATTTTGCATCATTGTAACTATTATTAATCCTAAACAATCTATTATGTATAAAACCATTAATATATATTTAACTACTTGCATTCTACTCGCTCCTTCTCGTTTTCTTTACTAACTCGTACATTTTACCATAAATAAAAGGAAAATGCAATTATTTTTTAGTAATCTCTTTTATATTTTCTACATTTTTCTTCCAACACTTTAAAATCACAACATCTTTTCGAAATTTTTGAATTAGGTCTATTGGTTTTCTCATTATATAACTTAAATGCATTAGCTTTAATTTTTTCAATTCTGCTATTTATTAATTCTAATTCCATATTTAAAAGAGAGATGTATAAACTTTTTTCTTTATTTGTTTTAAAATTTCTATACTTTTCTATTTCACTATATTTTAGATTTTTAACACTATCATTATCAATTGGAATCATATTATTTAGATTTAATACACCCAATATTCTATCATTTTCACTAATCTTTATAAAATCAATATCTTCATTCATTTTATAATGTTTTTCTTTTACTGATGATATCGGAACATAGTAATTTATTTCATTTATCGTTATTATTATTCCAAGATATGGTTTAAATCTATTACTATAATCTATATTTTCAACCTTATTGTCAAATTCTTTTAGATAACTAACATATTCTTTGTCTACAATATACCATTTGAGCTTATCTTTCATTTTACATCCCCTCCTTAAAAAAATAAGATGGTAAAGTTTCCAATACCATCTACTTTTAATTCCATTTTTTTCTGGAATGGTAAAACCACTTTATATGCTCATTTTTGACTGGAATGATAAAACCACTTTATATGCCCATTTTTGACTGGAATGGTAAAACCGCTTTTATGCATAACTGTAATAAGTTATTCTACATTATTATATTCATAATACCATAAAATATGTGATAAATCAATAGTTCCATACCTGATTTTTTAAAAAAATTCTGTACTTTTTTCATAAAATAGTGTATAATTTTTATACATAGAGGAATAATATAATTATAAATAATATTATTTACATTGGTCTCACAAGGACCAAACCCGAGTAGACGCTGAGTGTCGCAAAAAGTCATTCTTATGAATGGCTTTTTTATTGTTGGAAAGTTTGCAAAATTATTGTAAACTATTTATTTTGTAGGAATTTTATGGTATAATTATCTTGTTAGTTTAATTCGGAGGTGTTTATATGTTACCTTGGCAAATTTGGTTGATAATTTCTGGAGTTTGTTTTATTGCAGAGATTGCAACTGTTGGATTTTTAATTTTTTGGTTTGGAGTTGCCGCACTTATTACATGTTTGCTTAGTTTGTTTATTTCAAACGTTATTGCTCAAACTGTAATTTTCGTAATTCTTTCGGTAATTCTTATATGTTTGACTAGACCTTTTGCTGAAAAGATGAATAAAAACGATAATATTGTTACTAATTCTAATGCAATAATTGGTAAAGAAGGTGTAGTTACAAAAGACATTACTCCAAATGATGTTGGTCAAGTTAAGGTTTCTGGAGACATTTGGACAGCAATTTCTACATATACTGATATTATTCCAAAGGGTTCTACTATAAAAGTCTTATCAATAGATGGAGTAAAATTAGTTGTTGAACCAGTAACTATTAAACAACCTGAGAAAAAAATCTAAATCATTAGAAGTTACACTATTTTTATAATTCACGTTTTTAATTTTATAATATATATTTTTTAGGAGGAAAAAATTATGTGGTTTTTAATCGTATTACTAGTTATAATATTAATTATAGCCGTAAAATCAATTAAAGTAGTAAGACAATCTGAAGTTTATATTATTGAAAGATTAGGTAAATTTCATAAAGTAGCTGATGCAGGTCTTACAATTATAATTCCTTTTGTTGACCGTGTTAGAAGTGTTGTTAGCTTAAAGCAACAAACTATGGATGTTCCACCACAAGGAGTTATTACTAAGGATAACGTTACAATTACAATAGACACTGTTGTGTTCTACAAAGTCACAGACCCAGCAAAAGCTGTTTACGAAATTCAATCTCTAAAGAAAGGTATTGAATATTTAGCAATTACAACAATTCGTGATATCGTTGGTAAAATGGATTTGGACTCAACATTTAGTTCAAGAGACATGATTAACGAAGAATTAAGAGCAATTCTTGATGAAGCCACAGATCAATGGGGATGCAAGATTGATAGAGTTGAAATTAAAGATATTACTCCTCCAGCTGATATTAGAGACGCTATGGAGAAACAAATGAATGCAGAAAGAAATAAGAGAGCTCAAATACTTCAAGCTGAAGGTGAAAGACAATCTGCAATTACACTTGCACAAGGTAAAAAAGAAGCTGCTATATTAGAAGCTGAAGCAGAAAAAGAATCTAAAATTAGAAGAGCTGCCGGTGAAGCCGAAGCCATAAAAAAAGTTGCTGAAGCTAGAGCAAACGAAATTAATTTAGTATATGGTGCAATGATGAATTCTCATCCAGACGACACTTTAGTACAATTAAAATCTTTAGAAGCTTTAAAAGACATTGCAAATGGAGAAGCCAACAAAGTATTTATTCCATTTGAGGCAACAAGCACACTTTCAAGCTTAGGAGCAATTAAAGAAGTTATGAAAGATGACAAAAAAGATAAGAAAAACGACTAATTCTATAAAAACCACAGGAATATTCCCGTGGTTTTTATAATAGTTAAGGGAAGAAATTTTAGTTTCTTCCCTTTTTATTTATATATACTGAATAAAGGCTAAACTTCAATATATTAAGTTCTTTTCTATGTACTAAAAAATTATACAATTTTTATTATTTACCTTCCGTCATCGTCTTTATAATATGGTATTGCTCGTGTGTTTTCTCTCATTCTTCTTTGTTTTGCATATTCTCCCTGTAATTCAACTATCTTGCTAATTACAACTTGAGATACTCCATTTTCTGGACTATTTTCTATTACACTACCATCTTTGTTAATTCCACCAATATCATGTAATTCACTTACATCACACATTCCTTCTGGTGTAATATTTTTTTGATATCCATTTGACAAAAGATCAAGTACCGCTTTTTCTAATTGTTTTTTATAGCCTGCATCATATTCTGTATTTACTATATCATTCAATCTATATGGCAATGTGAATACTACTGGAACCTTTACGTCTGGCGAGAAAAGTTCGACATTTTGTTCATCAGAAGTTGATGCAAGCTGTGCAGTGTACACATATCTTCCAGAGGCATCTTTAGCAATTTTATTAACTGCCCTAATCCTTAATATTTCTCCATTAGTCGTATTAACCCCATCATATTGTTCTGCTTGAAATTTATCTAATCCACCTCTTATAAATGGATTTGCCATTCTAGCTTCTATTTTCTTTTGCCCTTCAGCACGCAATTTATTAATGTTTTTTTGCATTCTCGTATTTCTTGCATCTTCTTCTTTTTTTCTGACTTCTAATAAACGACTTTCTCTTAGCCTCTTATTTGTTATTTCTTCTAAAAGCTTCTCGTTCAACTTTCCTATTTGCTCATTTACAACAGCTGTTGGTGGTTGTAGTCTAATGTCTTCTTCAGAGTAGGCTCTACCCAAATATGTATATGATTTTTCATTAAGTTCTATTCCTGTGTACATTCCAGTAAATCTGGTTATCAATTCTTTAGCTAAATCATATCTGCCCTCTGGAATTTCAAAACAAATTGGGTCTGCAGCATCTAAATAAATTGTATCTCCTTGGTTTACATGAATTACCCTAGCACTTATTAGACTACTAATACTTCCATCACTATGTCTAAATTTTTGTGCTTCCTCTATATTTAACACCTCTGTCTGTGTTCCATCTTCTCTATAAATTGACATCATTGTTGGTATTTTTTCTACTTCTTTTATTACTTCCTGTGTATTTTTCCCACTTGGTCTATGTAAAAAGTCAAATAGTCCCATTTTTAGTAAGATTCCTCCTTCGAATTATTATTTCAGTCGGAAAAAATTTTCCTTATTATTTCCCATACGTTTATTATAACATAAAAATTTATTTTAGTATATCTCCGTTGCTTAACTTTTTTGCAATTTTAAATTTTTCTTTTTCCTTTTTAGTTATAGTCTTTTCCTCTATATCTCCTTCTGTTGTGCATAATTTTAATATTATTCTTCCATTTTCTATTTTTGGATGTCTTAAAATTCTATCTTTTTTATCTGTTTTCATTTTTGAGACTGCAATATATGAAAATTTTTCATCTTCATATGGAGCTTCTCCCTCTTTCAATAGTTTATGCACTTTCGTTCTTGCAACTCTGCATGAGAAAGCACACCAATCATTTTTTGAAATTTTGCACTCTTTTTCATGCGCACATGGTGCTACAATATTTGCACCTTTTTTTATAAAGTAGTCTCTTATTTCTTTTATTTGATTATAACCTTCTGGTGTTCCTGGTTCAATAATTAATAATAATTTTCCAGTTGAATTCCATAATTTTTCTAATATTTGATTTCTGTTTTCTGCCTTTATTTCATTTAATACATATGAAGATATGACTAAATCTGCTTTTTCCTCTATATTATCTGTAATTATATTTTTCTTAATCCACTGTACATTATCAATTTCATTTTTCATGAGCTTTTGGCCTAAATTTAACATATATTCTTCGTTTTCTACACAAATATTACTTTCTATTTTAAGCAATTCATTTACAGCCCAAGTAGCAGTTCCAGTACCAGCTCCCACATCTAGCAAGCTTGTAATTTCAGCATATGGCATCATTTCCAAACTGTGCTTTAATGCAAAACACACAGCTCCATATGTTGCTGGCATTCTGCTTACAGCATATGCTACTGCATCTTCCCTGCTAGCTATTAGTCTAGTACTCATTTTATTAGATGATTTATCTCTATATTTTTCACTAATATTTTGTGCACTCTGTTTTAACTTTTTTAACTCTATTTCATCTATCTCTTGTTCTAATTTTTCTTTTAAAAGTATTGGTAATTCCATATTTCTCACTTTTCCATTGATAAATTTACAATTAATTTTATTTTTATCATTCAAGTACTTCGAATTTTTATTTTTGCTTTTAAATTTACATTTGCTTCTAATCTGGTATATTTTCATCTTTAATATAGTACTTCGTTCCAAGCATTTTATCTGGCAAATATTGCTGTTCTACGTAGTGTCCTGGATAATCGTGTGGGTATTTGTAGCCAACATGGTAGCCTTCTTTTTCCATTCCTTCTGCTGGTGCATTTCTTATATGCATTGGTACTTCGCCTGTATCTTTATTTGCAACATCTTCCAAAGCTTGATTTATTGCTAAATAGCTAGCATTAGACTTTTTAGAAGTTGCGACGTATACTGCCGCTTCTGCAAGTATTATTCTTGCTTCTGGCATACCAACCATGTGTACAGCCTCCATAGCACTCGTTGCAAGTATTAATGCATTAGGGTTTGCCATTCCTACATCTTCTGATGCAGCAATTACAATTCTTCTTGCTAGAAACATTGGGTCTTCTCCTCCATTTAATGCTCTTGCCAAATAAAAAATTGCAGCATCTGGGTCACTGCCTCTCATAGATTTTATAAAAGCACTAATATTATCATAATGGCTATCTCCTTTTTTATCAAAGATTGCTTTTCTATTTTGAACACTTTCTTTTGCAATCTCATCAGTTATTGTAATGTATCCGTCTGATCCAATATTAGTTGTTAATACAGCCACTTCAAGTCCATTTAGTGCAGTTCTAACATCTCCATTTGCTGTTTCTGCAATTTTTCTTAAAGTTTCATCTGAAATTTTTATTTTATATTCTCCGAGTCCTTCTTTTTTCTCCAATGCATTTTTTAAAATAGTATAAATATTTTCTACTGTTAATGGTTTCAGATGAAATACCATAGACCTCGATATTAAAGCCTTATTTACTTCAAAATAAGGATTTTCCGTTGTTGCACCAATTAAAATTACAGTTCCATTTTCTACAAATGGAAGCAATGCATCTTGTTGCAATTTGTTAAATCTATGAATTTCATCTATAAATAATATACATCTTCCAGATGGGTTTAAAAAAGGATTTTTAGCTTCCTCTATTGCATTTTTAATGTCTCCAACCCCTGCAGTTACAGCATTCAATTTTGTAAATTTATATTTAGTAGTATTACTTATAACCCTTGCCAGAGACGTTTTTCCGCATCCAGGAGGTCCCCATAATATAATGCTAGATAGTCTATCTGCCTTTATTGTTCTATATAAAATTTTATCTTGTCCTAAAATTTCTTCTTGTCCAACATAGTCTTCTAGTGTTTTAGGGCTCATTCTATATGCTAATGGTTCGTTTGCATTCATTCTTTACTCCTTTTTGCCTAATATATTTTCACATTATTTCACTAATTTTTTTATTTTTACCATTAAATAATGAACATATCAGTTGTTTTTTGCAATCAATTTATGTTCTACTATTCTTTTCGCCCAAAAAGGAGCGTCCCTATTGGGCGATTGCTAAATATTGTAGTGCTTCTTTTATTCTTTCTTCCAAACTTTCTGATTTTATCTTTGGTAGTATTTTGTTTATTTCATATCTTCTGTATCCTAATACTTGTAAAGCTTGTATAACTTCTTCAAATTCTTCTTGTTTATTTTCTTCTTTCTCTAACTCACTTGTTTCAGCTCCAATAGCTTCTTCTGTTTTTATCTTATCTTTTAATTCTAGTATTATTCTTTGTGCCGTTTTAGGTCCTATTCCTGGCAATTTTTTTAAAGTATTTACTTCATTTGTAATTACTGCAAGTGCAAATCTTGATGGTGTAATATTTGAAAGTATTATTATTGCAGATTTTGCTCCTATTCCCCCAACAGATATTAGAAGTTCAAACATATGTAGTTCTTCGTTTGTATTAAATCCAAATAAACTAATATCATCTTCTCTTACTTTCAAATATGTATATACTCGTACTTGTTTGCTTTCTTGTAATTCATCTATCGATTTTTTAGACATGAATACTTTATACCCTATGCCTTGTACTTCAATTATTATATATTCTTCTGATTTTACTACTAATTCACCTTTTAAATATGCTATCATAAGTTTCCATTAATCAATTTATTTCCATATTTTCTATTCTTGTACATCTAAAAGTTGTTACATTGCATCATTCTTTTTATCTCATTATGTGTTTTCTATTTATAATATCATTTTTTGTATGCTCTATAAATTGATTATTTCCTTTCTTTTATTATCAAACAAATTTTCTCTTAATGGTTAATATTCTATCATATTTTTAGCAATTTGCAAGAGTTTATTGTAATTTTTCAGGTTTACTTGCACTATTTTTTGCATATGATATAATGGCAATATTAAAATTGATTTTATTTTGAAGGAGGATTATTTATGACACCACATAATGAAGCTAAAATTGAAGATATTTCTAATATTGTATTAATGCCAGGAGATCCACTTAGAGCAAAATACATTGCAGATACTTTTTTAGATGAAGCAAAACTTGTTAATACGGTTAGAAATATGTTTGGTTACACTGGTTTTTATAAAGGCAAAAAGATTACTGTTTTTGCATCTGGAATGGGTATGCCAAGCATCGGAATTTATTCTTATGAATTATACAAATTTTATAATGTAGATACAATTATTCGTATAGGGTCTTGTGGAGCCTACAATGAGGATTTGAGCCTTTTAGATACTATACTAGTAGATAATGCATATACAGAAGGGAACTACGCATATGAGCTAAATGAGGAAGATTGCCACATAATGAATTCATCATCAGATATAAATAAAGTTATTGAAGATACAGCAAAGGAATTAAACATTGCTTATGTAAAAGGAAATACCCTTTGTACAGACTGTTTCGATTACTATGTTAAAGATGTTAATAGCTTAATTGCAAGATTTCCAAAAGATTTAAATATAATCGGAGCAGAAATGGAAGCATTTGCGCTTTTCTATAATGCAAAATTACTCGGAAAGAAAGCTAGCTGTTTACTAAGTGTAGTAGATTCTCACTATAAACATCAAGAAATCTCAGCAGATGAAAGACAAACTTCATTAAATTCTATGATAAAATTAGCATTAGAATCTGCTGTAAATTTATAAAATTATAAGTTCTAATTCAAGCAATGCTTATTTGTTGAAACTAAAATATTTATTTAACCTTAATAAAAAACCGAACCATAAAATATTTAACATTTTAGGTTCGGTTATATTTTTATTTTGTTATTGATAAAACTTTATATTTAGCAATTCCGCCTGGTGTTTTTACTTCTACCATATCGTTTTTCTTCTTGCCTAATAAAGCTGCTCCAACTGGTGATTCATTAGAAATTTTATTTTCTGCTAAATTTACTTCTGTTGAACCAACTATTGTATATGTAACATCTTCATCATATTCTTCGTCATGTACTTTTACAATATTTCCAACTTGAACTGTTTTTGTATCTATTTCAGATTCATCAATTATTTTAGCATATCTTATTTTATTTTCTAGCTCTGCTATTTTTCCTTCATTTTCTGCTTGAGCATTTTTTGCTTCATCATATTCAGAGTTTTCTGATAAATCTCCAAAGCCTAATGCCACCTTTATTTTTTCAGCAATTTCTGCTCTTTTTGTTGTTCTTAAATAATCTAATTCTTTCTCTAATTTTTCAAATCCTTCTTTTGATACTATTACACCTTTATCTTCCATGCTATAAAACCTCCTTGTTTTTTTGCAGTATTTACTTTTAAAATTATTGTATAATGATACCCCTTTTTTTTACTTTTGTCAAGTATTTTTCGTCTTCTAAACTATTCATTTCAAGTAATTATTCAATTTTATTTGATATTTTTATAGTTTTAATTTTTTAGGTAATTTCTTCCATTTTATATTATTTTATTTCAACATTTCCTCTATTCCCTATAAGTTCATATTCATTTTTCTCTATTTTTTCTCGTACCGCTTCTGACCATTTTTCTCTTTGTATATTATACTCATCTTGTAATTCAAATTCACCATTGTCTATTAATTTTACATTATTTATTATATTCCCATCAAAATACATTAATTTATCTATCTTTGTATCTGCAATATTAAAAATTATAGCAGTTCTATCAATACTGTATTCTTTAATTTTTTCTCCACTAAAATCTACATTTAATATATATTTTGCATTTCTTAAGCTCTTTCTTTTATTGTTTAACACAGATATTGGTTCAAAATTTTGCTCTGCTTCTTCCTCTAAACCTGCAAACTGATTTCTGTTAGACGTGACTATATTAATCATTTTATATTGTGTTATTAATTCGCTTATCAGCTGTGTATTATTATAATCTTTTGTACCAATTAATATGCTAAGTGACTGTTCCTCTAAAATTTCTTTTTTTCTTTCAATTACTGATTTTATTACTGTTTTTAAAAAATCCCTATATATACTCTTATTTTCCTTGCTATTTTTTATAATTTTATTTACATTTTGATATATTTCAATATTTTCTTTATTACTAGCAATCTCTTTTATTCTTCTTGACAATATTATATTTGTATTTATATTTTTTCTTACTCTATTTTCTATTTTTCTCAACATTTTTTCTTCTTTATTTTGTACTGTGTAACAAATGTACTCAATCTTATCATCACTTTCAATTCTTTTTATATTTCCAAATACATATTTTAGCTTCTTTATTTTTCTCAAAAAATTTATAAATAATCTATTTCTATATTTATAAGATAAATCGTCAGTATCTTTATAATATTCTAGCCTAAAATATACTGTTTTTTTCATATCATCACCTTATATAATATATTATTAATATTGTATTTATAAAACATATAAAAAACAAATTCTGGCTAATTATAAAAAAGTAGACACACAATCTTCTAGATTATATGTCTATTTATATTATTTATTGCTATTTTACATTTAATACTTCAGATACCATATCCCAAATATCATCTGTTTCTCTATCTTTTTCCCAATATGCAGCACCTGCTAAATTATATGTGTTAACTAATTCTAGCTTGCATCTCAAAGATTTCGCATCTTCTATCCAAATCTTATATGTTTTTCCACCTTTTTCGTACTCTGCATAGTTTTGTTTTAGCGAATCGTCCCATGTCGTTTTTGTTCCGTCTGGTATATTGCTTGCTATATTTTTCATATTTACAACTTTACTTGTTACACTTCCATTGTTTTCAGTCCAAATTCTCGTATAGAATGGTGTTCCTAGTATTATCTTACTTGCCTCTACTCCTTCTTGCCCCAAGAATTTTTTTATGTTTGCTTCCACCCAATCACAACCAGCGGTTGTTCCTTCTTTAGGGGATGACACTCCATTTTGGTCGTATCCCATAAATACTATATAGTCTGCAACATCACCTATCACATTTCTGTCATAACATAATGACCAATCTGGTGAACCATCTGGTGCTGTTACATCAACAGATAGAACTTTTCCGAGTTCTTTTAATCTAGGTGCTAATTCTATTACTAATCTAGAATATACATCTTTGTCACTTTCATTTAAGTACTCAAAGTCTAGGTTTATTCCATCAAGATTAAATGTTACTACTGCTGTTACTATATTGTTTATTAACTTTTCTCTTAATTTGTAATCATTTAATATCTCAGTTGTAGTTGGCTTGTCCGAATTATTTGAAAGTAATGCCCAAACTTTGTATCCATTATTATGAGCCCAATTTATATAATTTGTTCCTGCTGTTCCAACATTAGCAACAAGGTTTCCTTTGCCTCCATCTTGTAATGCTAAGAATGCTGGAGATACAACATTTACACCCTTTATTGTTCCTGTTCTTTGTGGCGCAGATGCATACTCTGAAAAATAATCCCATGCCAAACTAATATTTCCTTCAATTTGTTTCTCTATGTTTAACTTTTCTCTAATCTGTTTTTCATTTGCCAAGGTGCTAGTTTTTACATAGCCAATCTTTCCATTTTCTGTCGTAACCTTAGTCCAGCCATTTTCTGCAGTCTTATCATCCTTCACAACTGTAACATTATCGCCTCTTTCGATTTTATCAACAGTCTTTGAAAAACTTGTTGGCATATATTTTACTGAATTATTCTTGCTACTATTAGCATATACAAGTTCTCTATCTAATGAAACTAAAACAACAGTATTTGTCTCACTTATATATTTAGTTTCCACATTGTATACACTTTTGCTAATTTCAGAGAAAGGTAAATAAAACTCATTACCTATCTTTTTTGCTGGTGCAATTAAATTCACATCTGAGCTATTTATTGTGCATTTATTTTTATCAATCACAAATGTTGCAACCTTCGTATCTGATGTTGTTATAATTTGATTGTACTTATTATCATAAAAAATATGGTCATCAAAGAAATTTGCAATATCTTTAGTAGATAAATATATTACATCATCTTCTACAATTACATCATTCTTGATACTCTTTGTAACATTTCCATTATTAATTACTAAATTGGTTTTTCCAGTAATTTCATTTCTTATATAATTTTGCGCTGTATTAAGTACAAATACTATTGCCAATGCAAATATTATTGTTACAATTAATTTATAAATATATATTTTCTTTTCTTTTTTCTTACTTCTCATATAAATTCTATTCCTCTTTCTATTTGCAAATCTAGTTATAAAATTATAATTATTTTTAAACCAGTTTTTCTCTTTTCTCTACTATAATACCATAAAGAATATTTTTAGTGAAGTAATTTATTAAATTTTTTTAAGATTACAAAAAATAAGCAATCAAAGTTTCCTTCAATCACTTATTTAATATTTTAATATTTGATTTCTTACAACAATTTCGTTTTCTTTGTTTTCATTGCAACTCGTATTTTCAAACTGTGCTATGTCATTTCTTTCATTTAACAATCTATTTTTTCTTCTCTTAAAAAAGCCTCCAGACTGTATTTGATACTGTTCACTATCAACCATTGTAAAGTCTGTTGTTTCATTATCTTCTTTTATATATTCATTCACTTTTTTGTTTACATCATACTCTATACTATTGTGTTCATGCTGTTGATAGAAGGTTTCTGTATACATTTTTGATTGATGTAAGCCATGTTCTTCTTCTTTCAAATATACTTCTATTTGTTCTCTCTGTGATTTTGTAAATTTTTCTATTGGATATTCAAGATATTTGTACTGCCAAATTGCCATTCTATCTTCATTTGAATATATAGAATTTATTAAATCTTCACAGTTATATTCTGCCAAAAATTCAACATTTTCTATACTGATTGTTATATTTGTCCAGTTTATCTTGTCATATTTCTGGCATTCGTGTCTTAATTTTTTTATATAGTTATACAATTCATCTGTAAGTTTTATATATTCTTCTTCGTTTAGATTGAATTTTTGTGGAATTTGATACACATTTATTGGATTTCTTTTTATTATACTCTTGGGAAAATAGTAAAAAAACATTTCTCCTGTTTCTTCACCATTATCCCTTTGTATAACTGACGCATAAAGATATATGCTTTCCCATTTTTCTGGTATCATATAAAAAAGGCATTTTCTAATTTCAGAATATAAATCTTTTATAGTTTCACCCTTTGGCATATGTGCTCCCTTATTTTCTATTTTTCAACTATAATACTTTCTCCAGTCATTTCTTCTGGCTTCTTTAATCCCATTATGTCTAACATTGTTGGTGTTAAATCAGCTAGTTTTCCTTCTCTTAGTTTTGCATTATCCATTCCAACTAATATTAGTGGAACAGGGTTTGTTGTGTGTGCTGTGTGTGGTTCTCCTGTTTTGTAGTCTATCATTTGCTCGCAGTTTCCATGGTCAGCAGTTATCATTAATACACCATTTTGAGCATTTACAGCTTCTACAACTTTTCCAACACTTGCATCTATTGTTTCAACTGCTTTTATAGCGGCTTCTAAGTTTCCTGTGTGTCCAACCATATCTGGGTTTGCAAAGTTTAATATTATTACATCATATTTCTTAGAATTTATTGCATCTACAACTTTTTCTGTAACTTCTGGTGCACTCATTTCTGGTTGCATATCATATGTTTCAACCTTTGGTGATGGAACCAATATTCTGTCTTCTCCTGGATATTGTTTTTCTTGACCACCATTAAAGAAGAATGTTACGTGGGCATATTTCTCTGTTTCTGCTATACGTAATTGAGTATAACCTAAATTACTGATGTATTCCCCAAATGTATTTTTTAGATGTTCTTTCTTGAATGCTACATCAACATTTGGTAATGTTTCATCATATGGGGTCATACAAACAAAGCATAAATCCAAATCTTTTCTTGTTTCAAAATCATTAAATTCTGGATCAACTAATGTTCTGCTTATTTCTCTTGCTCTATCTGGTCTAAAGTTAAAGAATATTACAGAATCATGAGGCTCTATTTTTGCAACTGGTGTATCTCCATTGCATATTACAGTTGGCTCTATAAATTCATCAAAAATTTCTTTTTGGTATGATGCCTCTACTGCTTGTATTGCAGATGAAGCCTTGTTTCCAACTCCATTAACCATTGCATCATAAGCCTTTTGAACTCTTTGCCATCTCTTATCTCTATCCATTGCATAGAATCTTCCAGATATACTTGCAATTTTGCCTATTCCTTTTTCTTTCATTTTTTCTTCTAGTTTTGTAATATAGCCTTCACCTGAAGCTGGTGGTGTATCTCTACCATCCATAAAGCAATGTACAAATACATTTTCAAAATCTTTTCTCTTTGCAAGTTCTAATAATCCATACAAATGGCGAATGTGGCTGTGTACACCACCGTCTGATAGTAAGCCCATTATATGCAATTTAGAATTATATTTTTTACAATTTTCTATTGCCTTATTAAATTCTGGAATACTGAAAAAATCTCCATCTTCTATTGATTTTGTTATTTTTGTTAGTTCTTGATAAACAATTCTTCCAGCCCCAATGTTTGTATGACCTACCTCTGAATTTCCCATTTGTCCTTCTGGTAAACCAACACTCATTCCACTAGCAAAAATTCTTGTTGTTGGGCATGTTTTCATTAATTTGTCTATGTTTGGAGTATTGGCAAGCTTTACTGCATTTCCTTGCTCATTTTCATTTATTCCAAAACCATCTAATATCATTAGCATTGTCAATTTATCTTTCATTTTCTTATTCCATTTCCTTTCCAAAGGCACAGAGCTGTATTTTTTCTATAAATCAGCTCCATGCTACACACTATGTCTATTTATTGTAATTTACTATTTTTGCAAATTCGTCTACTTTTAAACTTGCTCCTCCAACTAGGGCTCCATCAATATCTGATGTTTCGAATAGTTCTTTTGCATTTGTTGATTTTACACTTCCACCATATTGAATAATTACATCTTCTGCAACACTTCCATATATTTCAGAAATCTTTTTTCTTATAGCTTTAATACTATTATTTGCATCTTCTGATGTAGCTGTTTTTCCAGTTCCAATTGCCCAAATTGGTTCATATGCTATTATAGTATTTTTTACTTGTTCTTCTGTAAGACCAGCTAGTGCTAATTCGACTTGCTTTGTTATAACTTCTTCAGTTTTGCCAGCTTCTCTTTGTTCTAAAGACTCTCCAACACAAACTATTGGTTTCAAATCATTTGCAAATGCAGATTTAATTTTCTTGTTTACAGTTTCATCTGTTTCTGCAAAATATGCGCGTCTCTCAGAGTGGCCTATTATAACATATTCAACTCCTATGCTCTTTAGCATTTGTCCAGAAACTTCTCCTGTATATGCACCCTTTTCTTCCCAGTGCATATTTTCTGCACCGATATGAATATTAGTGCCTTCTGTTGTATGCCATGCATAAAATAAATCTGTATATGGTACACATAATATAACTTCATTTTCAGAATCTTTTACAAGAGGAGCTAAACCTTCTATAAAATTTATTGTATCTGCTGGAAGCATATTCATTTTCCAGTTTCCTGCGATTACCTTTCTTCTCATAAACGCCCTCCTATTTATCTAATAAACATTCAACTCCTGGAAGTTTCTTTCCTTCTAAAAATTCAAGTGATGCTCCACCACCTGTTGAAATGTGTGTGAATTTATCTCCAATTCCTAGTTTTTCTATTGCAGCTGCTGAATCTCCTCCACCTATTACTGTTGTAACATTTTCTAGGTTTCCTAAGTATTCTGCTATTGCATTTGTTCCTATTGCAAATTGGTCAAATTCAAACAATCCTAAAGGTCCATTCCAGATAACAGTTTTTGCTTTTGATAATTCGTCTTGATACATCTTTATTGTTTCTGCACCAATGTCGAATCCTTCCCAACCATCTGGTATTTCTGTGTATTTAACAGTTTTACTTTCTGTGTCTTCTTTGAATTCTTTTCCTACTTTAGTATCTACAGGAAGCATCAATTTTACACCTTTTGCTTTAGCTTTTTCCATTAAACTTTTTGCTAAATTTAATTTATCTAATTCACAAATAGAATTTCCAACATTGTATCCCATTGATTTAAAGAATGTATAAGCCATTCCTCCACCAATCATTAATGTATCTACTTTTTCTAATAAGCTATCGATAACACCAATTTTATCTGATACCTTTTTTCCTCCAAGTATTGCAACAAATGGTCTTTCTGGATTTTCTAGTGTTGTTCCTAAGAAGTTTAATTCTTTCTCCATTAAGAAACCTGCTACTGCTGGTAAATAGCTTGCTACTCCCGCTGTTGAAGCATGTGCTCTGTGAGCTGTTCCAAATGCATCATTTACATATATTTCAGCTAAACTTGCAAGTTCTTTTGCAAACTCTGCATCATTTGCTTCTTCTCTACTATCAAATCTAACATTTTCTAATAGAACAATTTCTCCATCTTTCATGTTTGCAGTTAATTCTTTAGCACTCTTTCCTATTATATCATTTGCAAGTTTTACTTCTTTACCTAATAATTTAGATAATTCTTTTGCAACTGGCTCTAAAGAAAAATCTTTATTTACTTGTCCCTTTGGTCTTCCTAAATGTGAACAAAGAATTACTTTGCAATCATTATCTAATAAATATTTTATTGTTGGAAGAGCTCCAACTATTCTTCTATTATCTGTTATATTTTTATTTTCATCTAAAGGAACGTTAAAATCACATCTTACTAAAACTTTCTTTCCTTTAACATCAATGTCTCTAACAGTCTTTTTATTCATATATACCGCTTTCCTTTCTTACTGTATAAGTTGGAAAAGAATTAAATTTTGGCAAGGAAAATGAATTTAAAAGGCAAGGGCGCATACGTAGTGTATGTAACCGCGTTTTAAATGAAATTTGACACAGCCAAAATTGTAATTATTTTTCAACTGTAATAAAAGGGCTTGATTAAATAAATGCCAAGCCCCAAAATTGTTATTATACTCTATTATTTATGATCAACTTTTGCCATGTATGCTGCTAAGTCTACTAATTTATGTGCATATCCCCACTCGTTGTCATACCAAGCTACTAATTTAACAAATGTGTCTGTAAGCATTATTCCAGCTTTGCTATCGAATATTGATGTATGTTCATCTCCTAAGAAGTCTGAAGATACAACATCTTCATCAACATATTCAACTATTCCTTTTAATTCTCCTTCTGCTGCTTTCTTCATTGCTGCACAGATTTCTTCGTATGTTGTAGGTCTTTCCAAATTACATGTTAAATCAACAACAGATACATCTATTGTTGGTACTCTGAATGCCATACCTGTTAATTTTCCATTTAATGCTGGAATAACTTTTCCAACTGCTTTAGCAGCTCCTGTTGATGATGGAATTATGTTTGCACTTGCAGCACGTCCACCTCTCCAATCTTTTTTAGAAGCTCCATCAACTGTTTTTTGTGTAGCTGTTGTGCTATGAACAGTTGTCATTAATCCTTCTTTAATTCCAAAGTTATCGTTTATAACTTTTGCTAAAGGTGCTAAACAGTTTGTTGTGCAAGATGCATTTGAAACTATGTTCATGCTTGGATCATATGTTTCATTATTTACACCCATTACAAACATTGGAGCATCTTTTGAAGGTGCACTTATTACAACTTTTTTAGCTCCTGCATTTAAGTGAGCTTGTGCTTTTTCCATTGTTGTGAATACACCAGAACATTCTAGAACATATTCAACTCCTTCTTTAGCCCATGGAATATTGTTTGGATCCATTTCATTATATACATTTATTGATTTTCCATTTACAATTAGTTTTCCTTCTTCTGATTTAACTTCTCCATCAAATCTTCCGTGTGCAGAATCATATTTTACCATGTAAGCCATGTAATCTGCTGCTATGAAAGGATCATTAATTGCAACTACCTCTACTTCACTATTTTTTAATGCAGCTTGGAATGCTAAGTTTCCTATTCTTCCAAAACCGTTAATACCAATTTTAACTGACATAAAAATTCCTCCTCTTTGATGTTATTCATCATATATGTGGCTATTTAAAACCACTTAATATTCTATACCAAAGACAAACAGTTTTCAAGTATTTTATATAGATTTTATAAATTTTCAAAATTAATTTTAGACGTTATTTTACATTTTGTTACATTTTTGTGACATTTATATTGCAATTACCTTTATTTTTTCTTTTTATGGTATAATTTGAGTGTATTTTTATATAATATTTTTTAAAGGAGGTTCAATTATGCAAAGACATATTGAATGTGATGTAGCGGTTGTTGGCGGTGGTGCAGCAGGTATAGCTGCAGCAATTGGAGCATCAAGAGCTGGTGCTAGAACAGTCTTAATCGAAAGAAATCCATATTTCGGTGGACAAGCTACAAATTCACAAGTTACTGCTTATTGTGGTTTTTTCACAAGAGGCGAAAACTATGATCAAGTTGTACAAGGAATTGGTGGAGAAGTTCTAAAAAAGTTAGAAGCCTATGGCACAAATATCCATCCAAGACCATCAAAGTCCACAGGTAACGTTTCTGTATCTTTTAATCCAGAATACGTAAAATTGGTTATGGACCAAATGTTAAAAAAGAGTTCTGTAGAATATTTCTTACATGCTCAAATGTATGAAGTAGTAAACAATAATGGAATGATTGAAGAAATTAAATGTACAGATGATGAAGGAACATTCACAGTAAAAGCTAAGGCTTTTGTTGATGCTTCTGGAAATGCTAACTTAGTTCATTTTGCAGGAATAGCAACTAACTGGGGAGATGCTGAAGGAAAAGTTCAACAATCTTCATTACCATTTAGAATTGACAATATTCCAGCAAGAGAAATCTTGAAACCTGACATTGAAGCTGCTTTGAAAAAAGCAAAGGAGAATGGAATTGAAATTAAGAAGGAAACTGGATTAATAATTAAAATTCCAGACAAAACTTATGGATATTGTACAATTCCAAGTACAATAGTTCCTGCTCTTGACGCAGAGACACTTACAGAAACAGAAATGGAACTTCGTTCACAAGTTCACAATTATGCAATGGCATTTAAGAACTATCTAGATGGATTCCAAGACATGATTATTTCTTCTTCTGGACCAGCAGTTGGTATTCGTGAAGCAAGAAGAATAATTGGTGACAAAATGCTTAAAGGTGAAGAAATAATAATGGCACCAAAGAGTGATGATAGTATAGCAAGAGGCGCTTGGAGCCCAGAAATGCACAAGAGCAATACTTCTATAAAATACACTCATATTCCAAATAACGAGTACTTCTCTATTCCTTTAGGATGCCTAAAAGTTAAAGATGCTAAGAATTTATGGGCTGCTGGTAGAACCATTTCTACAGACTCATTAGCACTTGGTTCTGTACGTGTTATGGGAACAGGGTTTGCTACTGGACAAGCAGCAGGTGTAGCAGCAGCTTTAACACTAGACAACACATCTTATGATGTAAAAGCTGTTCAAGAAGAACTTGTTAATCAAGGTGCTTTAATTTAGATTTTAATGTAATTATTTTTACTTAAAATAAATTTTTATATTGAGCCTATGGTTTTATAGGCTTTCCCTGAAAGGCCTAAATCTTATGAAAAAGGACTAAAATATGGAAAAAACAAAAAAAGAAAAAAAGCCTTTAATGACTAAAAATGAAAAAGAGTTTGTTTGCACTCTTTTTGCATTAATTATCATTGCTATATTTTTTATAGCAACACCTCCATCAGGTCTTAGCGCCGATGGTATGAAAGTTCTTGGCGTATTCATATCTGTTTTATTCTTATGGATAACAGTTGGAATAGGCTGGCCAAGTTTATTATGTTTAGCAACGCTTGCTCTTGTTCCATCACTTGGAATGAAAACAACATTGCAAAATTCGTTTGGTAACGAGACATTCGCATTCTTGCTATTTACATTCATGTTCACATACGCATTTTCTCAAACAGGATATGTTAAGAAAATAGCTCTTGGATTTGTAACTAGTAAATTTGCAAGAAAAACACCTTGGAGATTTGCATTCTGCTTCTTTGCAGCAGTTCTTGTAATTGGGTTATTCATGTCTCCAACAGTTTTATATTTTATAATATTACCTATTCTTGAAGAAATTTATAATGTATTAGGACTAAAAAAAGGTGATAAATACGCAAACATGCTTATGATGGGCTTAGTATTCTGTACAAGCTTATCTTCTGGTATGACACCAATAGCACACGTATTCCCTGTTCTTTCAATGGGAGTATTCAAATCTCTAACAGGATCTAGCATAAGCTATGGTCAATACATGCTTTATGCAATTCCAACAGGAATTATAATATTTGCATTAATGATGCTTGTATTCAAATTCTTAATGAGACCAAGTACAAAGAAAATAAACCTAAAATCTAATGAATTTGATAAGATGAAAAAAGAAATTCCTAGTGCAAACCAAGGTGAAAAAATTATTCTTGGAACATTCCTTTTAGTAGTTGCATTATGGGTTCTACCAAGCTTATTAAAAACAAGTTCAGTAAAATGGATTTCAACAGCATTTACTTGGATTAGCAAATTAGGTACAGCTATGCCTCCACTATTTGGAATAATAGTTTTATCTATTTTGAAATACCAAGGAAAACCATTAATAAATATTAACGAATCTATGGTAAAAGGTGTATCTTGGCCAAGTATAATAATGGCATCTGCAACACTTGCTTTAGGTGCTGCAATGACAAATAAAGCAATAGGGCTTACAACCTTCTTGTCTGCATCTATTGCACCAATTACAACTGGCTTATCACCAATATTACTAATTTTGTTATTCTCATTGTGGGCTGGATTACAATCAAACGTATCTTCTCACATGGTTACAGCACAATTAGTTCCAACACTTGCTGTTCCAGTAGCACTAGCATCTGGTGGTGCATTAAATGCCGCAGCTATTACAGCTGTTATTGGTTTAATTGCTTCAACAGGTTCTGCTGCTCCACCTGCAATGCCTTACGTTGCAGTAGCTGGTTCTTCAGGTTGGTCTGATTCAACAAGTTTATTAAAATACGGATTCTTAATGATGTTTGTAATTATTTTAGTTGCATCATTTATCGGATATCCTTTGGCAAATTTAATAATGCCAATGTAATTAAAATGGCTCAATATAAAAAATTCCTCTGATTTTAATTAATCAGAGGTTTATTTTTATTTTAATTTTTTTATTGTTTCTGCATAATCTTTTGAATTTATTATAGCTGTTCCAGCCACTAATATATCTGCTCCGGCATCTATTATTTTTTCTGAGTTTTCCACTTTAATTCCACCATCTGCTTCAATTTCATAATCTAATTTGTGTTCTTCTCTGTAAGAATTAAGCTCTTTTATTTTTTCTATAGTTGGAAGAATTAACTCTTGTCCGCCCTTTCCCGGCTCAACTGTCATAACAAGTACTACATGCACATATGGTAAAAATTCTAATATTTCTTTTACATCAGTCTCTGGCTTTATAGAAATTCCTACTCTTCTTCCCTTTTCTTTAATATAATTTATCAAATTCATTACTTCTTCTTTATTTTTACAAGCTTCACAATGAAATGTAATTATGTTTGGATTAAATATCAAGTAACTATCAACAAAATTTTTTACGTCTTTTACCATTAAATGAATATCTAGTGGAATTTTTGTAATATTATTCAAATATTCGCAATATTCTAGCATTATATCATGTGTATCATTTTCTACAAACTCGCCATCCATAACATCTATATGAAAATAATTTGTGTTTGCATCTTCCAATTTATAAACAGTATCTATTATTTTTTCTTTTTTTACACTCAATAAAGATGTTGAAATATCTACCATTTGTGTTCCTCCTTGTCTTTTAATTCACTATATATTTTTACGTAATTATCATATCTAGACTTTGCTATTTTTCCTTGTTCAAGTTCTAGCTTTATTCCACACTCATCTTCTTTGATGTGGCTACAGCCTATATATCTGCATTTATCAATACAATTTTTGAACTCTCTAAAATATTTATCTAATTCTCTATATGGAATTTCATACACGTCAAATGTCGAAAAACCAGGTGTATCTGCTATATATGTATCTGTATCAAGCTCATATAAACGAATATCTGTTGTGGTATTTTTTCCACGCTTATTCTTCTGACTAATTTCTCCCTCTTGAGTTACGTTTTCTTTGAACAAGTCATTTATAAGTGTAGACTTTCCAACACCAGAATTTCCAGCAAATGCACTGATATTATTCTTTAATTCTAATAAAATTTCTTCGATTCCAATGCCATTTTTTGCATCAGTTTGTATTACTTTATATCCTATTTCTTCATATATTTTTTGAATATTTAAAAATTCATGTTTATCATCTAAATCAATTTTGTTTAGAACTATTACAGGCTTTATGTGTAAAAACTCTGCAAAAGCAAGCTGTTTATCTAATAACAACAAATCTGGCTTTGGATGCTTGCTAGACACCACAAATACAATTTGATTTATATTAGCAAGCTTCGGTCTTTTTATGTATGACACTCTTTCTTTCACACTTTCAATTACGGCCGTTTTTTTGTTTTCATCAACAATAGAAAATTCAGCTATATCTCCTACTACAGGAGTAAAGCTGTCATTCTTAAACTTTCCCCTAGCAGTAGCAATATAGTTGATATCTCCTAATTTTATTTTATATAAATTTGCTTTATTTTCTATAATTAATCCTTGCATTTATGCCTTCCTACAAATATTTTTCTAATGCCACTTGAAATTCAGGTTGAATATCTATAAAGTATTTCTTTATAGTGTTCCAATCATATTCTACAAATGTTTTAGGTAATTCTTCACTTTCTGCATCTTCAAAATAGCTTAATCCCATAATCATATTCACATAATTTACGTTTGTTCCAAATTTCTTTATTACAGCACTAGCTAATTTTTCTGTATCAATATTACATTTTTTCATTATATTATATAAATCAAAAAAATCCTTTTTAGCTCCTCTTCCACCTATAGCGGCTACTTTCATTGCCGCTATGTCTAAAATACTAGCCATTCTCAAATTAGGTATTTCATCATTCTTCACGATATTTTCTACCAAATTGTTTTGATAAAAGAAGAAACTAACCTGCACTCCATCTAGTAAAACGTCAATAGTTCCTTTTTGATTTTGCTTTACTTCAGTATTTCCAATACTTTTTAATTCGCTAATCAATACATCACTATTAAACATGTCAGGAACGCAGAAATCAAAGTCAAATGATTCTCTTAAATTTAATTGTAAAGATAATGCTGTTCCTCCAGCCATATAATAATTATTTAAACTTACAGTTTTTACAATTTTTCTTAATAATTCAATTCTTTTATTATCTAATATACTCCAATACATTCTAGCAATTTCCTCTCCAAAAATCATAATTCATTGCCATAATAGCTCTATAATAAGCCATCTCTTCCTTTTTTAAGTTATACTGTTGTCTTAGGTAATTAGCAACAATCGGCTTTAAATTTCTACAGTTTCTTGCCGTATCTTCTATATCGACTTTACTATATGTTTCTTTTACCCATTTTATCGCTCTTAGATCACCATAACAATATAGTCTGGCAATTATATATCTCTTATTCTTTTCTATATCTAACTTTTGGAAATCAGTGTCCCAAAAATATTTTTTCAATTCTTCTGGCATTTTTTCCTCCAAATTTAACTTACATCTATATTATACCAAATCTGCAGTTTTTTTACAATGAAAATTTCACTGTATTTTTTATATAAATATACATTTTTACTCCGTCCCAAAAATGTACATATAAAAGGTCAACTAGGACTCTTAATCAAAGAATCCCAGTTAACCTTTCTTTACTTTGCCTATTTACTGTAGTGTTCTCACAATAACAGGCTTTGTTCTGACCTTTCGCACAAGTCTAACATACGTTAGCTCATTACTTCGCTGCCAAAGACAACAGCTTGAAAATTTCCACATTTTCATTTTCGTTTACCGATATTGTTAAACAATAGCACTTGTCAATGTCGCAATCAATGTCTTTGTCATATTCCTTAGCCACCAAACTCTGATAAAATACTGTTAACTCATAGCCATCTTCCTGAGGCATCTCCTCATATAAAAGGATACCCACTTTTTCTTTCGGCAGGCTGGTTTCAATATAGTCTTTTAATGCTTTGACCACATCTTCTTCCTGGTCCAGGAACTGGTTGCGAGTAACCGTTGTATTTGCACGATAAGTTTCTCTCACACCATAGACCTCTCCACCACATCCTTCTGTAATTTCGAAGTACGCAGTTTGCCGATTTAACGGGTCCTTCCGGCCACAAGCGGCCAGCAGAATGGCACAAATAACGATCATACCGAACATTTTTCTTAAACTACTTTTCATGGGAATTTTCTTTCCTTTCTTGTTGTTCCAATATTGTGAATTCGTACGTTTATATAAAACATCCATTAGGATGCATTGCGAAAGGAATTATATTTCAAAAAAACGTATTTAACGTTTTTACTATATATATTATAGCTCTTTTCTTGTAATTATGTCAAGTTTATATGACTACTCTCTAGTAATTACTTAATTCTTATTAACAAGTAATTTTTTAAATACAAATATGCAATTTTTTCTCCGTCCCCCAAATGTACAAAAAACGGAGACGTGCATTTTTTGCTCCGTCCCCAATTTTTTTATTTTTTAAATTCTATTATAGTATCCTTTGAAAAATCTACATATTGAGTTCTTGTCCATTTTCCATTATTTTCATCTGTTATAACTATTGTAACTTGTGCTTTGCCACTATATTCAATAGTTGTATTAAAGTTTTCATTATCTAATTGTGTATCTGTTGAGAAGATTTCCTTATCTCCTACGCTTATTGAAATATATGCCTTTTTACTTTTGACCATAGAATCATTCGTATTAGTTGTATTCTCATTTACTGTTGTTTCCTTATAGCCTGTAATCTCTTTAACATTTATTTTTAATGGTACCTTATTAACAACTGCTAATTTGTTTACTGTAATTGTTACTTCAGTTCCTTCGTCTATGTTTTCTCCTGACTTTATGGTTTGTTTTAGCACTTCACCATTTTCCTTATTTGTATCTTCTCCATATTCTATATTTACAACCAAGTTTTTGGCTTCTAATGCTGATTTTGCATCTGCTTCTGTTTTTCCTAATACATTTGGCATTACTACTTGGTTTACACCTGTTCCAATGCTTACATGTATTTTTACTGTATCTCCTGCATTTGCTGTTGTGTTTGCATCTGTTTCTTGACTAATTACAATTCCTTCTTTTATTGTTTTGCTTGTTTCTTCTATTTTTTCTGCTTTTAATTTATTCTTTTCTAATGCTGCAACTGCTTTTTCATATGTCATACCAGCAACTTTTGGAACTGTAGTCTGCTCTGTGCCTTTGCTTATTTTTACAGATACTTTGCTCTTTTCTTTTACTTTGTAATTGGCTGAATATACAGGATTTTGTTCAAAAACTTTTCCAGCCTCTACCTCAGAATTATAATCTTCTCCTGATTTTTCGTATACAAGTTTGTATTTTGCAAGTTCTGCCTTTGCTTCTGCCTCAGTCATTCCAACTAGTTTTGGAATTTGAACGTCTTTTACTGAATTTGCATTTAATATTGCAGATGTTATTGCTATACTTCCTGCAAATATTATTAAGCAAAGTGCTATTATTGCTAAAACTTTTGTCTTTGGATGGTTTTCAAAGAATATGGCAACTTTATTTTTCTTCTTTTTGTTGTTACTCTTAGCATTTTTCGCCATATCATCTGTAATAGCATCCATTCTTCTTGTTAAGCCATCGTCTAAATCTTCTTTCTCAACAAATTCTCCATCTGGATTTTTTAAGGCTTGTGCTAAATCTCTTAGCATGGCTGTTGCAGTTTGATATCTAGCCATTGGCTCTTTTTGCATAGCTTTTAAAATTATATCATTTACCGCCTTTGGGATGTTTGGATTTATTTCCATTGGTGGTACAGGATCCTCTTGCATATGTTTTAATGCAACAGAAACTGATGTATCTGCATCAAAAGGAACTTTTCCTGTAAGCATTTCGTACATTACAACACCTAAAGAGTAAATATCAGATTTAGCATCTGTATATCCTCCTTTTGCTTGCTCTGGTGAGAAATAGTGTACAGAACCAATAGTTGTTCCAAATGCTGTTATTGTTGAATTTGATACTGCCTTTGCTATTCCAAAGTCTGTTACTTTTGCAACTCCATCTTCTGTAATTATTATATTGTGTGGTTTTATATCTCTATGAACAATGTTGTTTTTGTGAGCCATTTCTAAGGCTGATGCAATTTGTCCTGCAATATTTACAGACCATTTCCAAGGAAGTGCTCCTTCCTCATTTATTATCTGTTTTAAAGTTTTTCCTCTTACTAATTCCATTACGATGTAGTAAATTCCATCTTCATTTCCAACATCATATATAGAAACAATGTTAGCATGAGTAAGACTTGCAGCTGCTTGAGCCTCTGAATTAAATCTTTTTACAAATTCATCATCTGTGGTAAATTCATCTTTTAGTACTTTAACAGCAACATCTCTATTTAAAACCTTGTCTCTTGCAACATATACTGTTGCCATCCCCCCAACTCCGGTTTTACTTATAATTTCATATCTATTTGCTATTGTTCTTCCTATTATATCCATAAAATTTTCTCCCTATTACATTATAATAACAACAGTAATGTTGTCCAATCCGCCATTATCATTTGCTTGTTTAACTAAATTTTCTGTAGCTTTTTCTTTATCCTGCTTAATTATTTTAGAAATTTCCTCTTCTCGAATCATATTAGTTAATCCATCTGAACACATTAAAATAATATCATCTTTAATAAATGTTTTAGTATATACGTCTGGCTCTACAGTTTCTACACACCCTAGGGCTTTTGTAAGCATATTTTTCTTTGGGTGACTATATGCTTCTTCTTTGGTTATAGTTCCGTCATCTACCAATGTTTGAACATAACTATGGTCTTTTGTAAGTCTTCTCATAAACTCTTTACGTATTCTATATACTCTGCTATCTCCAACATGACCTATGTATATTCTACTATTATATATTAAGCAAACATCTAATGTAGTACCCATTCCTCTTAAATTCTCTTTACTTTGAGCTTTTTTGTACACCACACTATTTGCATATTCAATAGCATCTTTTAAAAGTGCTTCTAACTTTTCTTTGCTGTCTTTATTTTTTGCAAAATGCTTATGTATGTAATCTTTTGCAGATTCTACAGCCATTCTACTTGCTACCTCTCCTGCATTATATCCGCCCATTCCATCTGCTAATATAAACAGTCTTATTTTATCTTCTGGTTTAGATACATAGTAGAAATCTTCGTTTGTTTTTCTTTCTCTTCCTATGTCTGATTTAGCAAAAACTTGCATATATTCCCCTCCAGTCTTTTATATAGTATCGTTCATTTTTTATTACTGCTCTTTTAAATTTTGTCTTCTTAACTGTCCACAAGCTGCATCAATGTCTGAGCCTAATTCTCTTCTGATAGTTGCGACTATTCCGTGGTCATTTAAATAATCTCTAAATTTTATAATATTTTCATTAGAGCTCTTGGTAAATTTTCCATTTTCAATTTTATTTATTGGTATCAAATTTACATGGCATATCATTCCTCTTAGCAGGTTTACTAATTCTTTTGCATCTTCTAAATTATCGTTATTATCTTTTGCAAGTGCATATTCAAAAGATATTCTTTTATTAGTAATTGCTATATAATCTCTGCATGCTTTCATAAGCTCTTCTATATTATAAGCATTGTTTACTGGCATCATGCTTGAACGCTTTTCATCATTGCTTGCATGTAAAGAAACTGACAATGTACATTGTATATTTTCGTTTGCCAAATCGTAAATTCTTGGTACTAAACCACTTGTAGATACACTTATGTGTCTTGCTCCAATATTCAACCCCTTAGGATTATTTAATATTCTTATGGCCTTTATAACATTATCATAATTATCTAATGGTTCTCCAATTCCCATAAATACAACATTAGAGATTTTATCACCCGTATCTTGTTCAACAGCTAAAATTTGCTCAACTATTTCCCCTGCTGTCAAGCTTCTTATAAAAGGAATTCCTGTTGATGCACAGAACTTACAGCCCATTTTGCATCCAACTTGTGAAGACACACAAATTGATTTTCCATAGTGGTATTCCATAAGAACCGATTCAATGGCATTTCCATCTAATATATCAAATAAATATTTCTTAGTTCCATCAGATGATTCTAATTTTTTTAATATATTGTAATTGCAAATTGTATAATTTTGTTTTAGTTTTTCTCTTAATTCTAATGAAAGGTTTGTCATCTCATCAAAGCTTTTTACTTTTTCTTGATAAATCCATTTAAATATTTGCTCTGCCCTAAAACCTTTTTCTCCTATGCTTACAAGTTCATCTTTTAAATCTTGTAAATCATAATCTTTTATATTTTTCATTTTATTTTCCTTCTAAACATATGCTTAATTGAAAAAGAATTAAATTTTTTCAATCTTTCTCTTTTTTTTATTTATACAATAATATTTATACCACAATAAAGGGATTTTTTCAATAGTTTCTACTAATAGTTGTATTCCTTGCACTAATAAAATAAACCCAAACTGTTAAATATTTATCCAACAATTTAGGTTCATTCAATTATCATATTATTCTAACTATTAGCCACATTATTCTTTCTTTCTGTCTCTTCCATAAGTTCTCTATCTTGTTGCATAAGCTTAGAGAATTGACTCTCAACATTACCTATTGTATACTGAAATGCATCAGATAGTCTTACAAATTGTCTTCTAAATTCTTCTGAACCATCACACTCCAATTTTATTTGATCAACTGTTCTATCTATTTCTTGCATTATATCTTCTATTTCTTGAAAAATTTTCATAATATCATTGTTTATTTCTTCTACTTCTTTAGATATATATCTCATTCCTACATCATCATATACTTGTAATGCCTGTATTTTTTGTATACTCTCTTTTTGTGGTACAGCTACATTCTGCTTTATATCTACGTCAGAAACAGTGTTTGCTATCTCTTCAAACATATATGGAACTTCTCCAACTATTGCTTCTAGAAATAAGTTTAATTGTGGAGCTAATTCGTTAAATTTAGTTACCAATTCATTATATCTCTTCCCATACCAACAAATATGCATTTCGGAAATTTTTCTGTAAATTGCTAATAATTTATTATTTATTTCTATAGCCTGCCCTCTAATACTATTAGATTGATTAGGCATATTTTCATAATCAATTTTTATCTGGTTTTCCATCTTTTCTCCTTTTACTTGCTTTGTAAACATCTTCCTAATCTTATACTCATAATATCTGTTTTAGGATTCTTTACAAAATTCAAGTCCAATATTCCTTCTGATACAAGCCAAATAGCCTGTTGTTTATTAAAAGCTTTTACACTCTTTAATAACTCATTTAATTTTTTTTGCATTTCATCTACTTTAGTTTCATCAATGTTATCACTTTTGCTAGTATAAGCTTCTTGTGCCATTTCAAAAGCATTGTTTGATATGCTACGAATTGTTTCAAAACTTTCGTCTCTGATTAACATTTGCCTTTTTTGCTCTAATGGTAATTTAATTACATCATCAGTAACATATTTCAACAAAGATTCCATATCACTTTTATCATCAATATTAAAATTTTGATTTATTTTTTCTTCTGCTTCTACTTGTTTATATAAGTATTTTTCAAAAGCTTCTGTTAATCTTTTTTTGTCAAAAGCATCTTTAGTTGATTCTGAAAATTTTATTACAAATTTATCTATAACATCTTTAAAATTTTCCATTTTATAATCCTTTCATTTAATTTTATATATTCTTTACTTTTGCTATTTGACAATCCCTGTCAAAATTTCTAGTTACTGTATTTAACGCTTGAGTTCCACCCCTTTGGTTACCTGTATTAGAATCTTTCATCATTGCATCCAATGCATCATAGGCCTTTTCATTTCCAGATATTTCATTATATACATTTTTAAATAAATCTTTATTTTCACCAGTATATGTTTTCATTAATACTTCTTCTCCATTTACACCTGTATATTTTGTCATTGAATCTGTTATTTTTTGTAATGCATCAGTGCTAGGATTGTATGCGCAATCTTCCCATTTTTCGCCATTTATTTTTCTTGCAAAATATTCTGTTGCTGCCTCATCTATTCCATTATAGTTTCCCTTCCATGTTAATTTGTATGGTGAATCTTCATACTTTCCAGTATATAATACATTCTCTCCTGTCTCTGGATCTGTGTAATAATATCCTGCTGTCTGAGACATTGTACCTGTACCATGTCCACCAACTTCATGTATTATTACACTTGGATCATTAGCATACCCTTCTCTGATATACACCCTATCTTGAGCCCCATTATTATATGCAACAATTCCTTCGTTATATTCTTCTAATTGTCTAAAAAATTCTTCATCTGAAAGCACTACTGCTTTATCTATTTGCTCATTATACTTATTAATCAGATCTTTTTTTTGTTCTTCTGTATAACAATTGAATTTTTCAACATATTTAGCATATTTTTCTTTTGCATCTGTTTTTGCTTCTTCAAAAGTCATCTTTGAATCTTGTTCTGTACCATTTATAGTTGCAGCATTCGGAACTGCTTTTTTTCCCTGTGTTGGCAATGAATCTATTCCAATAAAGGTTAATGCAGATGCTATTGCATTTTGTGCCACTTTCGCACCTGTTTCATTAAAGTATGTTTTTATTATTGCCTCAGACACAATGTTTGCTTCATATCTACCAATATTTCCAATTATGCCATTACCCATTTTAGCACCTATTATTGAGGTTATACGTCTAACTACTAGTGGTCCCGTAATAGCACCTACTGTAGTAACAACACCAATTGCTGTATATATCTCGTCATTAAGTCCATCTGATAAGTCTACTCCAATTGCATTTAGCAGATTATCTCCTACGGCAGATGTCCACTCTTTGAAATTGCTAGCTTCTGGTACATTAAATGCTGCTATTACTCTTTTAGTAACATCTATACCCTCTCTTAATAATTTGGTGGTAGCAACTATTGCAAATTGTGAGTCTTGAGAAGCTTGTGAGATTTGCTTTTGTTGACTAGTCATTGAAAATAATGTACCTCTTAAAGCTGCTGCTAAACCTCTTAGAGCTGCCGCAATTGCTTTTAAGTTTGCTGCTTCCGCTCTTAGAGTTGCTGCTCTTGCCATCGCAGCAGCATCAGCAGCTGTATCTGGAACCTGCTCATACTTTGTTACTGTATTTCCATCATCATCTGTTGTCTCATATGGTTCTGATTTATAATGTGGACAACTTGCCTCTTCTGCACTAGCATCTGCTTCACATTGTGCTGCTTTCGCATCATTTTCAGTTGCCTGTGCATCATAGCTTGAAGCATCAAAACTCATTTGACTAATCGTGTTCCCCAAACTTGTGATTATATCTGTGGCAACTTTCTCTACAAATTCAAACATAATTTCCTCCTTAGTTAGTGTATTTTTGTATTTGCTTTTTTAGTATTTGCATTGTCAATTATATCGTTTGTATTATTTATTAAACCTGTAAATAATACTCCCTTTAACTTATTTTGTCCATCTACATTTTTATATTTTGTTTTTAAGGAATTACTCACATTACCAGATACTCCAGTTGAGCCTGTCCTCGTATTACTTGAGCTACCGGAACTACTGTTATTTGAGCTACTATCCCCACCAAATAATTGTTTAAAAAAATTTCCAATAAACCCCATAATAAAATACCTCCTAACTTTTATCCTTTTATAACATCATCTGTTAACATTTCTAACTCTTTTCTAAATTCTATAGAATAATTTGTTGTAAATTGACAATTTGCAACATCTTGTATGTATTTTTCGTAGGCCTGTTGATTATATGAAACTGTTGTATACCTTACTCCATTTTTTTCAAATATTTGTTGCATATATGTCATCGAAGGATCATTATAAAAAGCCATTCCGCCTATCAATTTGCTCACTGTTATTTCATCAAAATTCATAAACTTATTTAATATAATCCTTATTTTCTCATTGTTTATTGCATTCTTAGATTTTAGATTTGAAAGGAATTCTGTAAGTGGTTGAATGGTTAATATATCCATTGTTTGTACCAAATATACTTGCTCTGAATACGCAAAGTAATCAGCATCTGTAGAAAAATCTGTGTCTATAATTACAACCTGATGTTTCTTCAAAAGCGTCTCTAATATATTTTCAACTCTTGCACTATATTCATTCTTTTCTGGTACATCTGTATATACAGTTAGGTTATTTTCAATTTGTAATCCATTCAGTTTTCCTTCACTTAAATCCTTAAAACTGTTTCTAATACTAACTCTTATAGACTCTTTGTTTTGAGTATATATATAGTATGAATCTTTATTTTGCGTCATATCTAATATAGCCACATCAAAGTTTCTTCTTGCCATTATTCTTGCAATATTATTTACTAAAAAAGATGTGCCACTTTGACTAGCTCCGATAAAAGAAACTATCTTTTTATTTTCTTGTAATAATTCATTTATTGTAAGATTAGTATTACTTTTGTACGTGTTATCTACATTTAGTGTCTTCATTCAAAATTCCTTTCAAAACTAAAATTTATATTAATATTACTTCTGTTCCATTTCTTATTGTTGTATCCTTTAAAAATGAGTTCAAATCAAACTCTTGTGCACTGATTTTATCATATAGCGTAGGAAGCGCTTTAGGATCATAATCTCCCTCACTTAGTTCTGATATTGCTCTTGATAATAATATAATTATCTCATATATTTTTTTGTTAGAAGGAATCCATACATCATAGACTCCTTCCAACATAGGAACATAAACTTTTACTAAGACTTTATCCATTTTTTTCACCAGCATCTTTCATTCCTATTAATTTTATCAGCTTAGCTTCTTCTTGTTTTATTAAGTATCCGAAGCTTTCTCCACAGTTGTTTACTAAATTTCTAGCGCTTGTGTTCATTCTTATTAAGTATTGATCTGCAACACCATTGCCTACCCAAATTCCAGAATCTTTTGTGATATACGCTTTATACCAGTCATCATATTCATGGTTCTTTAATTTAAATACACTATCAACTACTATAAATGTATAATTCTTTAATTCTTCAGCTTTTCTAAGATCTGACAAAATTTCTTTTTCTATGTTTATTAAGAACTTATCAATTCCAACTATTATACATACATTGTATTTTGATTTACTTATATTGTTTTGTATTCTTAATGAATAGTTCTGATAGTCAAGTTTTATGTTTTTACTAGCAGTTTGTACAATTCCCTCTGCATCAAATACGGTTACATCAATGTCTTCTAGTAGTTTTAATTCCTCGTATAAATGTGTTACATATTCTGTAGCTACTTCTATATTTTTTGCTGAAATTAAATTTACTAAATTGCTCTTAAAATTATATATTGCTAAGTTCAAACTATCTTTGTAAATTCCAACTGGTAATTTATCCAAACTTTTTACAAATTCTTTTATCTCTTCTACCTTTATTTGATATGGTAAAACTGGAATAGGATCTGCCTTTTCGTCATATTTTTCATTTAATTGTTTTATCTTATCTCTTATAAATACATTCCATTTTTCTGGTTCGCATATACGAGCTGTTTGGAATTCATATATGTCACTATATTTTATCAATCCTCTTCCAAACATGTGAGCAGGTCTTTGTTTTCTAACTCCATCTATTATATTTAAATAATCATCTTCATTATTTAATTGTAATGCTATTTTTTGTTTAAAGTTTTGAGATAGTCTATATCTTACACTGTTATATGCACTTGCTGTAATTACAAATATGATTCCATATTTTATTCCCTCTCTACATAGAGTAAGCAATACATCGTCATATTTTTCTCCGAAGTTTTCCACAAATCCTTCATAATTGTTTATAATTATAAATACTTGTGGCATTTCAGCACCTGTATCATTTATATATAATTTTATATCACCATCATAGTTTGATAAAATTTCTGTTCTTCTTTTCATTTCTCTTTGTAGTATTTCGAACAATCTATTTATTTTTTCTGTATCTGTACTTAATACTACATCACCTATATGTGGTGCATCCTTAAAGATTTTCAAAGCTTCACTACCAAAGTCAATTAAATACATTTGAGCTTCCTTAACAGAGTATGTTGATATTATGTCATATACCATTGTGCTTATGAATGTTTCTTTACCACTCTCAGCATTTCCATAAACAATAACATTCCCCTGTTTCTTAAAGTCAATTTCAACTGGTCCTTGTCTTTGGTTATATGGATCATCATATTCTCCAACTACAGGTATTACTTCATTTTCTTTTTTCTGTATATTGTATTTTTTCTTAATGTTATCTAACATAATAACATTTGGTATATTATCCAACCATAATGGTTTAAGTTTAATGTTTTCATGTTTTCCAAGCTGATAAATATATTTTACAATGTTGGTTAACTGTTCACCATCTTTTCTTGTTGGAGACTTTAATGTATCATCTACTTTTTTTATTACAGAACCAATATTTGATACAAATTTCATTGAAGTATCTACTTTTTTCTTGATTATGTCTGATGGCTCATAACTTGCTCCAGCCCAAGCAGATTGTCCTAATGCAAAATATTCGTTATTACCAACTTGAATATAAAATTGTCCAACCCTCTTTAAATCTGCCGCATCTGGTCTTTTTATAACATCTATACTGTCTTGTCTGTCTTGTACTTTTAAACATATACCGAACCTACTATTACTACGAATTTGGTCATTTACAACGCCAGCCGGTTTTTGAGTTGCAAGTATTAAGTGTACTCCTAAACTACGTCCTATTCTCGCAACACTTATTAATTCATCCATAAAGTCAGGTTGTTGCTGTTTTAACTCTGCAAATTCATCACATATTATCAATAAGTGCGGTATTGGCTCTTTTACAATTCCATCATGGTATAATTTTTGATACTTGTATATATCAATAGTTCCTTCATCTGTTTTTTCTCTTGCCTGATTAAACTTTACTTGTCTTCTTCTTAGCTCACTCTGTATAGAAACTAAAGACCTTTGAAGTCCGGCTTTATCAATATTTGTTATGGTTCCAACTATATGAGGTAATTTCACATCACCTTTTTGGAACGCTCCTGCAAGGCCTCCACCTTTGTAATCTATTAATATCATAGATACATCATTTGGATGGTAGTTAACCGCAAGTGAAAGGATATATGTGATTATAAATTCACTCTTTCCGGATCCAGTACTTCCTGCTATTAATCCATGTGGTCCATGTGCCTTTTCATGAATATCTAACACAATTGGCATTCCATTAGTATCGATTCCTATTGGTGCTTGCAAAGATTTTGTAGAATCATTTGTCATCCATCTTTGTAATATATTTAACTGTTCAATTCTACCAGCATCATACATTTCCAAAAAAGTATATACCTCTGGTAATGCAAACTTTGATGTTGCATTAAGCTTAATGGGTATATTAGATAACCTTTGCCCAATATTTTCGAAAAAGAACGTGAAAGATGGATCAAAATAAAACTCTTTTTTTGTAGTCGATGTAATTTGATTTTCAAATAAGCTACCATTTGTTCCGTCTATACTAATAAACAGTTGACATTCATTTGGTAAATGTAACATATTATCTGTTAAACAGAACAATCCAAATCCTAAGTTCCTCTTTGCGTTTAAAATTTCTGTTATTATTTTAAGTCCTTCTATTTTTTGGTAATCATCTGTTATTATTAAATAATATGGTGCAAATGAACGGTAATCAAATTTGTCATCATACTTTCTTCTATTATTTAATTCAATTTCAAGATATCTTGAAATATCCTTCATGTCCTCATATTCGTCTGCCCAAAATCTAATTTGTTTTTGTTCATCCCACACATGTGGTAAGGTTTTCATGTTCTCCCATCTTATGGTTTTCTCTTTTTTTAATAAGAATACTAATTTTAAATCTGCATAACTATGCAACGCAATTAATTGCATAATTAAATTTTGTGCAAACTTTTCAGTTGTTCTATCATCATTTTCAATAATTGCAGCCGCAATATTTTTTGATGTAAGAGAAGCCGTGATTGGAACATTCTTTATCACCTTAGATTTTCTTGCTACAGAATTTATTAATTCTACTAGGTTATCTTCCTCCAAAGAAAATTCCTTATTAGGATACTCTATATCTGCCTCTATTGGCAAATTTCCAAGTCCTAACCTCACAGTAAGAAAATCATCGTCCTCTGTTCTTCTTTCCCATAGCCTAGATTCTCTATTTAATATTATTCTAGCACATTCCTCAGCAGATAAATATTTTTCAAAAAGTATCTTCTTTTGTTTAAGCATTACATCGTCTATTTGTTGAATTTTTTTATTTATATATTCTTTATATTTTTTCTGACGTTTAGCTTCTTTCTTTATCTTCTTATTTTTCTCATACTTATTATTAAGTATTGGAAACAAAATCATACTAATTAACATTGAGACTGTCATTAATGCAGATAGTCCGGTACTTTTAAAAGATGCCGTTCCACTTGAAACATCGCTAATTGTTGAACTCATAGATAATACCATTACAATTCCCATAGCCAGACTTGGTCCTATTGTATATATTAATGGTTTTTCGTCTTTCTCTTGTTTTTGTGGTGGAGCATCTATTTTTATTTTTTCTTTTTCAATTTTGTTAGTTATCCTTGGTGCTCTCGTAAAGTAATCTTTATCTGTAAAAAGTTGAACATCTTCATCTGTTACTTCACTACTTGTTATTATTCTGTTTTCTTTTTTTACAATTTCCAGTTTATTTAAATTATATGTTACTCTATTAAAAGGATTATTTATGAAAACATTGTTTCCAACAATTATAATCCTCAATCCCATTATAAATATAATATCACCATTAAATAGTAACTTTAATCTATTTGCCACTGGTAAATCATTTAGAAAAGTTCCATAACTTTCATCAAAATTTTCTACCATCAACTTTCCATTGCTGTAAAAAATTCTGGCTTGTTCTTGCTTTATTAAAGAATTATTATATATAATATCGCTATCTGCTTTTCTTCCAATTGTTATTTCTTGAAAATTTTTAGCATTTAACTGAATAAAATCTCTCTCATATGTCGGTTCACAAAGCAATATATACAGCATATTTGGATTACTTGCTAAAGAAATATAATATATGCCATTTTCTTGTAACTTTATCTCACTAAAAATATTCGCTTTGTTTTTTACTATTTTCGAGATATTCCATGAATTTATTGCTCTTGGATCCAAGATTTTGGCTTGTTCATTACTATATATGTTCCATTCATTATTTTTTCCAATAATGTTTACAAGTTTCTTTCCATCGTCACTATTTGTTATCCAATAATTACCTGTTTTTTTATGAGGTAATATTAATTTATACAAAACATTTTTTCCTATTAATGTGACTAGCATTTTTTTACACTTTCCTATTTATTTTCAAGTTCTTCTATTGCTTCTTTTAACTTTTTCTTGAACTCCTCTTCTTCTTCATCTACTAGTCCAATAAAATGTACTTCTTCTATTTGTGAATGATTGAATACATAGTTAGCCTCTGATGTTAGCATTCCCTCTGGGTATAGGCATCCACTGTAATCCCATATATTTTTTTGACCATTTTCATCTTGTTCCATTTGTAAAAATCCTGTTATCATAAGTCTTTTTTGACCATTTTTTAATTTTACTACACTACCTATTGGTAATAACTTTTCTTCCATAAATAAATTTCTCCCTTCGTTTGTTTCAAAACATATTATATATGCTTTCTAAAACTGGTCATGCTTTAGAAAGCACATATAGTGCTTTCTTTTTATTGTACTGTGTTTGATTTTTCTGTATTTTCGATATCTTCTTGTGTTTGTGTCATTAATTTTGAAAATTCATTATTAATATTATCAAAAGCTGATAATATATCATTTTTTAATTTTTCAAATCTTGCTTTAAAACTTTCAGAAGCTTCACTTTGCCAATCAACTCTGTTATATTCTGATTCAATTTTATTCATTAATTCTTTTGATGAATCAAATTTTGCAGATACATTTCTTTGTGTATTTGCAACATCTGATGTCATGAATCTCATTCCAACATCATTTGTTATTGGTAAGTTTTCAATATTGTTTGCAGATGTTTCTTCTGCTGATGTTACATTTTGTCCTTTATCAGCTTGTGCATAGTTGTTAGCTACTGTTTCAACTGCAAATGGTATTTCTGTAACAACCAATTTTAATAAGTCGTTTATTTGTGGTATTAATTCATTAAAATCTTTTACTAATTCATTGTATCTAACTCCATACCATGAATTGTGCATTTCTCCTATGTTTGTGTATGCAGCTCTTAGTTCGCTATTTAGCTCTAATGCATACTCCCTCATTGCTTTTGCTTGTCTTGGCATTGCCTCATAATCTACATGATCTATTCTTGCCATATCTTTTTCCTCCTTTAAGATTATCATTTTAGAATGATATTTTCAAAATCATAATAACAATACAAAATTTAAATGTCAATAGTTTTTTTATTTTTTCCATATTCGTAAATTTATATTCAGCGGTCTTACAAAAAATATGATGTAAATTTTTAATAACCTTTACATCATATTTTCATTTATCTTTTAAATTCTTCTAGTCTTTGCTCATATGCATCCATTGTCTCTTTCTCAAAAGCTATTGTTTGCTTCTCTACTCCTAGCATTTGAATCAATTTCTTGGTAAACAATGGGTTTAATATTAATATTGGTCCTATTAAATATGTTCCAATAAAGTTATTTTGTTTTATGCCTTCTAACTTGCTTTCTTTATTTAGTCCTATTCCTTTTTCTGCTTCTACAAAATAATTATTTTCATTATCTCCATATGCCATTGTAAATTGGCTCTTAAACCCTACTATTTCTATGTCTTCATATTTTCCTAAGAATATGCTGTTATGTCTGTGCATCATATCTCTTTTAGCATATATATCGAATATTGAAAGTGCTTCTATCTTGCTTCCATCTTCATTTTCTATGTATTTTCCAAATAACTCAACTGCATTTCCTGTTACTAAAAATACTACATTTTTCTTTATTAGTTCTTCTATTTTTTCTTTATATGGCCTTAACTTACGTATTGCAACTTCTTGAATATTCTCTGGCATTGGCCCCATATATATCATGTCAATATCTTGTGTTACAAATGCAGGCTCAGAATTTATTTCTGTTTTTATTATTTCTGCATCTGGCAAACATTTTTTTAAATATTTTATATTGCTAATATCTCCAAACAAGTTACAAACTTCTGGATATAACATTTCTATCTTCATTTTTATTTAAGTTCCCTTCTTTAAGTATTACATCTATTAAGAGTTGGAAAAGAATTAAATTTTAGCAAGGAAAACAAAATTTAAAAGGCAAGGGCGCATACTTGCTGTATGTAACCGCATTTTAAATGAATTTGACGTAGCTAAAATTGTAATTATTTTTCAACTTCATTTCCGAAAGTGCTTTCTAGTATTTTTTTCACTTCTTGATGAACTTCTTCTTTCTGTTTCATTGCATATAAATCGTACAAAACATAAACACTTTCTATGTCTTTAGGCTTGAAATATTTTCTTACAGACTCAACTTCATCTCTATCCGCAAATATTTTTTCCTTTGGCACTCCTGCCATTAAAAGCCTTACGATTGTATCTTTTGACCTTTTTCCGCTTACTATTATTTGTTCAACATTATCTCCATTTAAGAACTCATAATCTGTATCATAGAACCATGTTATAGTTTCGTTGTCTTCATGTAAATCGTCCAAGAATAAAATTATAGTTTTCTTTTCTGGTTGTTTTCTTACATAATCAAATACTCTAGAACAAGCAATTGGGTTTTGTCCTTTTGCCAAGTGAAGTACAATTTTCTTTCCAGCAACCTCGTCTTGTAAAAATCTTGTATCTACTATCTTCGTTTTCTTAAGTGCATCATTTATTTTTTCATCGCTTAATCCAACTTGTTTTAGAGCAACTATTGCAGATAACATATTATAAATGTTTATTATACCATCTGCAACCATTGAATAACTGTATTCTGTATTTTTATCATTGTCTTTTATTGTTACAAGTTTATTTTCAAAGTCAATTTTAGTCGTTTCATAATCTCTTTTTGGAGTTCCGAATCCACAATTTGGGCACTTCATTTTTCCAACATGATGGTATCTGTAATATTCATATTCTAGCTTTGTACCACATTTTGGGCATAGTACCATGTCTTGAACAATGTTTTCACATTTTTCAGTGTCAGTATCTAGTCTGTCTATTCCAAAATAAATCTTCTTATTTTCACTGGCTAGATTCACACATATTGGATCATCACCATTTGTAATAACTGTTGTAGCTTTAGGTATTGCATTATTTATAATTCCAGCAATAAATGCGGTGTGTGCATTTCTTTTTAGTGAATCTCTCGAAAGATTGTTACATACTAGATATGTTGGAGTAATATATTTAAAAATATGGATTGTACTCCTCTCGTCCATCTCAAATACTGCAATATCTTTTGTATTTTTTCCTGTTATTGTGTTATTATTTACAAAGCTTGCTGCAATTCCAGTATTCATATTTGAACCATATCTATTATTAATAACTTTGTATCCATTATCTTCTAGCACATCATTAATCATGTTGGATACCGTTGTTTTTCCATTAGTTCCAGTTACTCCTATAATTATTGGTGGTTTATCTATTTGCTCTAGAAAGTTAGGACATATTTTTAATGCTAAATTTCCTGGAAAATATGATGCATTTCTTCTTAGCAATTTTAGAGATTTATTTGCACATTTTGCTAAAAACATTGCTGTATAAAATTTAAAAGTTTTCTTCATCTTAAAATAAATTCCTTTCTTATTTTGTAAAAATTTCTAGTTTCATTATGTTTTACTTTGTATTATTTTCAAGTTTAACATTTATCTATAATATAAATTCATCTACATTTTACCTTTATATTGTTTATTTTTCAATACATTTTACAATTTTTTTCATTTTGCTTGCTAATTTACTTTTCTTTATTTATAATGGTATTAATAAAATAAAAGGAGTTAATCATATGAAAAAGAAAAAGCTAAAAGAATTTGTAATTTTAAGTTTAATATTTATTTTAATAATTGCTTGTATCATTTTACTAATATTAATTATTAGAGATAAATATTATCTTTCTCAAGAATCAATAATATATATTTCAGAATCCCCTAATCCAGATTATTTCCAATGGTCTAGTTCTGTTTCATCATATTATTCAATATATAAGGATGGCACAGTATATAATACAGAATACCGTTCTACATCAGATATTGAGTACACATCTTTTAAAAAATCTCACTTTGTAAAAAAACTTAATAAATCTGAATTAGAAAGCTTAACCTTGGAATTAAGTAACTTAAGCAACTCTTCATATGTATCCACAAAGCGCCCCTCATTAAAAGACTTGAACATTCATGATACTTATTATTGTTTTAGCATAAATGACTCAACATATTATTCAAAAAATTACAGTGTTTATACTAATATACTTGCAAAATATATAAACCAACATGATTATGAATCAAATCAAATATCTAGTTACATTTATAATTATATAAAAAAAGAGTATCCTGCTACTAATCCAAATTTTGAATTAACCGACACCGATAAACAAAATATTTTAATTAATGTAAAAAAGCATTATCCTAATTCAAAGTTATCTGATTATGAAATACTTGATTTGATTAATATTAATAGTGTAGGAATCATGGTAGAACAAATAGAGCAATTACATTAGTATAAAAGATTATGTAAAAAGTCATCAATAAGTTCAAAAATCTATTGAGAGTATATCGGAAAGTTTGTGTAAACTTTAGACTTCTTATGATAAAAATTTTAAA